>Ga0209472_1000156_pt1 | contig 40810 bp, 34 predicted proteins | sample GraSoiAngelo_130_FD_185887 | JGI IMG/M metagenome (GOLD analysis project Ga0209472, IMG submission 185887) | Grasslands soil microbial communities from the Angelo Coastal Reserve, California, USA - 14_0929_02_20cm (SPAdes) (version 2) | ecosystem: Environmental > Terrestrial > Soil > Grasslands ... | reverse complement strand
CAAGAAAAGGTTCGACGCGGTCTCGGCTCGATCGAGTGGCTACGGTCGCGGTACGAAACGTCCTTTAGGCAGCTATCTCAGCTGTTTGAGATGTACTGGCGGAGAGAGTGGGATTCGAACCCACGAAGCGCTATTAACGCTTACACGCTTTCCAAGCGTGCGCCTTAAGCCGCTCGGCCATCTCTCCGCGAGCGGGCGATTCTAGCGCGCAGAGCAAAAAAAAGCCCGCCTCGCGGGCGGGCTTCTATTCGGTCGGCGCGGCGTCTATTTGCGCGCCGGCATCATCCCCTCTTCCCAGATGCTGTGCTTGCGCGTTTCCGGCATCAGGAAGAGGCCAAGCACGAAGCACACTGCGGGCACCGCAATCGGATAGATCAGCGCGTTGCCGAGGCTCCCCGTGGCCTGAAACGCGGCGGAAGTGATGAACGGCACCAACCCCCCACCCCAGCCGTTGCCGATGTGATACGGAACGGACACGGAGGTGTAGCGGATCCTGCCGGGGAAGTATTCAGCCAGGAACGCCCCGATCGGCCCGTACACCATGCCCACGTAGGACACGAGAATGAAAATGATGAAGATCGCGACGGGATAGTTGATGGCGCCGGGCCGGGTGACCGTTCCCAGCCACGAATACAGCGGATAGTAGGTGACCGCCGCAAGCAGGAACCCTCCCAGGATCACCGGCTTGCGGCCGATCAGGTCGGACAGCCAGCCGAAGAAGATCAAGGTCGGGGATGCAAGCAGCAGCGCGGCTCCCACGATATAGGCAGTAGTCAGCGGGTCCACCTTGGAAACCTGCTGCAGGTAGTACAACGCCCAGAACTGTCCGCTGTACCAGACCACACCCTCCCCGATCACCACGACGCTGGCGATCGCCACGAATTTGATGTTCGCGCTGAGGAAGGCTTCCTTCCACGGGTTCTTGGTCATCTGGCCCTTGGCCTTGATCTCCTGGAAGATCGGCGTCTCCTGGAGCTGCAACCGGATGTAGATGGCGATCGCCACCAGCAGGAAGGAAATCAGGAACGGAACGCGCCACCCCCAGGCATTGAATGCGTCGTTGCCGAAATAGTGGCGGCACCCAATGATCACCGCCAGCGATACCACGATCCCGAGAGTCGGAGAGGTCTGCAGCCAGCCGGTGTAGTAGCCGCGACGCTCGTCCGAGACATGCTCGGCGACGTAAGTGATCGCGCCTCCATACTCCCCACCCAGGCACAGACCCTGGATCATCCGCAGAGCGAAGAGAATGAACGCAGCGGTCAGCCCGATCGATTCGTAGGTCGGGATCAGCCCGATCGCCCCCGTGCCCACCCCCATTCCAGTGAGCGTAATGAGGAACGTGTACTTGCGGCCGACACGATCGCCCAGCCATCCGAAGAGGAATGCGCCCAGCGGACGGATCAGGAATCCGGCCGTGAACAGCGCAATCGTGCTCAGCAGGGCCGCGACCGGGTGGGACTTTTCAAAGAACTTGACCGACAACACCGCGGCCAAGCTCCCGAAGATGTAGAAGTCGTACCACTCGATGACGTTTCCTACCGACGCGGCGACGATCACGGTCCGGAAGTTCTTCGGGATCTGATGTGCCATGGCTCTCCCCTCCTCTTTTGCCCTGGTTGCAGCGCTTAGGCCGATTGGTGTCGGTAGTCCTTGCGGATCATACCCGGGAAAATATCCTAGGCCCGGCTCACAAGGGCCTTACGCAGCGAAACTGCTGCGCTGCGTCATTCGGGCCAGGTTCAGCGGCTGGCCGGCGCGAGCTCCCTGATGCGGTCCACGACTTCGGGATTGGCAAGCGTGGACACATCGCCCGGGTCCTGCTTGTTGGAGATCGCCGCCAGCACGCGGCGCATGATCTTGCCCGAGCGCGTCTTGGGCATGTCGGGAACGATGATCACCTGCCGCGGTCTCGCGATCGCTCCGATCTCGGAGACCACCGACGCCGAGATTTTTTTTGCGATGTCATCCGAGGGCTTGAGGCCCGGCTTGAGCGCCACGTACAGATCCGGCACCTTGCCCTTGATCGGGTCGGCGACCGGCACTACCGCCGCCTCGACGACCTCGGGAACGAGCAGTGCCGCCGATTCGATCTCCTTCGTGCCGAGGCGATGCCCGGCGACGTTGATCACGTCGTCGATGCGGCCGAGGATGCGGTAGTAGCCGTCCTTCGCCTGCACCGCGCCGTCGCCCGCCATGTAGGGCCAGTCGCGCCAGTTCTTGCTTTTAGGGTCCTTGCAGTAACGCGAGTAGTACACGCGCACGAAGCGGTCCGAATCTCTCCAGATGGTCTGCATGATGCCGGGCCAGGGATTGCGGATGCAGATGTTGCCCGCCTTGCCCGAACCGGCTTTCAGTTCCTTCCCTTCATCGTCGTAGATCACCGGGTGGATGCCCGGGATGCCGGGACCAGCGCTGCCCGGCTTCATCTTGTGGATTCCCGGCATCGTGCTGCAGAGGAAGCCGCCGGTTTCGGTCTGCCACCAGGTGTCCACGATCACCGCTTGTTTCTTGCCAACGACGTTGAAGTACCACTTCCAGACTTCGGGTTCGATGGGCTCGCCGACGGTTGTCATGTGCTTGAAGCGGTAGTTGTACTTTCCGGGCTCGTCAGGACCGTCCTTGCGCAGCGCGCGGATCGCCGTGGGCGAGGTGTGGAAAATGTTTACGCCGAGCTCCTCGGCGATGCGCCAGGGGCGGCCCGGATCCGGATGCGTCGGCACGCCCTCGTACACGACCGAAGAAGCGGCGAGCGCGAGCGGCCCGTACACGATATAGGAGTGTCCCGTGATCCAGCCGATGTCCGCCATGCACCAATAGACATCCTCGGGATGGATATCCTGTACGTACTTCGAAGTCCAGGTTACATAGGCGAGATAGCCGCCGATCGAGTGCTGTGCGCCTTTGGGCTTACCGGTGGTGCCGCTGGTGTACATGAGGAAAAGCGGCGCATCCGCCGGCATCTGCACAGGGTCGATGCGCTTGCCGCGGTACTTCGGCAGAAGGTCGTTGATAACGAAATCGCGTCCTTCGACGAGCTTCGCCTGGCTGGAGTACTTGCCCGCATGGCGCTGCCAGACGAGCACCTTCTCCAGCTGGTGGCCGTCCTTCGCCGCCTCGGCCACCGCGATGTCGGCTTTCTCCTTGTGCTCGAGGAGCTTCCCGCCGCGGTAGTAGGCGTCCATCGTGATCAGCACGCGGCTTTCGGAGTCGGACACCCGGTCGGCGCAGGCCTTGCCGCTGAAGCCGCTGAATACCTGCGAGTGGATGACCCCGAGCCGCGCGCAGGCGAGCATGGTGATCGGCAGCTCGGCCACCATCGGCATGTGCAGCGTGACGCGGTCGCCGGCCTTCAGTCCGCAGACGTCGCGCAGGAAAGCGGCGAACTCGTTGACCCGGACGTACAGTTCCTGGTAGGTGACGTGCTGGATCGCCTCGTGCTCCGGTTCCGGCACGAAATGGATCGCGGCCTTGTTCCGGTGCTTCGCCAGATGCCGATCGACGCAGTTGTAAGAGGCATTGATTTTTCCGCCGACGAACCAGCGCCAGAAAGGCGGCTTGCTGCCATCGAAGATCTTGTCCCACTTCTTGTACCAGTCGAGGAGTTCGGCGAACTCCTTGTAGCAGCCGGGAAACTTCTCGAGGCCGAAACGCTTGAAGACGCCTTTATCGGTGAGGTTGGCTTGAGCGGTGAAGTCCTTCGGCACCGAGAAGTAGCTCTCCTCCTGCCAGTGCACGGCGATCTGGGCCTCGGACACCTCGGTGTCCGACCGCTCCGGCGCCTGGCGGCGCGACCGGTTTTGTTCCATGATGACTCCTCCTCGAGGATTCGCGTCAATAGAATCACCAAATCAACGCCTTGTAAAGGCGTCCGAGCGCGCCGTATGCTACAGCAAACATGACCACTATCCAGCGTGAGCATCTGGTTCAGAGCGTCGCCGACGCGCTGCAGTTCATTTCCTATTACCACCCTGCCGACTATATCCGCGCGCTGTCGCGCGCCTACGAGCGCGAGCAGTCGGCGGCGGCCAAAGACGCCATCGCCCAGATCCTGACCAATTCTCGCCTGTGCGCGGAAGGCCACCGGCCGGTCTGCCAGGACACCGGCATCGTCAATGTATTCCTGAGGATCGGAATGGAGGTTCGATTCGACTTCAAGACTTCCTTGGAAGACGCGGTCAACGAGGGCGTGCGCCGCGCCTACCTCAATCCCGACAACAAGCTGCGCGCCTCGATCCTCGCCGATCCCGTCGGCTCGAGAAAGAACACCGGGGACAACACGCCGGCCGTCATCCAGATGCAGGTCGTGCCCGGCGGCAAGCTCGAAGTCGATGTCGCCGCCAAGGGCGGCGGGTCGGAAGCGAAGGCGAAGTTCGCGATGCTCAACCCATCCGACTCGATAGCCGACTGGGTGCTGAAGACGGTGCCGACGATGGGTGCCGGCTGGTGCCCGCCCGGCATGCTCGGCATCGGCATCGGCGGCACCGCCGAGAAGGCGATGGTGATGGCGAAAGAAGCGCTGATGGAGCCGATCGACATGGCCGAGCTCAAGGCGCGCGGTCCGCAAAACAAGGTCGAAGAGCTGCGCATCGAGCTTTACGACAAGGTCAACTCGCTCGGCATCGGCGCGCAGGGGCTGGGCGGACTCTCCACCGTGCTCGACGTGAAGATCAACACTTATCCGACCCACGCGGCCAATCAGCCGGTCGCGATGATTCCGAACTGCGCTGCGACACGCCACGCGCATTTCGTGCTGGATGGCTCCGGCCCAGCCGAGCTCGAGGCGCCGCAGCTCTCCGATTGGCCGGAGATCGCCTGGACTCCCGACGCGAAATCCAGGCGAGTGAACCTCGATCAGCTTACCAAGGCCGAGGTGGCTGCGTGGAAACCCGGGGAAAGGCTGCTGCTCTCCGGAAGGCTGCTCACCGGACGCGATGCCGCGCACAAACGGATCAAGGAATTCCTCGAACAGGGGAAGGCGCTACCGGTCGACTTCCGCAACCGGGTCATCTACTACGTGGGTCCAGTCGATCCGGTAGGCAGCGAGGTCGTCGGGCCGGCGGGTCCGACCACGGCCACGCGCATGGACAAGTTCACCGAGATGATGCTGTCGCGGACCGGCCTGCTCGGCATGGTCGGCAAGGGAGAGCGCGGCCTGGCGGCGGTCGAGGCGATCCGCAAGCACAAGGCGGCGTATCTCATCGCGGTGGGCGGCGCCGCTTACCTCGTCGCGAAAGCGATCCGCAAGTCGAAGGTGCTGGCGTTCGAGGATCTCGGCATGGAGGCGATCTACGAGTTTGAAGTGCACGACATGCCGGTCACCGTAGCGGTCGATTCGAACGGCATCTCGGTGCACGACACCGGTCCCGCCGCATGGTCGAAGAAGATCGTTGAGCTGAAGATACCTGTCACGGCAGCGTAAAGAGTCGAGCCATGCCCGAAGTTCACATTTGCGAAGTCGGCCCGCGCGACGGGCTGCAGAACGCCAAGCACCTGATGCCTACCGCGGCGAAGAAGACCTGGATCTCGGCGCTCGCAGCAGCCGGGTTAAGGGAGATCGAGGTCGGTTCCTTCGTGCCGCCCAAGCTCATTCCGGCGATGGCGGACACCGGCGAGATCGTCACCCACGCACGCACGATTCCGGGCCTGACGGTGGTGGCCCTGGCGCCCAACCTGAAGGGATATCAGCGCGCCGTCGAGGCCGGAGCGCACAAGGTCACCTTTCCGGTGTCGGCCAGCCGCGCGCACAGCGAGTCCAACGTGCGCATGACTCCGGACCAGATGGTCGCTGAGGTCAGGAAGTGCGCCGCGCTCGGCGGCGCGCCGATCGAGGGCGCGATATCCACGGCGTTCGGCTGCACGCTGCAGGGCGAGGTGCCGGAAAAGGAGGTGGTGCGCCTCGCCGTCGCGCTGGCGCAGTTCTGCGATTCGGTGGCGCTCGCGGATACCGTGGGGTACGCGAATCCCGCCCAGGTGAAGAAACTGTTCTCTCTCGTCAGGAAAGAAATCGGCGACAGGCTGGAAGGCGCGCATTTCCACGATACGCGCGGCCTGGGCCTCGCCAACGCGCTCGCCGCCTACGAGGAAGGCGTGCGCCACTTCGACAGCTCGCTGGGCGGCCTCGGCGGCTGTCCCTTCGCGCCGGGCGCGAGCGGCAACGTCATCACCGAGGACCTGGTGTTCATGTTCGAGAGCATGGGGGTTTCGACCGGCGTCGATTTCGATGCGCTGCTGAAGGCGCGAGGCCTTCTCGTCCAGGCAATTCCCGAGGAGCCCGTCTACGGGCATACCCCGCTCGCCGGCCTGCCCAAAGGATTCCGTGCTTCCGCTTGAGGGGGTGCGCGTAGTCGAATTCGCGCACATGGTGATGGGCCCTTCCTGCGGCCTGGTGCTGGCCGATCTCGGCGCCGACGTCGTCAAGGTCGAGCCGCTGCGCGGCGACAATACGCGCCGGCTGGAGGCGGCGGGGGCAGGCTTCTTTCCGGTGTTCAACCGCAACAAGAAGAGCCTGGCCGTCGATCTCGCGCGCCCCGAGGGAAAGCGCATCGTTCTGAAGCTGCTGAAGACCGCCGACGTCCTGACGGAGAATTTTCGTCCCGGAGCCCTCGACAAGCTGGGCTTTGCATACGAAATTCTCAGGAAAGAAAACCCGAAGCTGATCTACTGCTCGCTGAAAGGCTTCCTCAAGGGCCCGTACGAGCATCGCCTTGCGCTCGACGAGGTGACGCAGATGATGGGCGGCCTCGCCTACATGACCGGGCTGCCCGACCGGCCGCTGCGCGCCGGCTCCTCGGTGATCGACATCATGGGCGGCACTTTCGCGGCGGTCGGCATCCTCGCCGCGCTGCGCGAGCGCGAGACGACCGGACAGGGCAAGCGCGTCACGAGCTCCCTTTTCGAGAGCACCGCCTATCTCGTCGCCCAGCACATGGCGCAGTACGAGCTCACCGGCGAGGCGCCGCCGCCGATGTCGGTCAAGCGCCCGGCCTGGGGCGTCTACGACATCTTCGAGACCCGCGACGGCGATCGCCTTTTCGTCGGCGTCGTGACCGACACTCAGTGGGAGGTCTTTTGCCGGGAATTCGGCCAGCCTCGGCTTGCCGCTGATCCCCGCCTGAAGACCAACGGCATGCGCGTGAAGGAGCGCGCGTGGCTCCTGCCGCAGCTGGCGGAAGCGATGAAGAAACATTCGAAAAACGAGCTCGCAGCGAAGCTCGAAGCGATCGGCCTGCCGTTCGCCCCGATCGCGAAGCCCTGGGACCTGCTCGACGACCCGCACCTCAATGCGTCGGGCGGCCTGCTCGAGACGCACATCTCCGGAAAGACCATCCGCGTCCCGGCGCTTCCGCTCGAGCTCGGTGGCAAGCGCCTGCCCAAGCGCTCGGACCCGCCGGCCATTGGGCAGCACGGCCGGGAACTGCTGGCCGAGCTCGGCTGTTCACCGCAGGAAATCGAAAGCCTGTACGACCGAGGCGTGGTCGCGCTGCCCTAGACTGGAGAGGTCATGGCGCGTGCACCGGTACTGCCTTGCGCGCCGCCTCCAGCACGGCGCGCTGGACTACGCCGGATATCGCCCCGTTGCCGAAAGATAGCCACCCAACGATGCCGTCGCAGCTGATAGGCTCACCGAGGCGTTTTCGCTCCTCGCGTGCCGTCCTCCCCTATTTCATCTTGCAGTCCTGCACGTAGGCATCACCCCGGCTGGTGAGGAGGGTGCCTATCGTCTTGTGCACCAGGCGCCCGTCGGCGTCCTTGCCGACCAACTGCAAATAATAATTCTGCACCGGGAACTGGTTGGCGTTGAACTTGAAGTCGCCGCGCACGCTCTTGAAGTCGGCGGCGCGCAGCGCGGCGCGCAACGCGTCCTTGTTCTCGATCCTGCCTTTCACTTTGCGCACCGCCGAGTCGAGGAGCTGCGCGGTGTCGTAGCCGGAAGCGGCATAGCCGGTCGGCAGGCGCTTGTACTCGGCCTCGAACGCGGCGACAAATTTCCGGTTCGCCGCGTTGTCGAGGTCGATCGACCAGTGGCCGACGCTGAACAGGCCGAGCATCGGATCGCCCACCGCGCGGATGATGTCCTGGTCCGAGCCCCACAGCGGCACGATCAGCTGGATGTCCTGCGACAGGCCCGCCGCGACGAACTGCTTGATGAAGTTGACGCCCATGCCGCCGGGAAGGAACACGTACAGCGCCTGCGGCCTGGCGGCGCGGATCTGCGACAGCTCGGCCGCGTAGTCGAGCTGGCCGAGCTTGGTGTACATCTCCTCGACCAGCCTGCCCTGGTAATAGCGCTTGAAGCCGGTCGCGGCGTCCTTGCCGCCGACGTAGTTCGGCGCCACGAACAGGACGTTCTTGATGCCTTTGCGATTCATGTATTCGCCCGCCGCCTCGCTGTAGGCCTCGCTCGGCCAGGAGGAGACGAAGAAGAACGGGTTGCACTGGGCGCCGGAGTAGGCGGCGGGCCCGGCGTTCGGCGCGATGAAGAAAGTCTTCGCGGCGATCACGTCCGGGGCAATGGCGACGACGATGTTCGAGAACACCGTGCCGGTGATGAAGTCCACCTTGTCCAGGCGCAGGTAGCGCTCGACGAGCTGCTTGGCGTTCTCGGGCTTGAGCTGGTCGTCGCCGATCAGCACCTCGGCCGGCACGCCGCCCAGCTTGCCGCCGCTCAGCTTCAGCGCCAGGTTGAAGCCGTCGCGGATGTCGCCGCCGATCGCCGCGTTCGGCCCGGACAGCGTGCTGACGAATCCGACCTTCACCCTGTCCGCGGCCCCGGCCGGAAGAACGAAAAAGAGAATCGCAATCAGGAATAGCCTTCTCATGGTCTCAGCGCGCCTCCCGGCTGACCTTCATCGCGGCATCGACTATGCGCCCGTCCTCGATGACCTTGCGCCCGTCCAGCTCCACCGTGCAGTCGCGCATCGGCACGTCGTAGTGCCCGCGCGTATTGCGCTTGCCTCCGCCCTGGGTGTTCGGCCCCGTGGAGAAGAGGAAGTTGCCGGGAAAAGTTCGCGCCGCGGCGCGGTGGCGCTCAGGCGTGTCGCCGTGCAAGGCGATGCCGTACCAGAGCGCCTGCGGGTTCATGCCCCAGCCGAGGTGCGACACCGCATACGGGTCGCGGTCCGCGGCTGACGACTTCCCGTCTTCCAGCCAGTCGCGCATCAGCTTCGCGTCCATCGCGCCTTCGACCTTGACGATATGGCCCTCGCGGATCTCTAGCTTCACCGGATCCGCTACGTAGCGGCAATAAGGCAGGATCACGATGTCCCCCGGCTGGAGCACTACCGTGCCGTGGGCGCTGCCTTCGTTCGGGAACGTGTGGATGTGCCCGCCGCCCCAATGGTCGAAGTGCGCGCGCTCGTCGGCGTATCCCCATTGCGTCATCACCGGGTATTCGCCGCACTGGTAGGTCAGGTCGGTTCCGGCCTTGCTGCTGACCCTTACGGATTTGGTTTTCCTGTATAGAGACTCCGCGTGCTTGCAGGCCTCCTTGAGCCCGCGCGGCGCCATCAGCTGCTCCAGATCGTCCGGCGCGTCGATGATCATCAGCACCCGCGTGCCGCCGTCCATGACGTCCTTCAGCCAGCGGGTGAACAAGGGCACGTGAAACACCACCACCAGGTCGGCGGCGCGGACCGCCTCCAGCGTCCCCTTGCACTGGCCGATCGTGGGCACGCCCACCTTCGTCCACGAAGGCAGCGAGTTGACGCACAGCTCGTAGATGTCGGCGCCGAGATCGTCGGCCGCCGCGAAGGCGGCCTGGATGTATTCGCGGCGCGTGGCGAGATCGCTTACCACGGCGATCGTCTCGCCCTTCTTCACCTGGCAAAGCTCGAGCTCCCTGCGGTAGAGCTGGACCAGCTTTGCCGGGTTGACCTCCTGCGCGCGGTAAGCGGCCTGGATCATGACTTCGATTCTCCTCGCGCGCGCATTATCGCCTGCCACACGCGGTGCGGCGTAGCCGGCATTTCGAGGTCGGTGACGCCGAGCGGCGCGAGCGCGTCGAGCAGCGCGCCGACCACCGCGGCCGGAGCAGCGATCGCCCCCGCCTCGCCGCAGCCCTTGGCGCCCAGCGGGTTGTGAGTGCAGGGCTGGCTTTCGTCGGTTTCGCCGTGGAAATACGGCAGGTCGCTCGCGCGCGGCAGCGCATAGTCCATGAAGGACGCCGAGAGCAGCTGGCCGGTTTCCGCGTCATAGGCCGTGCGCTCGCACAGCGCCTGACCGATTCCCTGCGCCAGGCCGCCGTGCAGCTGGCCGGCGACGATCATCGGGTTGATCACCGTGCCGATGTCGTCGACCGCGCAATAGCGGGCGATCGCCGTCTGCCCGGTCTGCGGATCGACCTCGACTTCGCACACGTGAACGCCGTTCGAGAAAGCGAAGTTGCCCGGGTCATAGAAGGCGCTTTCATCCAGGCCTGGCTCGAGAGCCTGCAGCGGGTAGTTGTGCGGCACGTACGCCGCGTGCGCCACCTGCGCGAAGCCGATGCGGCGGTCGGTGCCGCCGACGCGGAATTCTCCGCCGGCGAACTCGACATCCGCATCGGCCGCCTCGAGCAGGTGCGCGGCGATCTTCTTGCCCTTGGAGATGATCTTCTCGCAGGCCAAGTACAGAGCCGAGCCGCCCACCGCGATCGAGCGCGAGCCGAACGTGCCGGTGCCGGCGGCGACCGCTGCCGTGTCGCCTTCGACGATCGAGATCCTTTCCATCGCCACGCCGAGGCGCGCACCAAGGATCTGCGCGAAGCTCGTAGCGTGGCCCTGCCCGTGGTTATGGGTCCCGAGGTAGGCGGTGATGCTGCCGTCGGGCGCGACCCGCACCTGCGCAACCTCGTAGAAGCCGCCGCGGGCGCCCATCATGCCGGCGAGGCGCGACGGCGCGACGCCGGAGGACTCGATGTAGCAAGCGATGCCGATGCCCCGCAGCTTTCCTTTCTGCTTCGAAATATCCTTTCTCTTCTCAAACGTCTCGTACTCGCCCACTCGCAGGGCTCTGTCAAAAACCTTGGGAAAGTCTCCGCAGTCGTAGGTGGGGCCTACCGGCGTCTTGTACGGCATCGCTTCGCGCGGGATCAGATTGCGGCGGCGGATTTCGGCGCGGTCGAGCCCGAGCTCGAGCGCTGCCTTGTCCGCGAGGCGCTCGAGCAGGTAGCAGGCCTCGGGGCGCCCGGCGCCGCGGTACGCGTCGGTCGGCACGGTATTGCTGAACACCCCGCTTACCTCGACGAACACCGCGGGCGTTCGGTACAGCCCGGCCAGCAGCGCGCTGTAGATCGGCCCGGGTATCGCCGCGCCGAAAGTCGAGACGTAGGCGCCGACATTTGCCCGCGTTCGAACGTCCAGCGCTAGGAATTTTCCTTGATCGTCAAGCGCAAGCGTCGCGCGCGTTACATGGTCGCGTCCCTGCGTATCGGAAAGAAAGGACTCGTTCCGCCCGGCGATCCACTTCACGGGCCTGCGCAGGCGGCGCGCGGCCCACACTACCAGCGTCTCCTCCGGATAGTGCTTGCCCTTGTAGCCGAAGCCGCCGCCGACATCGCGCGACACGACCCGCAGCTTGCCTTCGTCGATGCCGAGCTCTTCGCACACGAAGCGCCGGATGTGATGCGGCGTCTGCGTGCCGCAGTAGAGCGCGTCGCCGGTCGAGATCGCCCCGCGGGTCTCGATCGCGGCGCCGCACAGCCTGTTGTTCACCAGCTCGATTTCCACCTTGCGCGGCGCCTGCGCGAGCGCCTGCTCGACCGCGCTTCGATCGCCGCGCCTCCAGGTGAAGCAGATTTCATCCTTCACCGGCTCCAGGATTTCATAATCCACCGCGACCTGCTCGGCGGCATCCTCGGCGAGAAGGCGCGACTCCGCAAAGACGGCGGCGACCGGCTCGCCGACGTGGCGCACCGTTTCGCGCGCCATGGCCCAGCGCAGCGGCTCGGCCATCGGCGGGCCATCCGGCATGCGCACGTGCCAGCGGGCGGTCATCGGGCCAACGCCGTCCGCCTGCATGTCCCGGCCGGTGAGCACGGCGGCCGCGCCGGCACCGAGCGCCCCGCTGATATCGATCGCGCGCAGGCAGGCGTGCGCGTGGGGCGAGCGCACGATCGCGCAATGCAGCTCGCCCGGAAACGACAGATCGGCGACGAAGCGGCCGCTGCCGGTAAGAAAACGCCCGTCCTCGAAGCGCCGGAGCGCTGCGCCGATCACTGGATCTCTTCGCGCAGCAGCTCCAGCCGCTCGTAGATGGCGCGGTCTGTGACGATGAACAGCTGCGCCGGAGCGCCGCGCGCCTCGTGGCTCGCCCAGGTCCAGTGCGGCACGGTGAAGACGTCGTGGCGCGACCATTCGAAGTGCTGCTCGCCCACCTGCGAGCGGCCCTCGCCCGAGACGACAAGGCATACGGCGTTGTAAGTAGCGCGGCGCCGCCGAGTCGGCCTTTCGATCCGGGAAAGGAACAGATCCAGGGTCGGCATCACCGAGCCGCCATTGCGCGTATAGCGAAACGTCGCGGCGCCATCGGGGCCGGCCGGCATCGATTGCAAATCCTTTCGGACCGCCTCGCCGGGAAAGCGATATTCGGAAGAGCCTGCGTCGCTCACCTCCCAGAAGCGCTCGTCCTGCCGGGTACCGGGCTCGAAGAAGCTCGCGTCGAGCGCGCAGATCGCCGGCATGTTGGCGGCGTCGAACCACACCGTGCGCCGCCCGCTCTCGTTGATGTGCCCGTGCCAGCACATCGGCGGCGTCAGGACCAGGTCGCCCTCCTTCATCTCGCAGCGCCGGCCGTTGACGATGGTGAGCGCCCCGTCGGCGCGCGTCGAGAAGCGGATCGCGGCCGCGGTGTGGCGGTGCGGCACCGCGCGGTCTCCAGGCTCAAGCACCGTAAAGGCGGCAATCAGGTTCTGCGTGGTGACGGTCTCTCCGTCGAATGCCGGGTTGGCGAGGATCAGCGCCCGGCGCTCTACATCCTCGATCGCCACTTCCTTCGCGGCACGCCCGGTGAAAGGCTCGATATCGCGCCAGCGCCAGTGCATCGGCGCATCCCTGGCGCAGGGCGCGACCGGCGTGATTCGCTTGTACCGGTCCCAGAGCGGATGGAGATTCGACCGCTCCAGCGCCTGGATCAGGGAAGCATCAACTCTTGTCAACCGAAGCCGAGCCGGGGCCGAAAGTGGCGACGTAAAGCAGGCCGCCGACGAGCGAAAGGTTCTTCAGGAAGTGGTTCATCTGGTTGTTGAACTGTCCCGGATCGGCGAGTTCCCAGAACCGGTGCGCCGCGAATGCCGCAACGACCACGAACAACACGAGCAGCCATGCCGCCCAGCGAGCGCGCCAGCCGACGATGAGCAGCATCGAGCCGCCGATCTCGATGATGATCGCGATCACCGCCATCACTTCCGGCGCGGGGAAGCCGAGCTTGGTGAGGTAGGCGACGGTGCCGGCGAATCCCATCACCTTCCGCACGCCCGCGACGAGGAAGATCAGGCCGATGAGAATACGGCCCACCAGAGGAAGAATCGGGTTGTAGCTCGTTGTTGCGCTGACGTTGGTCATTCGGACTCCCTCCTTGTGCCGGCGATTATGCCAGCGTCCCCTCAGATCGCAACCGTGGTCACGTCGTAGCGGAACAGCCATTCGTAGCGCTCGGCGACGCGCTCTTCGGCCCATTCGCGGGCCACGTATCTCCTCGCTTCCGCCGGATCGGACAGCTTCGGATTGTGGAAGCGCTGGATGTTCGCAGCCGACCCCTCGACCGCGCGACGCGTGCGGTCGCGGCGCGCATTCTCGTAGCGCATCAGCGCGGCGGGGAGGTCGTCGCGGTGCTCTTTCAGGCACCTCGCGAGAACGAAGCCGTCTTCGATCGCCATGTTCGCCCCCTGGGCGAGAAGCGGCAGCATCGAGTGGCAGGCATCGCCCAGCAGGCTCGCCCGCCCGAGCGTCCATCGCGCCATCGGCGGCCGCACCATCAGCGCCCACTTGTACGGCGTTTCGATGTTCCGGATCATCGTCTGAACATCCTCGTTCCAGCCCGCGAAGTCGGCGGCCATTTCCTCGGTCGTGCCGCGGGTGCTCCACGATTCCACCTGCCAGTCGGCGCGCTCGAGAGCGCCGACGAAGTTCATCAGGCTGCCTGCGCGCACCGGGTAATGCACCACATGTCCGCCGGGGCCGATCCAGTTGGTGCCGACGCTGCGCGCCATGCGCTCTGGCAGCCGGTCCATGGGGATCACGCCGCGCCACGCGATGATTCCGGTAAAAGAGGGCCGGTCGGGACCGAAAAGCGCCTGGCGGACACGCGAATGCACCCCATCGGCGCCGATAAGCGCATCGCCTCCCGCCTCGGTCGCGTCGGCGAGGCGCAGCCTGACGCCTTTGCCGTCCTGGCTCACGGCGCTGCACTTTGCACCCAGGTGGATGGCGTCGGGCTTTTCGCGCCGTACCGCAGCCGCCAGCACGCCGAGGAGATCTGGCCGGTACACGGTGAGGTAGGGATACCCGTAGCGCTCGATCGAGACGGCGCCAAGATCGAACAGCTTCCAGGTCTCGCCGCTGCTCCACAGCCTGACTTCCTTGCCGATCGCCTCGCAGGCAAGCGCCTTGAGCTGCTCGCCGATGCCCAGCTCATGGAGCACGCGCGTGCCGTTCGCCGCGAGCTGCAGCCCGGCGCCCACTTCCTTCAGCTCCGCCGCCTGTTCGTAGACGTCGACGTCGCAGCCGCTGCGCAGCAGCGCGAGCGCCGCCGTGAGCCCGCCGATGCCGCCGCCGGCAATCAAGACATGCGGCTGCATCTGCGGGCCACCGGCGAAGACCGGGCAGCTCCCTATCGCTTCACGGCGTCGGCGCCGGCCCTGCAGACCACTTCATCCTGCGAGCCGGTGGCGCCGGAGCAGCCGATGGCGCCGATCAGCCTGCCGCCGTCGAGGATCGGGATGCCGCCGCGCGATGCGATGACATCGTCCAGGGTGAGAAGGTAATGGTTGCCGGCCTGCACGCCCGTCTCGAACGCCTTGGTTTCGCGCCGGTACATTGCCGCCGCCCGCGCCTTGTGCTCCGAGATGGCGATCGAGCCGAGCTGGGCTCCGTCCATGCGCGCAAAGGCGACCAGCCGGCCGCCGGAATCAACCACGGCCACATTCAACTTCCAGTCGCGCCGCTTGGACTCGCCTACCGCCGCGGCGATGGCCGCCTGCGCGCGCTCGAGCGAGATCGGCGTGCCGTAGGGTATGTCGTTCGGCATCTTCTCCGGCACTGCGTCCAACGGGCTGGGCTGCTGCGCGCCGGCGGCAAGTGCCAGGCACGCCGATACGCAGGCTACCGCTACACGAAGCTGCGCTTTCATCGTTTCCTCTCCTGTGGTGGTTGAACTACGAAGTCAGTCAGCCGAGAACCTTGATTCCTGCGGCGGCAATCTGCTCGTCTTCATGCGATTGCACGCCGGAGACGCCAACACCTCCGACGCAGATTCCTTCCACGATGACGGGCAGCCCGCCCTGCACCGGGGTGATGCCGGGCATGCCGAGCATCGAGTTGCGCCCGGCCTTGATGCGCTCTTCCCACACCGCGCTGGAACGGCGCGACTCGGCCGCGGTGCGCCCCTTCTCAACCGCGATGCGCGCGTTGGCCGGGCTGGCGCCGTCCATGCGCGCGAGGTGCAGCAGGTGGCCGCCGTCGTCGAGGATGGCGATGCAGACGTTCCAGTTGTTGCGCTTCGCCTCGGCTTCCGCGGCGGCGGAAATCCTGCGGCAGTCGTCGAGGGTGAGCATCGGTCGTGTTTTCATGCGTGCAGGGCCTGTTTGATCTGTTCCAGTGCGTTGGGATCTTCGATGGTGGTGAGATCGCCCGGGTCGCGGCCCTCGGCGAGGGCCTGGATCGAGCGGCGCAGCGTCTTGCCAGAGCGGGTCTTCGGCAGCAGCGTCACGAAATGCACGGCTTTCGGCCGCGCGATGGCGCCGAGGTGCTTGTCTACCGTCGCCATCACCTCTTTCTCCAGTCTCCTTTTGCCTTCGGCAGAGCTCAATTTTGAAACGTCCTTTGCGACTGCGAAGGCGAGCGGCAGCTGCCCCTTGAGGGAATCGGCCACGCCGACCACCGCGCACTCGGCGATGTTCGGATGCATGCTGACCGCCTCCTCGATCTCGCGCGTGCCGAGGCGGTGGCCGGCGACGTTGATCACGTCGTCGGTGCGGCCGAGGATGAAGTAGTACCCGTCCTTGTCGCGGATTCCCCAGTCGAAGGTGGAGTAGATCAGCTGGTCCTTGAAGTCCTTGAAGTAGGTCTCCACGAAGCGCTCGTCGTCGCCCCACACCGTGCTCATGCAGCCCGGCGGCAGCGGCGGCGCGATCGTCACCACCCCCTTCTCGCCGTCGGGCACCGGCTGGCCGGTCGCCTCGTGCAGCAGCCGCACGTCATAGCCGTAGACCGGGAAGCTCGGCGAGCCCATCTTGAGGCGCGTTTTCTCCACGCCGGGTTGCGCCGAGAGCAGCGGCCAGCCGGTCTCGGTCTGCCAGTAATGATCGATCACCGGGCGGCCGAGCGACTCGGTGATCCAGACGTGCGTCGGCTCGTCGAGCGGCTCGCCGGCGAGGAACAGGTGCTTGAGCGAGGAGACGTCGTACTTCTTGAGGTAGGCCGGGTCGTGCTTCTTCAGCACGCGGATCGCGGTCGGCGCCGAAAACATCACGTCGACCTGGTGGTCCTGCACGATCTTCCACCAGATGCCGGCGTCGGGCCGGATCGGCACGCCTTCGTACATGATCGTCGTCATGCCGGCGATGAGCGGCGCGTAGATGATGTAGGAATGGCCGACCACCCAGCCGATGTCGGAAGTGGTGAACATGGTCTCGCCGGCCTCGCCGCAGAAGATGTTCCTCATCGACGCGGCGAGCGCCACCGCGTAGCCGCCGACGTCGCGCTGCACGCCCTTCGGCTGTCCGGTGGTGCCCGAGGTGTACAGGATGTACGAGGGCTCGTTCGACTCGAGCCAGGCGCAGGCAAGCTCTGCGTTCGCGAAGTCCTTCTGCAGCGCCTTCCAGTCGAGGTCGCGCCCCTGCACCACGGGCATCGCGTAGTCCAGGCCGCGCTTGAAGATCAGCAGCTTCTGTGGCGGGTGCCTGGCGAGCTTGAGCGCTTCGTCGACCAGCGACTTGTACAGCACCGTCTTGCCCATGCGGCTGCCGCCGTCGGCAGTGATCATCAGCGCCGGCCTTGCGTCGTCGATGCGGGCGGCAAGGCTGGCCGCGGCAAAGCCGCCGAACACCACCGAATGGACCGCGCCCAGGCGCGCGCAGGCGAGGATCGCGAAGCAGGCCTCCGGGATCATCGGCAGGTAGAGGATCACCCGCTCGCCCTTCTTTACGCCGAGGGACTGCAGCATCGCTGCAGCGCGATTGACCTCGGCGAGCAGCTGCTTGTAGGTGAAAGTCCTGCTTTCGCCGACCTCGGTCGAAATCCACACCAGCGCGTTCTGGTCGCCGCGCGCGGCAATGTGGCGGTCGAGCGCGTTGTAGCAGAGGCTGGTTTCGCCGCCGACGAACCAGCGCGCAAACGGTGGCCGCGAGTAATCGAGGACCTCGCTGCACGGCTGGTGCCAATGGATCAGCTTCGCCTGCTCGGCCCAGAAACCCTCGCGGTCCTGGATCGAACGGCGGTGGAATTCGGCGTAGCTCGCCATCCGTCTCCTCCTTGCGCCGCTAGTGTAAAGCCTTACCCCGGCTTTTTTCTCCTGAACAGCTCGACGATCCGCAGCAGGCGTTTCGCCACCTCGCCCGCCAGGTCGCCCAGGGGCTGCGGATCGGTTTGCTCCAGCACCAGCAGCGCGCGCTCGATGTCGCCCGGCAAGGTCGCTGGCCCGCTTGGCCTGGCCTCCTCGTACCCGACGATAGGCTCGGCCTGGCGGCTGGCTGCCTGGAGCCGCTGCATCGCGGCGCGCATCAGCTCCTCGATCGAGCCCACCGCGTCGATGCTGAGCGAAGCCGCCCCGAAGCTGCTCGTGATGCGGACCGGCTGGCCGCGCCAGGTGACGTGCGCGCCTTCCAGCTGCCCGCGCAGGCGGCGTGCGAAAGCGAGCATCTGCGGCGGGCCGGTGCCCATCGAGACGATCATGAAGGTGGCCTCGGCCGTGCGGCTGACGGAATCCTCGGCGCGCAGGTTCGCGGTCACCATGTTCGCGATCCGCGCCAGCAGCTGCTCGGCGGTTTCCTTGCCGACCTGACTCGCAAGATCGCCGTAGCTGTCGATGCGCAATGCCATGACCGAGAGCTGCGCGCCGTGACGGCGCGCGTGCGAAAAATGCTTGCGCCCTTCGGTGAGCAGATAATGCGGCGTCAGGGTGCCGGTGACCGGATCGTGCGTGGTGCTTTGCGCGAGCGCCGCCTGGCTCGCCTCGAGCTCCCGGCTGGTCCTCACCAGGCGCAGCAGGTTCTGGATGCGCGACAGGACCTCTGAGCCATCGGCCGACTTGTCGATGAAATCGTTTGCCCCCGCGCTGGCTGCGCGCTTCTTGTTCGCCTCCTCCCGGTTGCCGGAGATCGCCACCACCGGCAGCTCGCGGATGCGGGGATCGCTCGAGCTGCGGATGCGCTCTAGCAGCTCGAAGCCGTCGAGCTTCGGCATGTCGAGGTCGGTGAACACCATGACGATCGACGGATCGGTGCGGACCGCCTCCCAGCCCGCCTCGCCGTCGGCTTCCTCGCGCACCGCGAACGACGCGCCCAGGATGCTCGCGAACGTCTTGCGGACGAACCTCGAGTCATCGATGACGAGCACGCGCCTTTCGGGTAGATCCGTGGGTCCCCGCCTATTCCGCCAGGTCGACGACGATCCTGCGATTCACCTTTCCCTGGATGAAATCGTCGAACGCCGCGGGCAGCTGGCTGAACGGAATCGTACGGCACATCTCCTTGAGCAGAGGCGGGCGCAGGTCGGTGGCGAGCCGGCGCCAGACCTCGCGGCGCAGCTCGGGCCCGGGACTGTCGGTCGAGTTGATGCCGAGCAGGCTCACGCCGCGCAGGATGAAGGGCAGCACCGTCGTGTTGAGGCTCGGGCTCGCGGCGAGGCCGATCGACGCGATCACGCCGTTCACCTTCATCGTGCTCGCCATCCAGGCGAGGGCCTCGCCGCCGAGGTTGTCGACGGCGCCGGCCCAGGTGGCTTTTTCAAGAGGGCGGGTTTTTGAAAAATCAATGCTGGAGCGAAGTTTGACCTCTTTGGCTCCCAGTTTCTTCAGCCAGTCGCTTTCGCTTTCCTTCCCGGTGAGCGCGACGACGTGATAGCCCAGCCTGGCCAGCGCCGCAATGGCGATCGAGCCGACGCCGCCGGTGGCGCCGTCGACGATCACCGGCCCGCTCTGCGGCTTGAGCCCGTTCTGCTCCATGCGCACGATGCCGATGCCGGCGGTGAAGCCGGCGGTGCCGAACGCCATCGCGTCCCACAGCGACATTCCCTTCGGCAGCTTGCTGAGCCATTCGGCCGGCACGCGCGCGTACTCAGCGTAGCCGCCGTCGTGCGCGACGCCGAGGTCATAGCCCACGGCGAGCACTGCGTCGCCCTTGGCGAAGCGCGCATCGGCCGACGAAACGACCGTGCCCGAGAAGTCGATGCCGCCGATGCACGACGCGCGGCGCAGGATCTTGCCTTTGCCGGTGGCGGCGAGCGCGTCCTTGTAGTTGACGTCCGAGTTCGCCACGCGCACCACGACCTCGCCCGGATCCAGCTCGTCGAGCGAGCGCTCGACGAATTCCGCGCGGATCTTCTTGTCCGGCGTCTCAGTGAGCTGGTATGCCTTGAACTTGTCCACTGGCCCTCCTGCGCTCGCTCTGCAGATAATCGGACGACTGCATCTCGTGGAGCCGGCTCACGGCGCGGGCGAACTCCGCGCTGCGGGTCCCCTCGGGGTAGAGCGCCTCGGGCTGCGCCTCGGCCGATACGATGAGCTTGACCCGTTCATCGTAGAACACATCGACCAGCCAGGTGAAGCGCCGCGCGGCGTCAGCATTGCGCGACGACATTTTCGGCACGCCCGACAGGATCACGCTGTGGAAGCGCCTGGCGAGGTCGACATAGTCGGCATAGGAGCGCGGCCCGCCGCACAGCACCGCGAAATCGAACCACACCAGGCCGCCGGCGCGCCTGCGGTAGGCAATGCTGCGCCCTTCCACGTCCAGGGGGTGCTTTTCCTCCTCGACGTCCCGCAAATCGGAAAAGATGCGCTCCAGCTCCGCCTCGCTGCCCGGGCCGGCGTGATAGACCTTGAGCCGCTCCATCTTGCGGCGCCGGTAATCGAGCCCGCCGTCGACCTCGACCAGGTCGAGCCGGCTCTTGATCAGCCCGATCGCCGGCAGGAAGCGGTCGCGCTGCAGACCGTCCTCGTAGAGGCGGTCGGGGTGGTAGTTGCTCGTCATGCAGAGCACGACGCCGCGCTCCATCACCTTCTTCAGGTAGCGGCCGAGGATCATCGCGTCGGCGATGTCCGAGACGTGAAACTCGTCGAAGCAGATCAGCCGGCAGCGCCGGGCGGTGCGCTCGGCGAGCGCGGCGATCGGATCCTCGGTGCCCTTCAGAGCGTCGAGCTCGCGATGGATCTCGCGCATGAAGTAGTGGAAGTGGACGCGGCGCTTGCGCACCAGCGGCACGCACAGGTAGAAGCTGTCCATTAGGAAGCTCTTGCCCCGCCCGACGGCGCCCCACAGGTAGACCCCTTTCGGCAGCGCCGGCCTGACCAGCAGGCGCTTCAGGCGGGTGCTGCGCCGCGCCTTGTAGGCGGTCCACTCCTCGTACAGCTGCTGCAGGCGCTCGACCGCGCGCCATTGCGACGAGTCCGAGACGAACCCCCGGCGCGCGAGACTTTGCTCATAGAGCGCAACGACATCCTGCATCAGCCGTTCAGCGAGCGCTTGTCGACGGCGAGCGCCGCCTCGCGCGTCACTTCCGACATCGACGGGTGCGCATGGCAGATGCGCGCGATGTCCTCGGAGGAGGCGCCGAACTCGATCGCCACCACCGCCTCGGCGATCAGCTCGCTCGCCAGGCCGCCGATCGAGTGCACGCCGAGGATGCGATCGGTCCTCGCGTCGGCGAGGATCTTGACGAAGCCCTCGGGCTCTTCGCGGCCGAGCGCGCGGCCGTTGTAGGCGAACGGGAAGCGCCCTGCCCTGTAGGCGACGCCTTCGGACTTCAGCTGCTGCTCGGTCTTGCCGACCCAGGCGATCTCCGGGGCGGTGTAGATCACCCACGGGATGGCGTCGTAGTTCACGTGGCCGCGCTGCCCGGCGATGATCTCGGCCACCATCACGCCCTCGTCCTCGCCCTTGTGCGCGAGCATCGGCCCGCGCACCACGTCGCCGACGGCGTAGACGCGCGGCAGGCCGGTGCGGCAGTTCTGGTCGACCTCGATGAAGCCCTTGGCGTCCAGCTTGAGGCCGACATTCTCGGCGCCCAGGCCATCGGTGTTGGGCACGCGGCCGACTGAAACGATCAGCCGGTCACATTCAAAGCTTTTACTCGAATTATCTGATCCAGTATATTGAATTGACACATATTTCTTTTGTTGAACAACCCTGGAAATCGTCGCCCCCAGCTCGATCTCCAGGCCCTGGTTCTTGGTGAATTGCTTCCAGGCTTCCTGGGCCACGGCCTCATCGGCGGCGCCGAGGAACGCCGGCAGCGCCTCCAGTACCTTTACCTTCGCGCCGAGCCGGCGCCACACGCTGCCGAGCTCGAGGCCGACCACGCCGGCGCCGATCACGCCGAGCCGCTCGGGCACCGAGTCGAAAGCGAGCGCGCCTTCGTTGTCGCAGATCGTCTTGTTGTCGACCGCGACCCCCGGCAGGTGCCTGGCTTTCGATCCGGTGGCGATGATGACGTGCTTTGCCTCAATCGCCTCTCCCTCCACGTCGATTTTCCAGCTTGTCCCACCGGAAACTAGCCGGCCATGTCCTTGCAGCCAGGTGATCTTGTTCTTCTTGAACAGGCCGGCGACCCCGCTGGTCATCCGGCTGACGATCCTGTCCTTCCTGTCGAGCATCGTCTTCAGCTCGAGCTTCACGCCGCTCGCGGTGATGCCGTGCGCCTTGAACTGGTGCAGCACGCGCGCGTAGTTTTCCGAGGACTCGAGCAGCGCTTTCGACGGGATGCAGCCGACGTTGAGGCAGGTGCCGCCGAGCGCGTATTCGCCCCTGGGCGTTTTCCATTCCTCCACGCAGGCGGTGGCGAGCCCGAGCTGCGCGGCGCGGATCGCGGCGATGTAGCCCGCGGGCCCCGCGCCGATCACGACGACATCGAAGGACTTCATATCTCCAGGATCAGGCGGGCAGGATCTTCCAGGGCTTCTTTAATACCGACCAGGCACAAAACCGCTTCCCGGCCGTCGATGATGCGGTGGTCGTACGACAGCGCGAGATAGTTCATCGGGCGCGCCACGATCTGGCCGTTCTCGACCACCGCGCGCTCCCTGGTGGCGTGCACCCCGAGGATCGCCGACTGCGGCGGGTTGATGATCGGCGTCGACAGCATCGAGCCGAAGATGCCGCCGTTCGAGATCGAGAACGTGCCGCCGGTGAGCTCCTCGATGGTCAGCTTGCCCTCCTGGGCGCGCTTGCCGAAGTCGGCGATTCTCTTCTCGATCTCGGCGAAGCTCATGCGGTCGGCGTCGCGCAGGATCGGCACCACCAGGCCGCGCGGGCTGCCGACCGCGATGCCGATGTCGAAGTAGCCGTGGTACACGATGTCGGTGCCGTCGATCGAGGCGTTGGCCACCGGGTAGCGCTTCAGCGCGTGCACCGAGGCCTTGACGAAAAAGGACATGAAACCGAGGCGCACGCCGTGCTCCTTCTCGAAGCGCTCCTGGTATTTCTTGCGCAGCTCGATCACCGGCGCCATGTTGACTTCGTTGAACGTGGTGAGGATCGCGGCGGTGTGTTGCGACTGCACCAGGCGCTCGGCGACGCGCTGGCGCAGGCGCGACATCGGCACGCGCTGCTCCGGCCGGCCCGAGAGAAGAGCCTCGATATCGACCGGCGGCGCGGGCTGCTGAAGAGCCGGTCTTGCGGCGGGAGCTTTTGCCGCCTGCTCGAGCACGTCGCCCTTGGTGACCCGTCCGTCGCGGCCCGTGCCGGCGATCTTCGAGGCATCGATGCCCTGCTCCGCCGCGATTTTCTGGGCGGCGGGCATCACCGGAGGGGCGGTCTTGCTCTTTTCGGGAGCGGATTTTTTCTCGCGAGCCGGGGCTGCGGCGGCCTTCGCGTCGGTATCGATCTGCGCGATGACGTCGCCCGAGGTCACCGGGTCGCGGCTGTTCTTCAGGATCTTGACGAGCACGCCGTCGGAGGGCGCCGGCAGCTCGAGCACCACCTTGTCGGTCTCGATGTCGATCAGATTCTCGTCGCGCGAGACCGGCTCGCCTTCCTTCTTGTGCCAGTCGAGCAGCGTCGCCTCGGCGACCGACTCCGACAGCTGCGGCACCTTCACTTCGATGATCATCGTTGCTCCCGTTTGATTTTTCCTCGGCTTCCGCTGAGCTTCCGCCGAGTTGCGAAAAACCAGCGCGTAACGCGCCGGGTTGCGAAATCAGGTTTATTTGAATTTACCGAAGGCCTGTTCCACCAGCGCTTTCTGCGCCTCGTTGTGCCGCGCCATGTAGCCGCTCGCGGGCGATGCGGACGGCGGACGGCCCGCATAGCAGAGCTTCTGCTCGTCGCGCATGTTCTCGCGCAGATAGTGGCCGCTCTGGTACCACGCGCCCTGGTTCTGCGGCTCCTCCTGGCACCACACGACTTCGCCCGCCCCCGGGTAGCGCTTCACCTCGGCTTCGAACTGCTTGTGGGGAAACGGGTAGAGCTGCTCCAGGCGAATTACCGCCACATCCGTTTTGTGCAGCTCCTTTCGCTTCGCGACGAGGTCATAGTAGATCTTTCCGCAGCAGGCGATGATCCGCTTCACGTCTTTCGCCTCGAGCGGCTCGAGCTCCGGGATCACCGTCTGGAACGAGCCGCCGGCGAGCTCCTGGATCGACGAGGACGCCTCCTTCTTGCGCAGCAGCGACTTCGGCGTCATCACCACCAGCGGCTTCCTGAACGGCCGCAGCATCTGGCGCCTGACGAGGTGGAAGATCTGCGCCGCGGTCGTCGGCACGCAGACCTGCATGTTGTGCTCGGCGCACAGCTGCAGGTAACGCTCGAGCCGCGCGGAGCTGTGCTCGGGCCCTTGTCCTTCGTAGCCGTGCGGCAGGTACTGGGTCAGGCCGCAGACGCGGCCCCACTTGGTCTCGCCCGAGCTGATGAACTGATCCATCACCACCTGGGCGCCGTTGGCGAAGTCGCCGAACTGCGCCTCCCAGATCACCAGCGCGTTCGGTTCCGCGCTCGAGAACCCGTATTCGAACCCCAGGACCGCTTCTTCCGACAGCACCGAGTCGATGACCACGAAGGCGCCCTGGTCCTTGGAGATGTTCTGCAGCGGGATGTAGCTGCCCTCGTCCCAGCGCTCGCGCTCCTGGTCGTGCAGGACCGCGTGCCGATGGGCGAAGGTGCCGCGTCCCGTGTCCTGCCCGGAGAGCCTCACGTCGTAGCCGTTTGCCAGCAGCGACGCGTAGGCGAGCGTCTCGGCCATGCCCCAGTCGACCGGCAGCTTGCCCTCGGCCATCTGCTTGCGGCTTTCGATCACGCGCAGCACCGTCGGGTGTACCTTGAAGCCTTCAGGCACGGCCGCAAGTCTTTCTGCCAGCCTTTGCAGCTCCGCCAGCGGCACCTGCGTGTCGGCGGCGTCGGTCCACTTCGAGTTGAGGAACGGCGCCCAGTCGACCGCGAACTTGCTCTTGAAGTTGGAGAGCACCGGGCTGACCGTCTGCTGCCCGGCATCCAGCATGGCGCGGTACTGCTTGATCAGCGCCTCGGGCTCCTCGGGCGCGATCACGCCCTGCGCGAGCAGCTTGTCGGCGTAGAGCCTGCGCGTGCCCGGATGCTGCGCGATCTTCTTGTACATCAGCGGCTGCGTGATCAACGGCTCGTCCTGCTCGTTGTGCCCCAGCTTGCGGAAGCAGACGATGTCGATCACCACGTCCTTGTGGAACTTCTGGCGGAAATCGAGCGCCAGCTGGGTGATGAACAGCACCGCCTCCGGGTCGTCGCCGTTGACGTGGAAGATCGGCGCCTCGACCATTTTCGCCACGTCGGTGCAGTAGATGGTCGAGCGCGTGTCGCGCGGATCGGAGGTGGTGAAGCCGATCTGGTTGTTGATGATGAGATGCACGGTGCCGCCGGTGCCGAAGCCGCGCGTGCCCGACAGGTTCAGCGTCTCCATCACCACGCCCTGCGCCGCGAATGCGGCGTCGCCGTGCAGGAGAACGGGCATCACCTGGTCGCCGGTCTTGTCGTCGCGCCGGCGCTGGCGCGCCCGCACCGAGCCCTCCACCACCGGGTCCACGATCTCCAGGTGGGAGGGATTGAACGCGAGCGAGATGTGCACCGGGCCGCCGCTCGTCGAGATGTCCGAGGAGAACCCGTTGTGGTATTTCACGTCTCCGGAGGGCAGCTCGGAAGCCTGCCTGCCCTCGAACTCGAGGAACAGGTCCTTCGGCATCTTGCCCAGCACGTTGACCAGCACGTTGAGCCGCCCGCGGTGCGCCATGCCGATCACCATCTCCTGCACGCCGTTGCCGCCGGCGCGCTGGATCAGCTCGTCGATCGACGGGATCAGGCTCTCGCCGCCCTCCAGCGAGAAGCGCTTCTGGCCGACGTAGCGGGTATGCAGATAGCGCTCGAGCTGCTCCGCCTCGGTGAGCTTCTGCAGCAGGCGCTTTTTCTGCTCTGGCGGGAACTCCGGCGTGGCGCGCATCGGCTCGATGCGCTCCTGGATCCACTGCCGCTGCGCGCGCTCGCTGATGAACATGTACTCGAAACCGATATTGCGGCAATAAGTGTCGCGTAACGCCTGCAGCAGATTTCTCAAGGACGTCCTGTCCAGGCCCACGAACGACCCGGCGTTCACGGTCTGATCGAGATCCGCCTCGCTGAGATCGTAGAACCCCGCCTCGAGCTCCGGGATGCTGGGCCGCGGCATGCGCTTGAGCGGATCGACCGTCGCCCAGCGCGAGCCGGCGATGCGGTACGCGGTCACCAGCAGCAGCGCCGCGACCTGCAGCCGCTCTGGCGTCACCGGCTCCGCCGGCAGGGTCCTCGCCTGCCCTCCCAGCTGGCCGGCCTTCGCGCGCTGCACGAAGGATTCGACCACCGGCGCGTGCGCCACATCCTTGGCGGCGTTTCCGGGCAGCACCTGGATGCGGTCGAAGTACTCGCGCCATGCCTCGGCGACGGACTGCGGGTTCACCAGGTACTTCTCGTACAGGTCCTCGATGAAGCTCGCGTTGGCGCCGTACAGGTAAGAGTTGTCGAGGAACTGGCGCATCACGGTTGCCATGGCTTATCTCTTGTCGATCGGCTTGACGTCGCGCTTGGTCGGGCCCTGGTAGAGCTGGCGCGGGCGCCCGATCTTGTACTCTGGATCCGAGATCATCTCCTGCCACTGCGCGATCCAGCCCACGGTGCGCGCGAGCGAGAAGATGCAGGTGAACATGGCGACCGGGATGCCGAGCGCGCGCTGCACGATCCCGGAATAGAAGTCCACATTGGGATATAACTTTCTAGAGACAAAATAATCATCTTCCAGAGCGATCTTCTCCAGCGCGATGGCGAGCTTGAACAGGCGATCGTCGCGCAGCCCGAGCTCGTTCAGCACCTCGTAGCAGGTCTCGCGCATCAATTTCGCGCGCGGGTCGTAGTTCTTGTACACGCGGTGGCCGAAGCCCATCAGGCGCACGCCGGAATTCTTGTCCTTCACCTTGCTGATGAACTCGGGGACCTTCGAGACGTCGCCGATCTCCTCCAGCATCTGGAGAGCGGCCTCGTTCGCGCCGCCGTGCGCCGGCCCCCAGAGCGAGGCGATGCCGGCGGCGATGCAGGCGTACGGGTTCGCGCCCGATGAGCCGCACAGGCGCACCGTCGAGGTCGACGCGTTCTGCTCGTGATCCGCATGCAGCAGGAAGATGCGGTCCATCGCGCGCACCAGCACGTCGTTGACCTTGTACTCCTCGGCCGGCACGGCGAACATCATGCGCATGAAATTGGCCGTGTACGACAGGTCGTTGCGCGGGTAGATGAACGGCTGCCCCACCGAGTACTTGTGCGACATGGCGACGATGGTCGGCATCTTCGCGATCAGCCGGAACGCCGAGATGGTGCGGTGCTGCGAATTGCTGATATCGAGCGCGTCGTGGTAGAACGCCGAAAGCGCTCCCACCACCCCGACCATCACCGCCATCGGGTGCGCGTCGCGCCGGAACCCCTGGTACAGCCGCGCCAGCTGCTCGTGCACCATCGTGTGATGCGTGACGATGCCGACGAATTCGTTCTTCTGCTTGCGGTTGGGCAGCTCGCCGTTAAGCAGCAGATAGCACACCTCGAGGAAGTCGCAGTGCTGCGCGAGCTGCTCGATCGGGTAGCCGCGATACAGCAGCACGCCGGCATCGCCGTCGATGAAGGTAATCGCCGAGCTGCAGCTCGCAGTCGACAGGTAGCCCGGGTCGTAGGTGAACATTCCCGACTTCGCATACAGCGTGCGGATATCGATCACCTGGGGCCCCATGCTGCCGGCGAGCAGGGGAAATTCCAGGCTGCGGCCATCGGGCAGCTTGACGGTCGTCATCTTTTCCATGGTCGTTAACCTCTAGACGGCGCGCAGCCGCGCCACGGTCTCGCGCAGGTGGGAAGCGTACCGGTCGCTGCGGCCGCAGACGATGTCCCACAGATCGTTGTCGGGCAGATCGAGCAGCTCGGAAAGCCTTTCATCCGGCGGATTGGTCTTCACGTACCTCTCGAGAACCAGATCGAGCTCGAGCAGGCCCCGGCGGCACTTCCACTTCAGCCGATTTGTGTCGATCGAATTCGTCATACCGCGCGCTTGACGAGCAGCTCCTTGATCTTGTTGATGGCGCGCGTCGGGTTGAGGTTCTTCGGGCACGCGTCGACGCAGTTCATGATGGTGTGGCAGCGGAACAGGCGGTACGGATCCTCGAGGTTGTCGAGGCGCTCGGAGCTCACCTGGTCGCGGCTGTCGGCGATGAACCGATAGGCTTGCAGCAGCCCGGCGGGACCGACGAACTTGTCGGGGTTCCACCAGAACGACGGGCACGAGGTCGAGCAGCAGGCGCACAGGATGCACTCGTAGAGGCCGTCCAGCTCCTCGCGCTCCTGCGGCGACTGCAGCCGCTCGCGCTCGGGCGGCGGATCGTTGTTGATCACGTAGGGCCTGATCGAGTGGTACTGCTTGAAGAACTGCGTCATGTCGACGATCAGGTCGCGGATCACCGGCAGCCCCGGCAGCGGGCGCAGCGTGACGTGCTGCGGCAGGTCGGCCACCCTGGTGATGCAGGCCAGGCCGTTCTTGCCGTTGATGTTCATCGCATCAGAGCCGCACACGCCTTCGCGGCAGGAGCGCCGGAACGACAGCGAATCGTCCTGCACCTTGGCCCTGACGAGCACGTCGAGCAGCATCCGGTCGGAGGCCTCCGGCGTGACCTCATAGTCTTTCATGTAAGGACGCTCGTCCTTGTCCGGGTCGAAGCGATAAACGGAGAGTTTCATCAGTAGGTGCGTACCTTGGGTTCCATCGTTTCGACCGACAGCGGCCTGAGGTGCACCGGCTTGTAGTCCAGCCGGTTGCCTTCCTTGATCCAGAGCGTGTGCTTCATCCAGTTCTTGTCGTCGCGCTCGGGGAAATCGCTCCTGCTGTGCGCGCCGCGGCTCTCCTTGCGCGCTTCCGCCGACACCGCCGTCGCCACGGCGGTCTCGACCAGGTTCTCGAGCTCGAGCGCCTCCACGCGGGCGGTATTGAACACCTTCGATTTGTCGTGGATGAAAATTCTCTGCGCGCGGCCGGCGATCTCGTTCATCTTGCGCACTCCGTCGGCCAGGTGGTCCGGAAAGCGGAACACCCCGCAATGCGCCTGCATCGCGCGGCGCAGGTCGTTCAGAACGTCGGCCACGCGCTCGCCGGAATTCGCCGCGTCTAGCCGCGCGAGGCGCGCGCGGGTGGCCTCGCCCGCGTCCTTCGGCAGGTTGCGGTGCGGCTTCGGCTGCGCGTGGATGTCCTTGAGCATCTGCTCGCCCGAGGACTTGCCGAACACCAGCAGGTCGAGCAGCGAGTTGGTGCCGAGGCGGTTGGCGCCGTGCACCGATACGCAGGAGCATTCGCCGGCGGCGAACAGGCCCGGGACGATGGCCTCCTTGCTCGAGCCCTCGGGCGCCACCACCTGTCCCATGTAATTCGTCGGGATGCCGCCCATCTGATAGTGCACCGTCGGCGCCACCGGGATCGGATCGCGGATCGGATCGGCGTTGGCGAACTTGATCGCGATCTCGCGGATCCCCGGCAGCCGATGCTGGATCACTTCCGAGCCGAGATGATCGAGCTTGAGCAGCAGGTAGTCGCCCTCTGGACCGCAGCCCCGGCCCTCCTTTATCTCGGTGATCATAGCGCGCGACACGACGTCGCGGCTCGCCAGGTCCTTGGCGCTCGGCGCATAGCGCTCCATGAAGCGCTCGCCGTTCTTGTTGACCAGATAGCCGCCCTCGCCGCGCACGCCCTCGGTGATGAGCACCCCGGCGCCGGCCACGCCGCTGGGGTGGAATTGCCAGAACTCCATGTCCTGCAGCGGCAGGCCGGCGCGGGCGGTCATTCCCAGGCCGTCGCCGGTGTTGATGAAGGCGTTGGTCGTGAACAGGTAGATACGGCCGGCGCCGCCGGTCGCCAGGAGCACCGCTTTCGCCTGCAGCAGATAGAGCTCGCCGCTCTCCATCTCGAGGGCCGTGACGCCGATGACGGCGCCGTCCTGCGGGTCGCGCACCAGGTCGAGCGCCATCCATTCGACGAAGAACTGCGTGTTGGCGCGCACGTTCTGCTGGTACAGCGTGTGCAGCATCGCGTGCCCGGTGCGATCGGCCGCCGCGCAGGCGCGCATCGCCATCTTCGGGCTGCCGTAGTTCTGCGTATGGCCGCCGAAGGGGCGCTGATAGATCTTGCCGTTCTCGAGGCGGTCGAAGGGCATGCCCATGTGCTCGAGCTCGACCACCACTTCGATGGCGCGGCGGCACATGTATTCGATCGCGTCCTGGTCGCCGAGGTAGTCGGAGCCCTTGACGGTGTCGTACATGTGCCAGTGCCAGTGGTCCTCGGTCGAATTGGCGAGCGGCGCGGCGATTCCGCCCTGTGCTGCCACGGTGTGCGAGCGCGTCGGGAAGACCTTCGAGAGCACCGCGACCTTGAGCTCCCGGCGCGCGAGCTCCAGCGCGGCGCGCATGCCCGAGCCTCCAGCTCCGACCACGATCGCGTCGAATTTGCGGACCGGGATCACCGCCAGAGAACCTGCACGGCCCAGCCTAGGTAGCAGGCGAGCAGGAGCACTGTCAGCACCTGCAAGGCGAGGCGCAGCCCGTCCTGCTTGACGTAATCCATCCAGATGTCGCGCATGCCGACCCAGGCGTGCCAGGCTAGGCCCGCGGCGAAGAGCAGCGTCGCGACGCGCATCCAGCCGTTCGCGAACAGCTCCTGCCACTCGGCGTAATCGAACGGCCCCTCTTCGATCAGCACGAAGCCGAGGATCAGGCTGTAGACCGCCATGATCACGGCGGTGATGCGCTGCGCGAGCCAGCTGCCCATGCCGTAGTGCGCGCCGACGATGACGCGGTTCACCATACGCGGTATCCGAAGTACGCCGTGAGCGCGAGGCTCACCGCGAGCACCAGCGCGGCGCTGCGGCGCGCCGCCTGCAGCTCGATGCCCTGGTTGATATCCAGGAGAAGAAAGCGAATGCCGGCGCAGAAGTGATGGCAATACGCCCAGATGAAGACCAGCAGCCCCGCCTTCGCGAGAGGCGCCTGCAGATAGTGGTCCTTGACGTGGTTGAAGCCTTCCTCGGAGGCGAGGCTCTGGTCGAGCAGATAGAGCAGCCATGCCGCCAGCGGAAAGACGAGCAGCGCGCCGGAGATGCGGTGCAGGATTGAGACCTTCCCCGGCAGGGGCAGGCGGATCTGGAAGACAAGTGCGGCAAGGCTCAGGTACTTCGGACGTCGTCTCTTCAGCGCCGCATTCGCCATTGGAGTCTTGCAATTATAACGCTGCAGTGCAATAACTCAGTCTAGCTGCGGTACCATCGCTGCGCGCCCCCCATCCCGGAGCATACATGCCAAAAGCCCCCGTACGCGTCGCCGTGACCGGCGCCGCCGGCCAGATCGGCTACTCGCTGCTGTTCCGCATCGCCGCGGGCGAGATGCTGGGGACGGACCAGCCGATGATCCTGCAGATGCTCGAGATCCCCGACGAGAAGGCGCAGAAGGCGCTGAAGGGCGTGATGATGGAGCTCGACGACTGCGCCTTTCCGCTGCTCCAGGGCATGGCCGCCGCCTCCGAGCCGGAGGTCGCGTTCCGCGATGTCGACATCGCGCTGCTGGTCGGCGCCCGCCCGCGCGGTCCCGGCATGGAGCGCAAGGACCTGCTTGAGGCGAACGGCAGGATTTTCGCGCCGCAAGGCCGAGCGCTCGACAAGGTCGCCAGGCGAGACGTGAAAGTGCTGGTCGTCGGCAACCCGGCGAACACCAACTGCCTCATCGCGATGAAAAACGCGCCAGGCCTGAAGCCGGCGCAGTTCACCGGCATGATGCGCCTCGACCATAACCGGGCCGTTTCGCAGATAGCGCACAAGGTGGCGCAGCCGGTCAGCTCGATTCGAAAAGTCACCGTCTGGGGAAACCACTCGGCGACGCAGTATCCGGACATCTTCCAGGCCCAAGCCGACGGCAAGAAGGTCTGGCCGATGATCAGCGACCAGACCTGGCTCGAGCAGACCTTCATTCCCACCATCCAGAAGCGCGGCGCCGCGATCATCGACGCGCGCGGGCTGTCCTCGGCGGCGAGCGCGGCCAACGCAGCGATCGGCCACGTGCGCGACTGGATCGGCGGCACGCGCGAGGGCGACTGGGTGACGATGGGCATCGCTGCCGAGGGCAGCTACGGCGTCCCGGAAGGCGTGATCTACGGCTACCCGGTGACCACGCAGGGCGGCAGGTATTCGATCGTCAAGGGCATCGAGATCTCGGAATTCAGCCGCAAAAGGATGGCCGCGACCCTGAAGGAGCTCCACGAAGAGCGCGACAGCGTCAAGCATCTGCTATGAGCGCCGGAGCGAAGTTCAGGCAGGCGCTGACCGAGGAAACACCCCTGCAGGTGATCGGCACCGTCTGCGCCTATCACGCCGTGATGGCGAAGAGCGTCGGCTACCGCGCGATCTATCTTTCCGGCGCCGGCGTCGCTGCCAGCTCGCTCGGCATGCCCGACCTCGGCATCTCCAATCTCGACGACGTGCTGACCGACATCCGGCGCATCACCGACGTGTGCGACCTGCCGCTGCTCGCCGACGTCGACACCGGGTTCGGCGTCAGCGCCTTCAACGTGGCGCGCACCACGCGCTCGCTCATCAAGGCCGGCGCCGCGGCGATGCATATCGAGGACCAGGCCGGCGCCAAGCGCTGCGGCCACCGTCCCGGCAAGGAGCTCGTCAGCGGCGAGGAAATGGCCGACCGCGTCAAGGCGGCGGTCGATGCGCGGACCGATCCTGCCTTCGTCATCATGGCGCGCACCGATGCTCTCGCGAACGAGGGCCTGGACGCCGCAATTTCCCGTGCGCTGAAATACGTGGAAGCCGGCGCCGACATGATCTTCCCGGAGGCGCTCACCGAGCTCGCGATGTACCGCAAGTTCGCCGCCGCGGTGAAGGTGCCGATCCTCGCCAACATCACCGAGTTCGGACGCACGCCGCTCTACAGCGTGGCCGAGCTGCGCTCGGCGGACGTGGCCATCGCGCTCTATCCATTGACCGCGTTCCGCGCCATGAACAAGGCCGCGCTTAGGGCTTTTGAGACCGTGCGACGGGAAGGCTCGCAAAAGGCCCTGCTGCCGGAAATGCAAACCCGGGAAGAGCTGTACGAGTTCCTCAACTATCACTCTTACGAAAAGAAGCTGGATGAGCTCTTCTCCAGAGGCAAAGCCGGCTAAGCCCAAGAAGTCGGTCGCCCTGTCCGGGGTCGTCGCCGGGAATACCGCGCTGTGCACCGTGGGGCGCACCGGCAACGACCTGCACTACCGCGGCTACGACATCCTCGACTTCGCCGACAAGGCCGAATTCGAGGAGATTGCCTACCTGCTGGTGCACGAGAAACTTCCCACTCGTGGCGAGCTCACGGCTTACAAGAAGAAGCTTCAAGCGCTCCGCGCGCTGCCGCGCGAGCTGCGGGCAGCGCTGGAAAACATCCCCGGCAGCGCGCACCCCATGGACGTGATGCGCACCGGCGTATCGGTGCTCGGCACGCTGGAGCCGGAGAAGCCGGATCACAGCAGCGCCGGCGCGCGCGATATCGCCGACCGGCTGATGGCTTCGCTGGGCTCGATGCTGCTCTACTGGCATCACTTCACGCATCACGGCAAGCGCATCCAGACCGAGACTGACGACGATTCCATCGGCGGCCATTTTCTGCATCTCCTGCACGGGAAAAAACCCGGCGCGGAATGGGTGCGCGCGATGCACACTTCGCTCATCCTCTACGCCGAGCATGAATTCAACGCCAGCACCTTCACCTGCCGCGTGATCGCCGGCACCGGCTCGGACCTGTACAGCGCGATCTGCGGCGGCATCGGCGCCCTGCGCGGCCCGAAGCACGGCGGCGCGAACGAGTTCTCCTACCAGGTCCTGTCCAGATATTCCGATCCCAACGAGGCGGAAGCCGATATCGTGCGCCGCGTGCGGGCGAAGGAGATCGTCATCGGCTTCGGCCATCCGGTGTACACCACCGGCGATCCGCGCAACGGGGTGATCAAGGCGGTAGCGCGGTGGCTCTCGAAGAGCGCCGGGAACACCAGGCTGTTCGACATTGCCGAGCGGCTCGAGCAGGTGATGTGGCGCGAGAAGAAGATGTTCGCCAACCTCGACTGGTTCAGCGCGGTCTCCTATCACATGCTCGGCGTGCCCACCTCGATGTTCACGCCGATCTTCGTCATCTCGCGCGCGAGCGGCTGGTCGGCGCACGTCATCGAGCAGCGCGTCGACGGCAAGATCATCCGCCCGGGCGCCAATTACACCGGCCCGGAAAACCTGCCGTGGATTGCGCTCGAGAAGCGATGAGCATGTACGAATCGGACCTAACCAGGTTCATTCGGCAGTTCCTCGCCGAGCACCCCGAGGAGGTCGAATCGCAGAAACAGGGGCGCGCGATCTGGTGGGACAAGAAGCCGGGCGAGCGCGCGCCGGCTCCGCCGATGCGCCACGCGCCGAAGGCCGGAGGAAGTGAGTACACCTTCGAGCCGCTAGACGAGGCCGACCCCTGATGCCGGCCTTCCCCCCGAACGTCCGGCCGAAGCCCGACAAGGTGCTGACGCTCATCGCCGACTACGCGACCAAGTTCGACATCAAGAGCAGGCCGGCCTACGAAACGGCGCGCTATTGCCTGATGGACACCCTGGGCTGCGGGCTGGAGGCGCTCGAGTACCCGGCGTGCACCAAGCTGCTCGGACCGATCGTGCCCGGGCCAATCGTGCCCAACGGGGCGAAGGTGCCTGGAACGCGCTACCAGCTCGACCCGGTGCAGGCGGCGTTCAATATCGGCGCCATGATCCGCTGGCTCGATTTCAACGACACCTGGCTCGCCGCCGAGTGGGGCCACCCCTCGGATAACCTCGGCGCGATCCTGGCGGTCGCGGATTGGCTGTCGAGAAACAAGAAGCAGCCCCTGCTCGTCAGGGACGTGCTGACGGCGATGATCAAGGCGCACGAGATCCAGGGAGTGATCGCCCTGGAGAACAGCTTCAACCGCGTCGGCCTGGATCATGTCGTGCTGGTGAAGGTCGCCTCCGCCGCGGTGGTCGCGCCCCTGCTCGGCTGCACCTACGAGCAGGTGGTGAACGCGCTGTCGCAGGCCTGGGTCGACGGCCAGGCGCTGCGCACCTACCGCCACGCGCCGAACACCGGCTCGCGCAAGAGCTGGGCCGCGGGCGATGCTGCTTCGCGGGCGGTACGGCTGGCGCTCATCTCCAGGACCGGGGAGATGGGTTACCCGTCTGCGCTCACCGCCAGGACCTGGGGCTTCTACGACGTGCTCTTCAAGGGCAAGCCGTTCAAGTTCCAGCGCCCTTTCGGCAGCTACGTGATGGAGAACGTGCTGTTCAAGATCTCGTATCCGGCGGAATTCCACGCGCAGACCGCGGTGGAATGCGCCATGCAGCTTCACCCTCTGGTGAAAGACCGAATCCGAGACATCAAGCGTATTCGCATCAGAACCCATGAGGCGGCCATCCGCATCATCGACAAGAAAGGACCGCTCGCGAACCCGGCCGACCGCGACCACTGCATCCAGTACATGGTCGCGGTGCCGCTGATCTTCGGCCGCCTGACGGCCGCGGACTACGAGGACGAAGTGGCCGCGGACCCCGGGATAGATGCCTTGAGAAAGAAAATCACGTGCGTGGAGGACAAGCGCTTTACCCGCGACTACCACGACCCGAAGAAGCGCTCGATCGCCAACGCGCTCACGGTCGAGTTCAAGGACGGCAGCAAGCTGAAGGAAGTGCTCTGCGAGTACCCGATCGGCCACCGGCGCCGGCGCAAGGAAGGCATGCCGATCCTGGTCGAGAAGTTCAAGACCAACCTCGCGCGGCGCTTCCCGCCGGAGCAGCAGAAGACTATTCTTGAGCTCTGCGCGGATCCCGGCCGGCTGGAGAAAACGCCGGTCAATGAATTCGTGGATCTGTTCGTCCCATGAGCACCGACCTGGAACGGCGGATTGCCGAGCTGTCGGAGGAAATCCGCAACTATCCGACGCCGATCGCGCGCTGCGACGAGCAGCTCGCGGCGCTGCTGGAAGAGCGCTCGCGCCTTTTGAATGAATTGAAAAAACGTGATGGAGACGTCAATGCGGCATAACCTGCACAACACCCTGCAGAGCTTCAAGCACGGCAAGCTCTACTCGCTGCCGATGCTCGGGAAAGCGCTGAATCCGAAGCTCGAAAGGCTCCCGGTATCGATCCGCATCGTGCTCGAGTCGGTGCTCAGGAATTGCGACGGCAAGAAGGTCACCGAGGAGCACGTGCGCCAGCTCGCCGCCTGGCAGCCGAACGCGAAACGCACCGAGGAGATCCCGTTCGTGCTGGCGCGCATCGTGCTGCAGGACTTCACCGGCGTGCCGCTGCTCTGCGACCTCGCCGCGATGCGCGGCGTGGCGCAGAAGATGGGCAAGGACCCGAAGCTGATCGAGCCGCTGGTGCCGGTCGACCTGGTGGTGGACCACTCGGTGCAGATCGATCACTACGGCACGAAAAACGCGCTCGACTTGAACCAGAAGCTCGAATTCAGGCGCAACGAGGAGCGCTACCAGTTCATGAAATGGGGCATGCAGGCTTTCGACAGCTTCAAGGTGGTGCCGCCGGGCATCGGCATCGTGCACCAGGTCAACCTCGAGTACCTGGCGCCCGGCGTGCACAAATCGAATGACGGCGTGTGCTATCCGGACACGCTGGTCGGCACCGACAGCCATACGACGATGATCAACGGCATCGGCGTCGTCGGCTGGGGCGTCGGCGGCATCGAGGCCGAGGCCGGGATGCTCGGCCAGCCGGTGTACATCCTGACGCCCGATGTCGTCGGGGTTCACCTGAAGGGAAAATTGCATCCCGCCTGCACGGCGACCGACCTGGTGCTCACCGTCACCGAGATGCTGCGCAAGGCGAAGGTGGTCGGCAAGTTTGTCGAGTTCTTCGGCGAAGGCACCGCGTCGCTCTCGGTCACCGACCGCGCCACGCTGGGCAACATGGCGCCCGAGTACGGCGCGACCATGGGGTTCTTCCCGGTGGACAGCCGCACGCTGGAATATTTTCGCGGCACCGGGCGCAGCGACGAGGCGGTGGACGCGCTCGCCAGCTACTACAAGGCGCAGGGCCTTTTCGGCATCCCGAAAAAGGGCGCCATCGACTATTCGGAGGAGCTCGAGCTCGACCTGTCGAAGGTCTATCCGTCGCTCGCCGGCCCGAAGCGCCCGCAGGACCGCATCGATCTCGACAAGGTGAAGGACAGCTTTGCCCGGCTGTTCGCCAAGCCCGTGGCCGAGAACGGGTTTGCGAAAAAGCCCGAAGAGCTGCAAAGAAGCTACAGGACGTTCGACGGCAAGGAGCTCAGGCACGGCGACGTGCTGATCGCGGCGATCACCTCCTGCACCAACACCTCGAACCCGGGCGTGCTGCTCGCCGCCGGGCTGCTGGCGAAGAAGGCGGTCGAGCGCGGCCTTGCGGTCAAGCCGCACATCAAGACATCGCTCGCGCCGGGCTCGCGCGTGGTCACCGAGTACCTCGGCAAGGCAGGATTGCTGCCGTATCTCGAGAAACTCGGCTTCAACCTCGCCGCGTATGGCTGCACCACGTGCATCGGCAATTCCGGGCCGCTCGCGCAGCCGATCGAGGAGGCGGTCGTCAAGAACGACATGGTGTGCGCCGCGGTGCTCTCGGGCAACCGCAACTTCGAAGCGCGCATTCATCCGAACATCCGCGCCAACTTCCTCGCCTCTCCGCCGCTGGTGGTGGCGTATGCGCTCGCCGGCTCCGTGCTGGTGGATTTCAAGACTCAGCCGCTCGGCAAGGGAAGCGACGGGAAAGACGTGTACATCGGCCACATCTGGCCGACCCAGGAGGAGATCGCCGCCCTGATGAGGCTGGCGATGGACCCGGCGACCTTCCGCCGCCTCTACTCGAACCTGGGCGAGACCAATCCGCTGTGGAAGAAGATCTCGGCGGGCGCCGGGCAGGTATACAGCTGGCCGAAGTCCACCTACATCGCCGAGCCGCCGTTCTTCCGCGATTTCTCGATGGCGCCCGGACAGCCCGGCGACATCTCGGGGGCGAAGATCCTCGGCATCTTCGGCGACTCGGTGACCACCGACCATATCTCCCCGGCCGGCTCGATCAAGCCCACCTCCCCGGCGGGCATCTACCTGCAGGAGCACGACGTCGCGGTCGCCGACTTCAACAGCTATGGCGCGCGGCGCGGCAACCACGAGGTGATGATGCGCGGCACCTTCGCCAACGTGCGCATCAAGAATCTGATGCTGCCAGGCACCGAAGGCGGAGTGACTCTGTATAAAGGCGAGAAGCTTCCAATCTACGACGCCGCCCTGCGCTACATCGCCGAGGGCACGCCGACCGTGGTGTTTGGCGGCGAGGAGTACGGCACGGGATCGTCGCGCGACTGGGCGGCGAAGGGCACGCAGCTCCTCGGCGTCAAGGCGGTGATCGCGCGCAGCTTCGAGCGCATCCACCGCTCCAACCTGGTCGGCATGGGCGTGCTGCCGCTGCAGTTCACCGGCACCGACTCGGCGCAGTCTCTCGGCCTGAAGGGCGACGAGACCATCGACATCGACCTCGCGGCGGAAATCCTGCCCCAGCAGGACCTGTCATTGCGGATCAGCCGGCCCGACGGCGCGATGCGAGAAATCAAAGTCAAATCCCGCATCGACACGCCCATCGAGGTCGACTACTACAAGCACGGCGGGATCCTGCCATTCGTTCTGCGCGAACTGATGTCGACCGAAAGACCGGCGAAGGCGAAGGCAGCCTGAGACTTTAGTTGCCGGAGCTCAAGCCGGCGAGATAGTCGACCAGGACCTGGATGTCCTGGTCCGAGAGCGCCTGAGCGGCCGAGGTCATGTTGCCGTCGATGTCGGCGCGCGTGCCCGCCTTGAAGCCCTTGAGCTGCGCGAGCAGATAGTCCGGCTGCTGTCCCGCCAGCCGCGGAATGTGCTGCTGCCCCATGAGCTCGGGCCCGTGGCACTGCACGCAGTTGAACTTGTGCGCGAGAGCGGGTGCCGCGGCGGCGTTTTCCGGGGCGGTGCGGTGCTTGGGCGGCGCAGGCCTTTCGGCGGCGAAATATTCCGCCAGGTCGTTCAGGTCGCCATTGGAAAGACCCGCGGCGATCGCCGACATCTGCGGGTCCTTGCGGTTGCCTTCACGGAACAGGAACAGCTCGGTGGCGACGAACTGCGCCGGCTGGCCGGCGATCGACGGCACTGCCGGGTTCACTGAATTGCCCGCCGGGCCGTGGCAGGCGGCACAGACCTCGGCCTTGCGCCGGCCGGCGTCGCGATCGGCCGCGGCGACGCTCGCCGCACCGAGCGCCAGCGCAGCGAATGCGATCGCCGCGCCGCGCCGGGTGGCCGAAGCCGCCGTCACTTCCCGTAGCTGACCCGATAGATAACGCCGTTGTAGTCGTCGGAAACGAGCAACGCGCCGTCGCGCATCACCAGGACGTCGACCGGGCGGCCCCACATCGGCGGATCGCCTCTCTCGTCCTGCAGAAAGCCGGTCAGGAATGGCACCGACCTGATGACCTTGCCCTTGTCGTTGACCACCACGCGCGTCACGTTATAACCCTGCTTGGTGCTGCGGTTCCACGAGCCGTGCATGGCGATGAAGATGTTGTTCCGGTATTCCGCCGGGAACATCTTGCCGGTGTAGAACTTCATGCCGAGGGGCGCGATGTGCGCGCCGAGCTTGAGCGCAGGCGGCGCGAATTCCGAGCACGACCGGTTCTTCCCGTAGTCGGGGTCGAGCGTGTCGCCCTGGTGGCAGAACGGATAGCCGAAATGGACTCCCTTGCTCGTCACCCGGTGAAGCGTGTCGTTCGGCGAGTCGTCGCCCAGCCAGTCGCGCCCGTGGTTGGTGAACCACAGCTCCTTGGTCCTGGGATTCCAGTCGAAGCCGACCGAGTTGCGCACGCCCAGCGCGACGTTCTCGAGCACACCCTTGCCGGGATCCACGCGCATGATCGAGGCCTGCGTGTAGTTCGGCATGACGATGTTGCCGGGGGCGCCGATGTTGAAGTAGAGCTTCCCGTCCGGCCCCATCGCGAGGTACTTCCAGTAGTGCCCCGGCTGCTGGGTCGGATCGAGACCCTCGACCACCACCTTGCCTTGGCCCGGATTGTCGAGCCTGCCTTCGATGCCGTCGTAGCGCGTGATCTTGTCGCGCTCCGCGACAAACAGGGTTCCGCGGCTGAAGGCGATGCCGTTCGGCGAGTTGAGGCCCTTGAGAATGGTCTTCACCTCGCGCGTGCCGCCGCGGTCCACGACGGCGTACACGTTCTTCGACAGGCGGTTGCTCACGAACACCGTGCCCTTTTCGCCGCGCGCGAGCGAGCGCGCCTCGGGAATGCCTTCGGCCCAGACTTCGACCTTGAAGCCGGGCGGAACCTTCAGCTTGTCGGTCGGCAGGTCCTTCGCCGAGCGCCCGGCCAGGTTCGGCGCGAACGGGTGCAGCGTCGACTCGCCGAGCGCGGGTGGCTTGCCCTGGTGCCAGGAAGGCGGCGGCGCTGCGGCGGGCTTGTCCTGGGCGTGGGCAACGGTGAATACGGCCATGGCCGCGGCAGCAACGGCAAGGTCTCTCATGTCTCTCGTCTCCTCGGTAGGAGGCGCTATTAGAACTGAAGGCTTGCCTGGATGCCAATGGTCATGTTGCGGCGCGGCGAAGGCTCGTAGAAGCGGCTGTTCGTCTCGTTGACGATCACCGAGCCCACATAGTTGCGGTCGGTCAGATTGTCGATGCGCGCGAACTCCGTAATGCGCCAGTTGCGGCCCTGCTGGACCACCCCGGCCATCAGGTTGAGGGTCGTATAGGCGTCCGCGAACTCGGAGTTGGGGTCGTTGACCGGGACGCGAGATTTGTGGAGCCCTTCCAGCTGCGCATAAAACGGC
>Ga0209472_1000155_pt1 | contig 41246 bp, 30 predicted proteins | sample GraSoiAngelo_130_FD_185887 | JGI IMG/M metagenome (GOLD analysis project Ga0209472, IMG submission 185887) | Grasslands soil microbial communities from the Angelo Coastal Reserve, California, USA - 14_0929_02_20cm (SPAdes) (version 2) | ecosystem: Environmental > Terrestrial > Soil > Grasslands ... | reverse complement strand
AATCCTAAAGCGCCGCGCCTGCCGAGCTTCTCCGCGAGCCAGGGCATCACCAGGCAACCGAGAATAGTCGCCAAAGAGACAAGCATGGTGGCGCGCGAGGCGATTTGCGCCGCCAACGGTCCGGCCTTCCCGGCAGCTTCGGCGAGCGCCGTGACTGCGGCGGGAACGTAGACCGTTCCGGCCCAAAGGCCGCAAATGGAAGCCAGCATGAAGAGAGAGTTGAGGATCGTTCTCCGGCGCACTGCGCTCGAAAAGAGACTCGCGAATGGCTGCCAGATTTTCCACGTTCGAACGACGCCTTCTTTCTGCTTCCAGCACGCAGGCTCGGTCACGCCGTGACGTACCCAAGCCAGGAGTAGCGCCGGCAGCCCGCCAACGGCAAACATCGCGCGCCAGCCGAATTTGCTTCCGATGATGAAGTTGGCCAGCGCCGCCAGAAAAACTCCGACGTAATACCCGGTGTGCATATACCCTGCCCCGGCGCGACGGCGGTCCTCGGGCCATTCTTCGGCGACAAAGGTGCCACCCATGGCCCATTCGCCGCCTATGCCAATACCCGCGAGCAGGCGTAACACGGCGAGTTGCCACACATTCGTGACGAGTGCGCTGAGAAACGTGAACACCGAATACCAGACGATGGTTAGCATGAGCGTTCGAACGCGGCCGAATTTGTCGCCGATGGGCCCCCAGAGGAAGGCGAGGCCCCAGCCGCAGAGAAACAGGGCAAAAAGCAATCCACCGTAATAGCCGACGTTGCCTTTTGTGGCAGCGATGCCAGAACGCGGGAGCAATTCTCGCAGAGAGGGCACGAGCACCAGGGCATAAATGAACGAGTCCATGCCATCGAGCGTCCAACCCCCCCAGGAAGCCCAGAAGCCGCGAACTTGATTTCGCGTGAGCGGCGTCGCGCTGATGTTTTTTGCTTCGACGTGAATCCCCGCAGTGGACATGACAGCGGGGACTATATCAAAAGTGGCTAAGGGGGAAAGAGAAATCGGGGGGAAACGCGCGGCAAAGATTGGCGTGGAGAGGCTAGCGATAGCCGCGAATGAAAAAATAAATGGTCATCGCTGTTCCCACCAGGATGACGAAGGACTTGACCCAGGCTTGCGGGAGCTTTTGCGCAAAGTGGGCGCTGGAATATCCGCCGAGCAGAGAACCGGCGGTCATGACAATGGCTTGCGGCCAGACGATCGCGCCCATAATGATGAAAGTGATGGTGGCAACGCCGTTGATGACGCCGCCGAGAATCACCTTGAGCTTATTCATGGCGTGAATGTCGGTCATGCCGAGCGCGGCAAGCATGGCCAGATTCATAATGCCTATGCCGCCGCCGAAGTAGCCGCCGTAAACGGCGACGAGCAGCTCGAAGAGGGACGCCCCGGTAATCGCCGGGGTGGTGGCGTCATGCGAGATGCCCGCGGAAATCCGTCCGGTCAAATGTTTGCCGAAGGCAAAGAGCAATGTGGCGCCGAGCATCAGCCACGGAAGCACGCGCAAGAAGGTTTGTGCGGGGGTCTTGATGAGGAGAAATGCGCCGGCCAGGCCGCCGAGAATGCTGGGGAGGACCAGCGGCATCATCGCACGCCGCCCAATATTCAGCTTCTGGGAATAAGCGCCGCCGCTCGCGGTAGTGCCCACCCAGAGCGCGAGAGTGTTAGTGGCGTTGGCAGGGATGGGCGGAACGCCGGTAAACAAGAGGGCCGGAAAAGCCACGAAACTTCCACCGCCGGCGACTGCGTTGATTCCACCGCCGAGGGCGCCGGCGAAAAAGAGGAAGATGGCGTTGTGCAGGTTCAAACGGAAGTTTTATCACGAATACGGTTCGTCCTCCAAAAGCCGCTCTTCCCCGCTCAATAGGGGCGGCATATCGTGAATCATCGTGAATCGTTGAGGCAGTCCGCCTCCTAAGCATCCCAAATTCGCGTTAAGTCATTTCTTGACAACGCGGGCCGACCCGTATATGAACGGGAGCATTCCAGAGCCCTTCCGCCACTGAAGGCCCTGGCTCGCACTCCAAAGGTGAAGTCAGGGAGGGATTCAAGGGAAGGGCAAGAGACGTCAGGTGAAGTGCGCCGCGGCTTCGCTCCAGGGAGCGGTCCACCAGCGACGCACTATCAGTACAAGGTCGGAGTTCATAGGAGGACGCATGGCCAGCCGTGCAGACACAATTCCGATGGGCGGTACCTCCCCATCCGGAATCTGGGGAGTGATTCTTGCCTCGTCCGTGGGAACGATGATCGAGTGGTATGACTTCTATATTTTCGGAAGTCTCGCCGCTGTCCTGTCCTTGAAATTCTATCCGCCGGGAAACGCCACCTTTGCGTACATCGCCTATCTCGCTACCTTCGCCGTTGGATTCATGGTGCGCCCGTTTGGGGCGCTCTTCTTCGGAAGAATAGGCGACCTGGTAGGCCGCAAGTATGCCTTCCTGGTCACGCTCACGGTGATGGGCTTTGGAACGTTTCTCATCGGCCTGATGCCCACTTTCGCCACGGCTGGTTGGCTTGCTCCTATTGCTCTGATCCTTATTCGTGTCTTCCAGGGACTCGCGTTGGGCGGGGAGTATGGAGGCGCCGCGATTTATGTTGCGGAGCACGTTCCCGATAACAAGAGGGGCTACTGGACCAGCTATATTCAGATCACGGCTACGCTGGGTTTGTTTCTTTCCGTTATCACGGTGATCCTCCTTCAGTTCTACATGACGCCAGCAAATTTCCAGAGCTACGGTTGGCGCATTCCCTTCCTTGTTTCTGTCATCCTGGTCATGATCTCGCTTTACATTCGTCTTAAGATGAAGGAATCGCCCATTTTCTCCCAGATCAAGTCGACGGGCATGAGCTCGGCGAAGCCGCTTAAGGAAGCCTTCACGCAATGGCCAAACTTCAGGCTCTTCCTGGTTTCACTGCTGGGGGCGACGGCGGGACAGGGCGTGGTCTGGTACACAGGCCAATACTACGCATTGTTCTATCTTCAGTCGATTTTGAGGGTGAGTCTGCGCACTGGCTTTGTCATCGTGGCACTCGCCATGCTCTTCGGCATGCCTTTCTTTACGGTTTTTGGAGCGCTTTCCGACAAAATAGGGCGCAAGAAGATCATCATGGCCGGTTGTCTGCTCGCGGTGGTCACTTATTACCCCATCTACCACGCTATGCAGAACGCTGCGGGCAATAACGTAGTAACGTTCAAGTCGCAAAGGAACGCGGTCACTGGCGCCCCGACCTTGACGCCTTTGACCATAGATGCAAGCGGGAAACAGGTTCCTGCTCCGGTTGCGCCGAATCCCAACGTGCCATTGCTGACGCTTCTGGTTTTCGTGCAGGTCCTCTACGTCACGATGGTTTACGGGCCTATCGCCGCCTATCTCGTGGAAGCATATCCGGCAAAGATTAGGTACTCGGCATTCTCGTTGCCGTATCACATAGGTAACGGAGTCTTTGGCGGGCTGGTGCCGTTGGTAGGCATCTATATGTGTGAGGCCACCGGCAATATCTATGCGGGCCTGTGGTATCCGATGACTGTGGCCGCGGTAACGTTTGTGGTCGGGTCTATCTTCTTGAAGGAAACGCACGGACACCGGATCTGGGACGAAGTCGGCGGCCACCCAGCGCCGGCTTCTGGCGATTGACTCCCGCACGTGCGCGGTAGCATCATTTTTGGCAGGCAAGCTCACGTAGGCTTGCCTGCATCACGCTGTCCATCGTTGTTGCGTAATAATCGAATTCATTCTTCGAAGGGGAGTTGCCGCCGTGGCCACAGCTCGACCAAAGCTCAATGCCAAAGAACCGAAGGGCAAGCAAAAGCTCACCGAAGCGCAAATCGCCGTCCACTGGAAGGAAGAAGAATACTTCCGCCCTCCCAAGGAGTTTGTTGCCCAAGCAAACCTTGCGGATAATGCCCTTGTCAGAAAATTTAGCGAAAAGAATTTCCCGGAATGTTTCGATCACTACGCTTCCCTGCTCGATTGGGACAAGCCGTGGCGGAAAACGCTCGATGCCAGCAATCCTCCTTTCTGGAAATGGTTCGTCGGCGGCAAACTCAACGCCTGCTACAACTGCGTGGACCGCCACCTCGCGAAGCACAAGAACAAAGCGGCCTTGATCTTCGTTCCGGAACCGGAGACGGAGTCTCCCGTCGTCATCACCTACCAGGAACTGTACAAGCGCGTAAACGAAGTTGCCGCCATGCTTCGCGATTTCGCCGGACTAAAAACCGGCGACCGCGTCACCATTCACATGCCCATGATTCCGGAGTTGCCCATCACCATGCTGGCCTGCGCGCGGCTCGGAGTCGTCCACTCCGTGGTTTTCGGCGGATTCAGCGGCGAAGCGTGCGGCCTGCGCGCCGCAGACTCCGGCAGCCGCGTGCTCATCTACGCGGACGGCTACAGCCGCAATGGCAAGTGGGTCGATCACAAAGCCAGCGCGGACATCGCCGTGAAAACCGCGACGAAAGAGGGCCAAGAGATCGAAAAGGTTTTAGTGTGGAAGCGCCATCCCGGAAAATATTCTTCTGAAACGCCCATGATCATGGGCCGCGACTTTTTCGTCGACGAAGCCTTGAAAGAATATCGCAACCACATCGTCGAGCCCGTTTCGCAGGACGCCGAAGCTCCGCTCTTCCTGATGTACACCAGCGGCACAACGGGCAAGCCCAAAGGCTGCCAGCACCGCACCGGCGGTTATCTCGCTTACGTCACCGGCACGGCCAAGTATTACCAGGATATTCACCCCGAGGACGTCTACTGGTGCATGGCGGACATCGGCTGGATCACCGGGCACTCCTACATCGTCTACGGCCCGATGGCGCTCGCTGCAACGAGCGTGCTCTACGAAGGCGTCCCGCAATATCCCGATGCTGGGCGTCCCTGGCGCATCGCCGAACGGCTGGACGTCAACATTTTTCACACTTCACCCACCGCCATCCGCATGCTGCGCAAAGCCGGCTTCCATGAGCCGAAAAACTACAGCTACAAATTCAAGCACATGACCACCGTCGGCGAGCCGATCGAGCCGGAAGTGTGGAAGTGGTATCACGAAGTCGTTGGTAAAGGGAAAGCCGTCATCGTCGACACCTGGTGGCAAACGGAAACCGGCGGTTTCCTCTGTAGCACCAAGCCTGCTCTCGATCCCATGAAGCCTGGCAGCGCTGGCCCTGCGGTCCTCGGCATTTATCCGGTCATCTGGGACGAAAACGGAAATGAAGTCAAGGCAGGTTCTGGGAACGCCGGCAACATCTGCATTCGTAATCCCTGGCCGGGCATCATGCAGACCATTTGGGGCGACCCAGAACGATTCGTCAATCAATACTACAAAAAGTACAACAAAAGTCCGAAAAGCAAGAACTGGCGCGATTGGCCCTACTACGCCGCGGACGGCGCCGTGCTCTCCGCCGACGGTTACTATCGAATCCTCGGCCGCGTGGATGACGTCATCAACGTCGCCGGCCACCGCCTCGGCACAAAGGAAGTCGAATCCGCTTGCCTCACGATTGGGGAAGTCTCCGAAGCGGCAGTGGTGCCCGTGGTGGACGAAGTCAAAGGCCGCGTCCCAGTCGTGTACATCTCACTGAAGCCAGGCGTTCCGACGACCAAAGCCATCCAGGACAAAGTCGTCTCCACCATTGAAACCATTATCGGCAAGATCGCGCGGCCGAAGACCGTCCACATCGTGCCGGACATGCCCAAGACGCGCTCCGGCAAAATTATGCGCCGCGTCCTCGCCGCCATCTCCAACCAGATGGACACCGGCGATATCACCACTCTAGCCAATCCCGACATCGTTGCCCAGATTCGCGAACAAGTCCAAGGCCGTAACGTCGGCCCCCTGAAAGAAGGCCCCGAGGACATCAAGCGCTTCGGCGACGAACGCTGAACCCAGCCGATCGACGTACCGGCAGCCAGAATCCGACATTATGTCCCAGAGTCTCCTTTTCAAGGGAGAACTGCGCTTGGACTTCGTCCGGACCGCTCATCGCCGGGTGGGGCCGATAGAATGAAAGGGCGCCAGGAAGGCTCGCGTTGTCCCGTCCCGACGCCGGAAATACGATTGAAATTGTCTGGCCTAGAACTCGAAGCGAAGGCTGAGCTGGATCCAGCGGCTGCCGCTCGTGCGGTTCGCCGGAATGAACTGAGTAGAAATCACGCCAAAATTTTGCAGGCCACTTGCAAGGGAAAGACTCCCTCCGCAGGTGCCGGCGGCTGCATTGCCGTTTGTTTGCCCCGGATCGCAATAGATGACGTGGTTGAAAATGTTGAAGAAGTCGGCGGCGAAGGTGAGATGGGTACGCTCGGTAATGGCCGTCCTCTTTCCAAACGAGGTGTCCAAGTTCCAGTGACCAAGTCCGCGAAAAGGATTTGAGCGACCGGAGCGACCGTCCGAAGCCAACAGCACAGGTCTGAAATCATTCGACACGGCGAACGGATCACCGAATAGATTCAAACCCGTGCCTTTCTTCGCCGGATCACTGTTGGTGCCGACGCCATTGGATCCAGTCACACCAGTGTGCACGCCGTCCCCGAAGCTGCCGGGATTGACAGTGGGAACTTTGCCAGTGTTGAACCCCAGCGCGAGCGTGCCTCCCCAGACCTGAGATCCTTCAGTGGCCGTGAGCGGCTGGCCGCTGATGGCCGTGAAGATCCCGGAGTTGTACCAACCCTCGACGACCCGTTTGAGAAATGAGTGCGAACTCTTGAAGGGCAGGTCATAAACCCATTTCCCATTGAAGATATGACGGAAGTCGAACCCCGAGGGGCCATACTCGGCATTCAGGTCAAAACTGTTGGGCATAAGGTTGGCAGCATTCTGAATCGCGCCAATCTGGTCGAGGGAATGGGAGAACGTATAGTTCGCTGTATACGAAAGGCCGTGCGAAGTACGTTTATTGAGCGTGACCAACAGGGCGTGATAGTTGGAATCACCAGTGCTCGAACGAAAAAAGATTCCCTGAGCCAGGTAGTTGTTGAAGGTCGGCAAACTGGCAAGCAGGCGCTTCTGGTCAATGGTGCGAAATACGCTGCTCACGTTACCGTTAACGAAGTTACCGGCCGCCGCAGCGGCTAGCACGACTGTGCCACCCGGTGATAGGTTTTCAAACCATGCCTGCGGCGTGACCGCGGCAGGGGCCGTTCCCGAACGCAATTGACTGGCAACGGCGTCAAATGCCTGAGCAAAGGTTTGCCCGGAAGCCGGGTCCTTAAAATTGATGGGCGATTGCCCCAGACTCATGCTCTGAGGCAGGTCTCGCCCGAGGCGCCCGGAATACGCAACCTCCAAGAGCATGTTGCTTGGCAGTTCACGCTGAACGCTCAGATCAACGGCGTAATTCCGTCCGACCTTAATATTGGGGTCAACCTGGAAGGAGAAAACCTCCGGGAAGTTAATGTTGCCATTAGCCGGATTAAAAGTGACCTTAGGAACGACCGGGTTGGATTGAGCTGGCACGACTGGCGTAGGCATAGTCCCGTCTCGGCCTACACGGAAAACCCCCAATGCCGGGTCGGCATTCCCCGGAACACATCCTGTTCCACCTGCCCCAGTAATGTTGCAGGCAGGACCAGCAAGGTTGAGAGTCTGCGCAAACCCGACACCCAGTGCCGGGATGATCACGCTTTGCACGGTATTTTGCCGGTCATAGATAATCGCGAAGCCGCTGCGGATTACTGTCCTGCCAGACCCAAAGAGCGAGCGCCTCAAGCCCGAATTGCCCGAGGGCGTCCAGGCAAGGGCCACGCGAGGCGCTACATCTCCGTAATCCACGTTGAAGACACCTCCATTGGCGGACTTGATCGGTACAAACCCGAAGGTGGGATTAAAGATTTGACCGCTGGCGGCAGCATCTTTCCGTTGCTTCAGGAACTCCAGCGCCGTGATCGGTTTACCCGTTCCGGAGTCAATCTGTATAGTCTGGCGGCCCAGGCGTTCGACAGGCGCTGTTTGCCAACCGTAACTTAGGCCGAGGGACACAGTAAGATTGGGTTTCAGGCGCCAGACGTCCTGCAGATACATCTCTGGAGCCCAAAGCTTGGTATCCGATTGCAGCTGGGTTCCAAAGGGCAGCGGGTTGAAACTTCCATCGCGAACTGCAAGGACCGAGATATTGTCAACCAATCCCAAGGTCCCAGCGTAGAGGCGGTCCCATTGTTGAACATCTGTACTGCGCAAGCAGTTCGTAGTTAGAACTGCCGTGCAGGTGGGCGGGCGATCGGTGGAAGGTATGACTACGCTCGATCCGATGTCGGCGTCCATTTGAGCCACGAGAGCACCGAGAGCACCGATGACTTTGTCGTCGCGCAAGTGGAGAGTCGGAAGGAAGTGGACTGCCGTGCCGAACTGCCAAGTATGCTTGCCGCGAGCCCAAACAAAGTCCGCGTTCCATTGGAAATTTCGGTCATCGTTGCCTTGCTTACGCGCCACCTGTGTATTGACGTCGATCGGTTCGTCAATCAGCCTATTCGTGCCAGTGCCGCCGGCTGCACCGATATCCAGTGCGATTGGTCCTGCCGAGGCAGTATTCGTTCCGGTTATGTTTTCCTGGGCCGCGACAGCGTTGGGCCGCTCAGGAGCCGTTGCGTCGCGCTCGCGTACCCAGCCGAACCGGAATGCAGTCGAGAGCTGTGAGGTGAGCTGGCCGCTCAGCCCGGCTACCAACATATTCTGTCGAACAGGAAGCGATCGAACTGTGCTGGGCTTTCCTCCAATGATGTCCAACTGCGTCGCGCTGATCTGAGCTTGTCGGAAATAGCGAAACGACACATCGGCATGCCACTTGCTAGTGACGTTCTGATCGAGTCTGATGTCGTAGAAGTCGTTGGTCAGAGGCGTACCGGCGTTCGTGGTGAACCCAGTCGTATTCAGGCCGTCAGCGCCCGAAACTGAGGTGTCGTTTCCTGTCGGCATCAAATTCCAAAGCGCCGAAATACTAGGGCTGAGGCCAAAGCCGCGGGGATCGCATGCACCTGTCCCCAATGCGTCGCAGGCTGTCGACGTAGCGAGATTGTAGCTTCGAACCACTCCGCTGGCGTCTGCGAACTGCAGAATTCCCTGCTTCAGCGCATCGGTCGGCACGATACGCGACTGCGAAGTTGTACCAGGGAAGCGACGGCCTTCGTAGTTCGCGAAGAAGAAGGTTTTTTTGTCCCACAGGAATGGCAGTGGACCGCCGGCCCGCGCGCCGAACCGGTTGTCCTTCAATTCCGGCTTAGCCAATTTCAGACGGTTATTATCCCAGCTGTTCGCATTCAAATTGTCATTCTGATGATACCAATACGTCGAACCATGATATTGGTCGGTACCTGAGCGGCTTACCAGCGAGACTTGACCGCCCGCGCCTCGGCCGTATTCGGCATTGGGGTTGGCGACACTGACGCGGAATTCATCTACACTATCAATCGGAAGAAATGCGAACGTTCCCAAGCCACCGACGGAATTATTGGTCACGTCAATTCCGTCCAAAGTAAAACTGCTCTGATCGCTTCGCGCGCCGGTAATCTCCCCGGTGGGAGTAGCGCCTGGCTGCAGGGTGAGCAGTTCGTTCACCTGGCGAGTCAGCGCCGGAAAGCTCTGCATCTCCGACGCCGGGAGGACGTTGCCAACGGTTGCGTCCGTCGTTTGTAATTCGACGCGCGCACCAGCTTCCACCTGAACAACCTCCGCGAGTTGACCCAACTCCATCTTGAAATCCAAGGTGTAGCTCTTTGCCACATCCACCGTTAGCGCGGCGACATCCGCGGTCCGGAACCCGACCTTTTTAACCGTGACTTGGTACTCGCCGGGAGCCACGTTCGCAAAGGTATATTGGCCGGCAGAGTTACTATTTTGCGTTGCCTGACTATTGGTTGCTCTGTTGCGCAGGACCACCGTTGCATCGAGAATCGCGGCGCCACTCGGATCGGTCACAGTTCCAATTACAGTGCCCGTTGTCAACGTTTGCGCTTCTATTGGTTGCACAAACATTGTGAGGGCTAAAAACAACCCGGCAAAAAAGACAATTGCACTAGCCTTCTTCACGTATCCACCCCTTTCGATTTTGAAGGATTGCGAAACTAAGAAGAGGAGCGGAGGCCGGGCAAGGCCGGAAAATTCCCCCGTCATTTGCTCCACCACTCACCACATCCCCCGCCAACGACCTGTTACACCACTTGCGGAGAAGCCTCCCGGCAGGCAGGTTCCTGCCCGGAGGCAAAGATAGCGAGGGTATATGCCAAGCTCTTGGGGATCGTCAAGACAAATTATCCGATAGGCGGAATCGGCTTCGCTGCGCTGTCCAGCCAGTTTGCACACACCCTTAACTGCCTGGCTGCTCCGTTTATTCCCGCTAATTTGGAACGATTGGAATTCCAGAATTGGAAAAACCGGACCTTGTGCCTGGGAATAAGGACCAACTTCTTGCGCTTTTCGTAGGGGCGCTCGCCGCGGCGAGTACCCTTCCCGCTTAGCGCCGTCTCTTTAGGGCGGGCGGCATCTTCGCCTTCGCCGTTGCAGTGGCGGGTCATTAGACCCATTCTCTGGGATTGTAGGTGCGGCTCGTCCCGGCCGCTCTTCGAATCTCCTCTCTAGCGCCGTAGGCGCGCCAGAAGTTAGCTAGCCCAGCCCGTAAGGGCTGGGCACGATAGCAAAAGGAACGGGGAGCGCGTAGGCGCGGCACCTAACCTGAAATCATTCATTCCCCCTATTGCCGTTCGACCGAAGATCCCGCCGCCCGAGCATTTCGGGGACCTAGTCCTTGGCTTTGAGATTTTTTTTGATAGATGCCACGCAAATTTTGCGTTGGCCTCCAGCGCTTGGGAAGTGACAACATTCCCCATGTTCATCACGAGTGGCAATATGACATCGCCATCTGTCGAACAAATCCCCGCCGGCATTAACGCCGTCGAAGGCTACAAGGCCTCGATGAACGGCGACGGCCTGTGCATCCGGGAACACCTTCCGCAAATCATCGCGCGTGGCGCCGAAGCCCTCACGCCTGCCGAAAAAGAATTGTTGAAGTGGATCGGCGTGTTTTTCCGCAAACCGACGCCCGGCAAATTCATGACGCGCATCCGCATGCCCAACGGCTTTGCGAGGAGCGAACAGCTGCGCACCATCGCGGAGCTCTCGCGGCGGCTTGGCAACAGCGTGTTGGATATCACCACTCTCGCCAATCCTGACATCGTCGCCCAGATTCGCGAACAGGTCCAAGGCCGCAACGTCGGCCCCTTGAAAGAAGGCCCCAAGGATATCAAGCGCTTCGGCGACGAACGCTAGGTCCGGTTTGCCTAAGAGCCGATTCCTTGCAAGTAGACTCTTTAGGAGTCTTCGCCATCAACTCTTTGCTATTCACTGTCAACCGCTCTGGCCAGGTAGGGTTTAGTATTCCTATTCCGTGCGCAGAGCGGCTGTGAGATCTAGCCGCGAGGCGCGCCAGGCTGGAACCAAGCATGCCGCGGCAGCCACCAATAACAGCATGACAATTACAGATACAAATACAGAGGGATCAAGCGGGCTGATTCCATACAACATGGAACGAATCAACTGCGCCGCACCGACGCTGGCAGCCACGCCAAATGCGAGTCCGAAAAAGGCAGGGCGTAGCCCATCCAGGAGCACCAGGCTGAGCACCGTTTCTCGCTGCGCGCCAAGAGCGATACGGATGCCAATTTCCGCGGTGCGCTGCGCAACGATATAGGAGAGTACCCCGAACAATCCAACGGCAGCTAGCACCAGCGATAGCACCGCGAACGCAAGCAAGAGCGTCGCGTCGAAACTGCTGTCCAGCGTGGATTTCCCAATCATCTGGTCCATGGTCAGGATGTCGGAGACAGCCAGCTCCCGGTCAAGCTGCTGAACTACTTGCTGGATGGGCAAAGCGAGCGACGTCGCGTCACGGCTCGAACGTACGGCCAGCGTCGCATCAACGGGAACGCCCTGGTAAATGTTTGCGTACAGGGGAAAGTACATGATTGGCCGGGCAGGTGCGGCGATATGGAAGCGCGTATCGCCAACCACCCCGACAACTTTGTAGGACCGGCGGCCTAGCGAGAGCAAGTGCTTGCCAATCGGATCTTCATTAGGGAGATATTGCTGCCCAAACGATTCGCTGATTACGACTTCGTTCGCCTTGTCCAAGCGCTGGCCGCCATCAAAAATTTGTCCGTGCAGCAAAGGAATCCCCAGTGCCGCAAAATAACCTGGATCGGCCCACCGAACGATCGCGTACTGCATCTGCCCTTGCGGAAGCGGAGGATGCTCCGCGATCCAGAAACCGCTGTCCCCGCCGTAGCCTTGCCCTGGAACAAGTCTGACCAGTCCTGCCGTTTGGATCTCCGGCAGCGAGCGCACGCGCTCCAGCAGCGCTTCATAAAAAGTTACGCGCTCCGCGTCATGACCATATTTTGCTTCAGGCAGGCCAAGACGCAGGGTGAGCACATTATTTGTGACACAGCCAAGATCGGACGTCCTCAACCGCTGATAGCTCTTCAGCAGCAGCCCCGCCCCGACGAGCAATACCACCGTAAGCCCCACCTCCAGCGAAAGCAGCCATTTGCGCAGGGTGACTCGCGCCGGCCCCGCGCTGTGTGAGCGCGAGGCTTCCTGAAGCGAGGAAAGCATCTTGTCGCCCGCGGCGGAGACCGAGGAGATGAGTCCTGCGAAAGCCGCACAGAAGAAAATCAAACCCGCGGCAAAAGCAACGACCACGCCGTCAACTCGAATGGCCTCGACTCGGCTTATGTCCTGGCGCGTGCTTATCAGCCACTGAACGACGACACGCGCCAGCGAGAGCCCCGCCACACCGCCCGCGGCCGATAGCAGGAGACTTTCCGCCAAGTGCTCGCCAATTAGACGCCGGCGGCTGCCCCCCAACGCGGCGCGAATGGCGAGTTCTTTTCTCCGGGCTGCCGCGCGCGCCACCAGAAGGTTGGCAACGTTCAAGCACGCAATCAATAGGACGCAACCTGTTGCACCCAGTAAAATGTACAGAGGCGTCTTGATGTCCCCGACCATGTCTTCCAGCAGAGGGCGCGTCTCCGCGGCTTTGCTGACGAACGGATTGTCGAGATGTTCATCGTGAAGCCGCCGGACGATGAGCGAAATCTCCGCCCTCGCCCGCGTTTCGGTGACCCCAGATTTGAGCCGTCCGACTGGCACAAAGTCATGGCTATCCAGAACTTGCATGTCCTTGGGAGATTCTTCGTGGTAAATCGGTACCCACAGTTGCACGCCCTGTTCTGGATAGGCAAACCAAGATGGCATAATGCCAATAACTGTGTAGGCCTTTGCGTTCACACGTATCGTGTGGTTCAGGATCGAAGGGTCGCCGCCGAAGCGTCTCTTCCACAATCCCCAGCTCAAGATAGTTGTCGCATTTGCAGATGGCTCGTCATCCGCCGCGGTGAAGCCTCTTCCGAGCGCGGGTTCGACTCCGAGTGTTGGCAATAAATCCGAGGAAAACTCGACGGCGCGCACTCTTTCGGGAAGCTGTCCGCCCGCTCCCGACAGGTTGTATTCTCCCGAAGTCGAAACGATCGCCAAGTCCGAAAAACTATGGCTTTGCCTCTTCCACTCGGCGAATATGCCAGCGGCAACTTGGTTGTACGGAATCTTCTCGTCAGCGCTGTGCTCATACAGCCGTAGCAGCCGCTCCGGTTCCTTGAAAGGCAGCGGTTTCAGTAGCACTGACCGCACCACGGTAAATAGGGCGACATTGGCACCGATGCCGATGGCAATCACCAGAATCGAGACGAACGCAAAGCCCGGCGTTCTAGCCAGTGTGCGAATACTGATTCGCATATTCTGAAGAGCAGTTTCAATTGTGTTCCAATTCCACGTCTCGCGTGCTTGCTCGCGCAGCAGTGTCGGATTGCCGAACGCTCGTCTCGCCGCGTAGCGAGCCTCTTCGGGACTCATTCCTTGAGCGATGTTTTCGGCGATTTGTTGCTCGAGGTGAAAGCGAAGCTCGGCATCGAGGCGCTGCACTTCCCGTCTGCGACGGAGAAGCATTTCTAACTGTATGCGGATCTTTTCCAGCCAGCGCGTCGCCACTCCTTCTCCGGTTAGGCTTCCTCAATCACCAGATTGATTGCGCCGGAGAGCCGGTTCCAGTTCGTGGTTTCGTGTTCCATCTGCTTGCGGCCCGCCGTAGTCAGCGAGTAGAACTTCGCCTGCCGCCCCGTCCCACTCTCCTCCCACTTTCCGCGAATCCAACCTTGCTGCTCCAAGCGGTGCAGCGCTGGATACAACGATCCTTGCTGCACCTGAAGCACCTCGCCGGAAACCTGCTGGATGCGTTTGCCGATGGCCCAGCCGTGCTTTGCTTCGAGCGAAATTGTTTTGAGAATCAGAAGGTCCAGGGTCCCCTGGACAAGGTCGTTCGGTTTTCCCATACCATGACTATCTACACCTAGTATTGTAGATAGTCAAGGTGTAAAGACTTTCCTGCAAGTTCTTCAGAATTTTGATAGACGCGACGCAAATTTTGCGTTGGCTTCCCGCCCTTGGGAAGTGACAACATTCCCCATGTTTATCGCGAGTGGCAAGATGACATCGCCATCTGTCGAACAAATCGCCCCTGGCATTAACGCCGTCGAAGGCTACAAAGCCTCGATGAACGGCGACGGCCTGCGCATCCGGGAACTCCTTCCGGAAATCATCGAGCGCGGCGCCGAAGCGCTCACGCCTGCCGAAAAAGAATTGTTGAAGTGGATCGGCGTGTTTTTCCGTAAGCCGACGCCCGGCAAATTCATGATGCGCATCCGCATGCCCAACGGTTTTGCGAGGAGCGAGCAGCTGCGCACCATCGCGGAGCTCTCGCGGCGGCTTGGCAACAGCGTTTTGGACATCACCACACGGCAGCAAATTGAGCTACGCGGTTTCACCCTCGACAGCGTGCCGGAAATCTTCGAGAAGCTCCGCGGCGTGGACCTACGTACGCTCCAAACGGGCATCGATAACGTTCGCAACATCAACGGCTGCGCTATGGCAGGCCTGACGCCTCACGAATGCTTCGACGCTTCCCCCGTTGTCCACGAACTCGATCGCATCATCGTCGGCAACGAGGGCAATCCGGAATTCACCAACCTGCCCCGCAAATTCAACATCGTGGTGACCGGTTGCACGGACAACTGCACGCACAGTGAGTCCCAGGACATCGCCCTCGTTCCCGCGAAGAAAGCTGGGCGGCTGGGCTTCAATGTGCTTGTGGGCGGGAAGATGGGCTCCGGAGGATTCACGGTCGCCTCGCCCCTGAATGTCTTTGTAGAAATCTTTCAAGCCGCGGCCGTGGTGGTCGAGCTGATCAAGATTTACCGCGAACACGGCCCGCGCGAAGCGCGTTCCAAGTGCCGATTTGCTTTTCTGATTGAGGAATGGGGAGTGCGCCGTTTGCGCGCCGAGCTCGTGGCGCGTCTCGGCCACGAGCTGGCGTTTCAGGGTAGGGACATGCGCGGGTCCAAGCACTCTGACCATCTTGGTGTGAACACGCAGAAGCAGTCGGGACTTGTCGCCGTTGGCCTATGCATTCCTACCGGCAGAGTCAATCCCGATCAACTCGACGAGCTTGCACGCTTGTCCGACACTTACGGAAATGGCGAGATTCGCTTTACAACAGGTCAAAACGCCATCATTCCCAATGTTGCGGCGGCTCGCGTGGCCAAACTCCTGGAAGAGCCTCTGCTTGCGCAGCTCTCACCCCGCCCCTCTCCATTTGTGCGCGGATTGGTCGCGTGCGTCGGAACGGATTATTGCAACCTGGCTCTCATCGAAACAAAGAGCCGGGCAATAGCGCTCTCCGAAGCTCTGCACAAAAAAATGGGCGCCGGCCTGAATCCGCTCACGATTCACTGGTCCGGTTGTCCGGCGGGATGCGGTAACCATCAAGCTGCCGACGTCGGGCTTCGCGGCTTTAAGACGAGAATTGACGGAAAGATTGTGGACGCAGTTGCGATCTACACGGGCGGCCGGACTGGCCCCCATGCGATTGCGGGCCAGGAGATTTTGGAGACTGTGCCGTGCGACGAATCGTTGCCCGACGTCGTCGCCAACGTCATCCAGTCGTATCGCTTCGATATGGAGGCCAGGCAGCACGCCGCCTTGAGTGATCCTTTTTTCACTGCTGCCTCAACCGCGGGATTGGCCTCGTGGCGCTTCGCGCGCGTATTGCCGCCGCCTTCGGTGCCGGCTTGAGAAGCGTCTCGCTGGCCGGAACGTTGGATGGTATCGCTAAGGGCTGATGAATGCTTTTTGACGGTCTGGTCCTGCAAAAAAATTGTGCGTGGGAGGAAAGAATCATGATGGATTACGTAAGCCCCAAGGACGTAATGCAAGAAGCAGTGCAATTGGCGAAGAGAAAGTCCGAGCTGCCGGCCCGTGACTTGTTGATTCGGGGAATCCTCGCAGGCGCATTTCTGGGGTACGCTACTTCGCTCGTGTTCGTGGTCGTGTCACAAGGTCTTCCTGCCATCGTCGGCGCGATTCTTTTCCCTGTCGGCTTCGTCATCCTCGTCCTTCTGGGAATGGAACTGGTTACGGGCAACTTCGCTTTGTTGCCCGCTGGAGTCATGGCCGGGACCGTTCGCGTCACAAAACTGCTTCGCAATTGGGGCTGGGTGTATCTCGGGAATTTGATCGGCAGTTTGCTCTACGCGGTGCTTTTTTATCTCGTGATCACCAACTGGCGCACCGGCAATGGCGGCGCCGTTGCGGATCTTCTGAAACAAGCCGCGCAAAAGAAGACCTTGGCCTATGCGGCGCTCGGTTACAGCGGCTGGGGCACCGCGCTGGTGAAGGCCGTTCTCTGCAATTGGATGGTGACGATCGGGGCCGTGCTCGCTTTAGTCTCGAGGTCCACGGTCGGAAAAATCGCGGCGATGTGGCTTCCCATCATGACGTTCTTCGCGCTCGGCTTCGAGCACTCCGTTGTCAACATGTTTCTCATCCCGTCGGGGATGATCCTTGGGGCACCTATTTCCCTGGGCCAGGCGCTTTTTTGGAACCTACTTCCGGTCACGCTCGGAAATCTTTTTGCCGGAGCACTTTTGACGGGCATGGCGCTCTACTTGACGTATCCAACGGAGAAAGCTCCTGCTGTAAGTCATGCAGCCGTCCAAGCTCCTCCGCAGGGCGAACAGCAAGCCGCATTCGCGGCCGCCGGCGGCCTGGAGTAGAACGCGCTCGTTTCGAATGATTCTTGGACCGCTTGCTACTGAGAACTTCCGCAGCGGAGTTGGACTTCCGTCGCCAGTTCGGGGTCCATCAGCGCCGACCGCCCATGCAACGCGGAACAAACTTGCTGCGAAGTGATTCCTAAAGCGCCGCGCAAATCCGCGCCCGCCAGGTTCGCTCCGTCCATTTCAACCTCCCGCAAAACAGCGCCCGTCAAAGAGGCCCCTCGCAAATCCGCTTTTTTCAAATCAGCATCCAATAAAATTGTACCCTTCAAACGGGCGCCGGTCAGGTCCGCTTCTGCCAGCCTGGCCGACGACAAATCCGCTTGCTCCAAATTTGCAAACGAGAGCACGGCATGTTCGAGTTTTGTGTCTCGCATGTCCGTTCTCGAAAGGTCCGTTCGAAGCAATTGAGCATTCCTCAAATTCACGGCGTAGAGCGAGGCTCCGGAAATTCTGGCGTTCGAAAGCACCGCATTCTCAAAAGTGCCGTAAGAAAGGTCCGCGAACCTCAGGTCCGAGGCCGACAAATTTGTTCCCGTCGCGTTGGCGGAAACCAAAACCGCGTGCGTCAGTTGAACGCGGTCCAAAATCGCTGAGCGCAGCAACGCTTCTCTCAAATTTGCTCCCCTCAAATCCGCTTCGGAAAGGTAAGCACCTTCCAAATTCGCGCGCCACAATTTCGCGTTGATCAAAAATGCGCGGTAGCCGCGCGCGAATCGTAAATTCATTTGATTCAAGTGCGCACCTGCGATTCCCTCGACGGTTTCATCGTCCCAAACGGCGCCGCGCGGCGGAGGAGTCGAAAGCGCAGCTTCGGTCAAGTCCGCATAGGGCCGGTAGCCCACCGATTGGAAAACCAGCGCCGCCCAGCGCCGCGGATCGGATGGCGATTCCCCGGCTGAAGCGTTGCGGTCCGCGGGCAATCCGCGATTCACGCCGAGCGAAATGACAAAGAGGATGAAGCCGGTCGCCAGCGCCGCACGCGTGGTGCCCAGAATCATGCGCAGAATATTTTTCGATTTCGGGATTCGAATGTCACCCGGCCGTAGTACGCGCGACACTACAAACGGAACGCACGTCGCCGTCGCTACCGAAAGAGTCATCAGAAACACGTGCAGCAGAGTTCCCCGGAAATCCTGCCGCGGCAGATACCGAAGCCAAAAAAAGAACAACGTTGCCGGGACAACCCAATAAGCCAGAACCGTTGAGAGCACCGTTTCGAACGCGATCATCGTCGAACGCGATTCGCCCTGCCACCGGAAGTGTCTCCGCACCAGCCCCATCAAGTACCACGGGCCGTCCTTTTCCAGCGTTTGCCCGTCGGGGAAAACCGCTGGAAGGGCGGCCATGCTTCCCCACAATCTCAACAGCAGAAAATGAAATCGCAGCGACAGCGCCAGCAGCACTAGCGGTCCGCCAAGATAAAGCCCCGTCATGGGAAGCAGATTCCCTAGACGCGTGGTGTGCAACGCCGAGGAATTCACCAACAGCCGCACGTCGCTGGTGAAGGCAATCAGCAGCAAGCAGACCGCGCTCACGCCCATCGTTAGAAAATAAAACCAGCGCGCCACCTTTGTGGCATCGCCGATGGCTTTCGAACTGTCCACCGCGGAAATCGATTCGGGCAGCACGGAATCGAAAAGATTCGTTCCGCCCAGCCGGCCAAACCACAATCCTTCCGCGCCATACAGGTTGGCGCCCATCAAATTGGCGCCTCGGAGTTCCGTGCCCAACAAATTTGAGTTCTGCAAATTCGAACGCACCAAACTGGCGCCGCGCAAATTTGCCATCGAAAGATCCGCACCCGCCAAATTCATTCGATGTAAGTGAGCTCCCTGCAAATTGACGCCGGTCAGGTCGGCCTTCGCCAAGTTGACGCCGGTCAGGTCGGCCTTCGCTCCCGATTCTCCGCCGGATTCCGCCCAGATTTTGTGTTGATCCAGAATCTCGGCAAGTTCGATCAGCGAAATCGCAGTGGAATCTCCGCCGCTCGAAGTCTCTCCCCCGGCGGCAGTTCCTCCGGCGTCGATCTTCAGTTCTTCAATTTCTTTAAGCGCATTTATTTCCAGGCCCATTCGAGATCGTTCCCCCAGCTTTCTTTGCCCGCCCGTGGACATCCCCGTCGCTCCGCAACACAAACTCGCGCGCGTCGCACTTTTCAATGCATTCGAATTCGCTGCGCGAATTTTTTCGGCACGGTTCGCGTATCACCGCGGGCCGTGCCTCGCCGGGCAGCCTCCATCCTCTAACAGTGGCGCTGTGGAAATCGCCTGTCCGAGAGTACAGGCGGCGCAGAGGTAACGGGGGGCTCCTAATCTGAAAATGGAAACTAGAAATTAGAAAAGGGACAAGAGAAAGACCCATCAGGGAGGAATTAGGGCACGGCAACCCGCGCGCAAAATTCGCGCTGCGTCGAGGGATCAGCGGCTACTTCGCCAACAGTCCTTGGTTGTGGTTGTAGCTGATCACTCGCGTCACCTTCCATGCGCCATCCTTGTTCTGCCATAGCGTCACAAACTTGGCGTCCCCCGCGCCATCCTCCGGGTGTCCGGGATGGTGGAAGCGATGTACCCCGATCTCTACCGCTCCATATCCCTTCAACGGGTACACCTCCAGTGTGTCCGGAAGCAGGGTCCGCTGCACCTTTCCGCAGATGTTCTGCTTAATGGCAGCGAGAAACGGTCCTTTGCCCACGGACAGTCCTGTCTGGTCGTGATAAAACTCCAGGTCATCCGACACCATCGCACCCATGGTAGTTAGATCGCAGTGGTTGTATGCATCGAAGAGTTTGGTATCTAAAGACTGTATGCTCGCAAAAAGAGGGTCAGGCTGCGCGGTGGATTGCGCGTCTGCGGACATGCTAGAAAGAACCAAGAGGACAAGCAGAAACAGGGGAAGCGATCGTTTCCAGTTCATCGAAACTCCTTCGCGAGGATGCACAGCTACCGGTCTATACGGATCGCGGCCCGCAGTTGTTCCAGGAATGGTTACGCGCACCGGTTATGAGGAAGTGGCCCGCCTCGGCGGGCAAGCGAGTGACGAGTCCAGTTGAATTTTGACCCAATTGTCACGAATAAGAAAATTCAAACGGACGAGAAAGGCCGAAGAGCGGCGTCAACCCCAAGCCCACAGAAGAGAGTTGTTCGCAGTGGCCGTGCCACTCTTTCGGTCCAGCCACGATCCCCCGCTGCGCTCGGGATGACAAATTGAGGAGAATGGCCGAAGAGCGGCCTCGACTGTTTCTTTCGCTATCGGGAATCCGCAGGCTATTATGGAGCCATTCGCGAATGCGCGTAATGGATCTTGAATCGTTCTTGGGGGGAGACCAACGATGCCTTTGGAAATAACGCAGCGTGAGATGAATGGAATCTACCTTCTGGCGCTCAAAGGGCGTCTGGTGCTGGGAGAAGAGAGCAGCGGGTTGCTTGCAGTGATCGACAATCTGCTCGCCTCTGGGGCCACACGTGTGGTCATTAACCTGGAGCAAGTCAATTATGTGGACAGCGCGGGCCTCGGCGCACTCATCGAAATGCATCGAAAGACAAAAGCCAAAGGCGGAGGCTTGAAGCTTTGTCATCTCCGGCCGAACTTGAAGCAAGCGCTGGAAATGGCCCGGCTGCTGCCAATCTTCGAAACGTGTCCGAGTGAAACTGCGGCGGTGGCAAGTTTCTGAGGGCGGCGGACGGCGGGCAGGGTTGGAAGATGGACAAAGGGAAGCTCCACTTTCGAGCTGAAGGAAAGTCAACACCTGCACCCTGAGAACCGTAGGGTGCGGCACCCAGCGGGCAACGAGAAAGGTCCGTTTGAATTTTGACCCCGATTGTCACGAATAAGAAATTCAAACGGACGAGAAGGGCGGACAAAGCACTGAGAAAGCCACCCCCAAGACCAGGTTCAAAAGACGAACCTGGGGCACCCTGCGGCTCTCTGTGCTTGCCACGAGGAGCGCAGTGATACTCCCCTCCACGATCCTGATGAGCCCTGAGCTACGAAAGAAAGATGGCGAGGTAAACTCGCCGCTACAGGAAGCGGAGAAGAAAGACGCTTCGGCCCTACAACGTAGGGGATGAGCGGTGGTGAGGTTTTCGATTAGCTGCTGAAGGAAAAAAGTGCCGGGGCAGCTCCGCTGAGGGGCCGAGGCACCCCGGCTTTATCCCGCCCGCCTCCGCAGTGAGCGAGCAAGGAATTCGTCGAGAAACTTTAGCGCCGCAAGGAAGCGAGTGCTTCCCTTCCCAAAAACCCTTATTTGTCTTCGTCGCCGCGAAGAAATTCGTAGCGCTCGATGGCCGCAACCACGCCGACGGCGCCTTCATCGCGCGGCTCGGTGCGCTGCACGCGGCCAAGGCACCGGACGCGTACCGGTCCGGCCATAGTAATTTCGTTGGGAAGCGTCAGAAGAATCTCGACGGGCGAGCCTTCCTTGACATCCTTGGAAAGGAAAAAGTAGACGCCGCGCGAGCTGACGTCGCGGGATTCGGTGCTGGTCTCGCCAACGGCGGCACCCGATGTCCAGCGAACGGTCAGGGGCAGCCGCATGGAAAAACGCTGAGTGGTGCGGCGTTCGGAACCCGTCAAGGAAGTCCTCCTGATCGAAGGTAGAGTGTATCCGGGTAGGGGCCAGCTAACAATAGGACTCAAGGTACAAAATCGATTCAAAGCGGAGAAGTACCGACGTACTAGAACGAGTCCAAAAACTAGAACTGTTGATTACGTGAAATTTCGGTTTTGCGCTCCTTCTCAAGAGTCTCGCTAATCGTAACAAACGACAGGACATTACGCCCAAACTCGCTAGAATGATCGAAGTGCAAATGGCCGTCTCCCTTCGACGCGAGCGAAGCGAAGAAGTCGAGGCACAACCGGTGTCGCGCGGGAGATGGAGGCAGTATGGAGCAATACGTTTTTGTACGTCTGCATGCACGGCAAGGGGAAGAGGGTGCCGTGGAGGAGGCTTTGCGCGAAGTGATGGGGCCTTCGCGGGAGGAGGCCGGTTGCCTGAGTTTTCACGCCTTCCGATCGATGCGGGACCCGCGGCTCTTTTTCATTCATTCGCAGTGGGCGGACGCAGACGCATTCCAGAAGCACGCGGAATTGCCGCATACCGTGCGATTCCTCGAACGCATGGATGCGCTCCTCGATCAGCCGCGCGACGTGACCAGGACCGAGATGATCGAGTGAAGGGGTGAACATCATCCGCTAGTCGACGCGACGGGCGGCAAAGCACGCTATTGCAAGTTGAAATTCACGGCAATTGTATGGAAGAGGCCTCCCGTATTTGCCTGCACACTAACTTCTGTCTGGCCGGTGACAGCTACGTTGAGGCTCCCTTTGGTTTGAGAGCCTAATGTATTTGCATTTCCAGGGTACTGAGCCGCGATGGAGCGGACGCCAACCGATAGACCGGTGAGCTGAAACGAGGCCGCACCCAGTCTTATCCATTAACAAACCAGAGTGTGCAGCGCTTCCCGCTTGGCCCATCCGAAGCTTCGCTACTGGATAGTGAGCGCGACGCTGGTTTGCTTTAATGTGGGGCCTATGATTGCGTTGACCGTGACATTTCCAGCCATACCGGTCTGGACAACGGATAGAGGAGTGTGGACCTGGGACGGAAGATTCCGCGAGTCCCCACTGTATTGCGCCGTCATCAGGAAGGCGCCCGGAGCACCAAGGTAGTACGAAAACTGCGCTGCTCCGTTCATCAGCGGTGCTGTATTGAAGCTGTACGATTCTCCTACCACGCCGAAACTGACAGAACCCGTTGGAGAGTTCGGTCCGGTCACTTGCACCGTTGCTGCAAGATTGGATCCCGAAACCTTGGTGTTTGGAACGGTGATGGTCGTACTCGTTGGAGTGGCAGAACCACCTCCGCCACCACCTCCAGCATTACCTCCTCCGCAACCTATGACAAAGCTGATCGTACCCAAAAGCAGGCAAGCGTAGACGAACCGCCGGAGCCGCAAACACACAGGCAAAAGCCAAAGGACTAGTGCCAAGGCGGCAAGCATGCCGCTCATTTTCCACCACGTATTCCGCGGCCCCAGGTTGGGCCATCTCTTAGGAAGAATCTGTGAAGTCGAGGTGGAGGAAGAAGGAGCAGGTACGCTGCAGGTCAGAGCGGCCGTCACGCTGTTTCCCGCTGACAATTGAATCTGGGCAGGACTGACGCTGCAAGTTATCCCTTGCACGACCGGGGAAGGGACTTGGAGCTGGAGAGAACTGTTCAGAGCGTAAGTTGGTGTAACAGTGATCGTAAGGTTGCCGGATTGTCCGGCGGTTATGGTGAGACCCGGCTGGGACGGGACAATACTGAAGTCCGGATTGTTCACCGTTATGTAGGGCGAAGTGGCCGAGGCTGCAAAGTAGTTGCTGTCACCAGCGTAATTTGCAGTATACCCGTCGCTTGATTGTGGGGTAATCGTAGCCGTTGCTTGTAGAGCCACAAACCCGTTAATGAGTGTCTGAGTGGTGGGCCCCGTCGCCACCGTTCCCTGGCCGGTGGAAGATGCGAAAGTAATTTGTCCGGTGACGGGTGGGCTCGTTTGGGTGGTGGCCAGTGTTGCGGTCAAAGTAGCGCTGGTGCCGTAATTGACCGTCGTGGAGCTGGACTGCAGCGTCAAAGTGGTGGGATAGACGACACGGACAACCTGAGGGCTGCTGGACGCTGCAGAATAGTTCGGGTCGGCGCTGTACGCTAGCGTGAGCGAGTGACTTCCAAGTGTCGAGAGCGTGATGCCGGTATCTATGCCGAATCCGGCAGTCGGCGTCGATCCATATCCGGTTCCTGCGTATCCTCCAATACCGGTTCCTGACGCGGTGAATATCGCAGTTGTGCCGTCATAAACAGTAAGAGTGCCCATCGGAGCGGCGCCGCGAACGCTAGTCGCACCCGACATGTAGATCACGAAAGGCATGCCGATTACCGTGCTGGTCGGGAGGGTAAGCGACAGCTGCATGGTGGCTGGCGTGATCGTAAGTGCATACGTGCCGGAGCTCGTGACGTAGCTGTTGTCGCCAGCGTATTGCGCAACGAGGGAGTAAGTTCCGCCCGTGAGAGTGGGAGAGATGTCGCGCGTGTACCCTGCGTTGTTCAACTTAAACACGCCACCGTCAATAGACGACCCGTTCGCTGTCAACGAAATCATTCCGGTCGGACATGTCATAAGATTCTCGGTGAAACACGTCGGGCTGGGCGGTCCTGTCGCACTTGCCACCCCATTTTTGTCCGTGACGTACATGCGGATGATGTAACGGGAACCATAAGTCACTGAGGTCGCGTTGCCGTTCAGAGGATTGCCCTGAGAATCGAAGGAAGGTACGACGATAAACGTCTGGCTCCCTTCTTGACCAACCGTAACGGAAACCGGAGCGGAGTCGCTAGGAGCATTGGTGCCGTCCCCAGCGTAATGCGCGGAGACGTTGTAGGTGCCGCCTGGCAGACTTTGTGTATTTACACCGCTCACGGCCCCGCTGACGAGCGTGAAGTGATCGAACCCCTGGGTCGTTCCGTCCGGGAACGTCGCGATCAGAGATACTTCCCCGGCGGGCACAGCTGTCCCTGTATTTGGTTTCACGTTAATGCCAACAGCCACATTTTCGCCCGTACCGTGAGTGATTCCCGTGGTCGGCGAAAGCATCAATGTCGTTGTCGTTGGAATTGTTGAAACACTACCCCAATTCGTTACCAGATTATTCGCGTTGACCGTTCCCAACCCCGAGGTCATGTCATAGCCTGCAGTCGCGGTCCAGGCCTCTGTCGTTGTGTGGCTGGGGTCAACCAACACGCCCGTGTTACCGGCCGTACTTACGCTACAGTTTAGGGAGCCGCCCTGGCACGGCACGCTGTTTGTTCCCACGCCAGGCAAGCCCGTCGGCAAAAAGCTATTTCCCTTTGTCACGTCGTTGAAAACGCATCCCGCGGCCTCAGTCGCGCTGGAAGTACAGCTCGCGCCCGCCTTCTTCGCCAAAGCGTACAGCACGTAATTCGCGTTCCCCTGACGATTCGTTCCTCCGTGGGCAGCCTGATACTGGTTCACGAGCGCCATGATTCCCGCAAAAGCCGGAGCCGAAGCGGAGGTTCCACCGACTACCCCAAAATCGAGGAATCCATTGTTGGCGTTTAGATCGCAAGTCCTTACACCGGAAATGGTCTGGTCGCTCTGGCAGTAAACGTATCCCGTCCCATCAAACCCCGGACTTGCAAACAAGGAAATGTCGGGCTGATCCCTATGATTGTCATTCGGCATCCCCGCTACACCCATTTGCCATGTTGGTTTTCCATATATACTGCTGGCTCCGCCACTCCCCGCCACAATGTTCACTGATCCATTCGGCGCACCTGCTCCGCAACCGTTCAGCGCAATCTGGGCGCAGTTCTCATTCCAGGGGATCTCCGGTATGTAACTTCTCGCCGACGTTCCAGTGGGATCGTTTGTTGGATTCCAGTAGGCCGCCCAGTTGTTGACTTGATCGAAATCCGTACCGCCAACCGAAACGTTGAACGGTGTCGATGCCAATCCGCTGACTGCCAGGCCCTGCGTGGCAGCCTGTTGGGTATTGAAGTTGTCGCAGCCAGCCGAGCCACCGTCTCCCGACGCAAGAACTACCGTAATTCCTTGCACGGCTGCTTGTTCCCACAAGCTGTTGTAAAAAGCGTTCCCCGTACTGCCCAGGTTCTTCTCGCAGTCTCCGTAGCTCTCGCTCATGACCGTGGCCAAGTTGTGCTCCACGATATAGAGCGCCGAAAGATCGATACCCGCCGAAGCAGGAGTCGAAGCCGACACTACAAGCTTTACCGTTGCTCCAGGCGCGGCTGCTCCCGACCACTCGACATCCAGATCCGCCTCTCCCTCTTCGCCGATGGAAGTAATACCTGGGTCTTCTCCATTCAAAACCACATTTGTGGCATCGAAGTTTGCTGAAAGCCCAAACATCGTTCGAAACTGTTGCACGTCTTTGACACTGATATTGGTCTCGCCGACGATTGCAATGGTTTGTCCCGTCCCATCATTTCCAGTAGCGATTAGCGGCTTGGAGTTGTAAATCGTCGCGAAATCCCCCGGACCTAAACCGTAAAAATTTCGGCCATTAAATGGATTGGGAAAGGTGAACAGAGGCTCCAGCCCCGCTTTGCCGAGCGTGCGACGAAATTGTCCAAGGATCTTCTCATAAGACTTCCGAGGAAAATTGTGCAGCGAAACCACTCCCGCAACCACGGGAGCCAGAGCCGCAGGAATCTGAGGATCGACAGCATTGGCGCTGTATTCTTTACCGTCTACCACGAAACAATGAATTTCCGTGCGGAACGCGTTGCGCACGCTCGCGACATTGCCTGAAAACTCGATCACATTTCGGCCGGCTCCAACATGGATGTCTGTGAATCCTTGAGACGACAACCACTTCGTTACAGCTTGAATATCTTCATCCGCCGGGCCGAACTGTTTTCCGAATTGCTCGGGCGTTAGCCATGCGTGATAGTTGGGGGAGGACTTGCTCTGCTGGTCGTCGAGAAGTTGACGTAGGGCGGACTCCTGATCAGGACTTCTTTGCAAAAGCAGCAGCATGCGCTTCAACGGCTGCGCGTCGGCAACAAGTCCCTGGTCGAATTCCGGGCGGGCGAGCGGATGGACGTTTCCGCGCAGCACCACCAGATTCTTTTCATTAATTGCCTGTGTGATACGGGCGGGGATGCTCGTCGTCTGCGCGGACGCACGACCAAAAAGGAAAGCCAAGAAGGAAGCAAATAGCAACGCACCACGGCCCATGCTGGGTATTGGGAGTTTCATGATTCGCCTGCTCAACCAACTTCGAGTAGAAATCCTGGAGCCCGGGAACGCGGAGGAGAGTAAATACCAGGCGACAGAAACGCTAGCAAGTGACTACCTTAATGGGCATTAAGGTAAAAACCTTAATCCGCAGCGAACGGTCGCAACCGGGCACGAAGGCATCAAGCAGCAAGCTCGATGCGCTCCGGCAGGAAGCTACGACTGGTCTATAAGCCTGTGGTGTATCGCGTACAACGCCAGTTCGAGGCGGTCAGATACCCCAAGCTTGTCAAAGATATTGTGCAAATGATTTTTTACGGTTTGCTCAGAGATGAAAAGTTTTTCGCCGATTTCTTTGTTCCGGAAGCCTTGCGCGACGAGTTGCACAATTTCTTTTTCGCGGTCGCTGAGCAATGGCTTTTCGCGGCGCGGACCTGCCTCGCTGGACTTCGAAAACGCCTTCATCACTTCGGCGGTCATACGATTGTCGAGCCAGATCTCGCCGGCATGCACGCGATGAATACTCTTCACCAGGAGATCCGTTGCGGACTGTTTCAGCACGACGCCGCGGGCGCCAAGACGCATCGCCCGAACCACATCGCGATCGTCTTCCGCAGCAGTCAAAACGACGACGCGCGTGGGCAGCGTATCGAAATTGACTTCTTCGAGGACGGCCAAGCCATCTTTATCCGGCATGCGCAAATCAAGGAGAAGAATATCCGGTTTGAGCTTGGCGAGGAGCTTGATGCATTCCGCACCGTTCTGCGCTTCACCCACGATGGTGATATCTTCGTCGGAATCGAGAAGCTTCCTCAGGCCATCGCGAAAGATCGCATGGTCGTCGGCTAGTAGTACCCGTATCTGCTGTTTCGCTGTTTTGGCCATGTTTATGTCAGGGTTTGTAAGACAAACCCTGAAACTTATTCATGTCAGGGTTTGCAAGTACAAACCCTGAAACTTAATTTATGTCAGAGTTTGCAAGTACAAACCCTGAAACCCGTCAACCGAGCGGAACCTCGATCGTTAAACGCGCTCCATGCCCCGGGTTCGACTCGACAGTCAAAACCCCACCAGCGGTACGTGCGCGCTCCTTAATGGAAATGGGACCCAAGCGCAGCCGATCCAACTCATCGCCCGTAAACCGACCGGCGAAGCTAAACCCTTCGCCGTTATCATCTACTACGAGTACTAGCCGGCTGTCATCCTGCGACAGTTTTACCACGACATGGGAAGCCTTGGCATGCTTTTTTATGTTGTTGAGTGCTTCTCGGTAAATCTGGAAAATCTCGCGGCAGACGCGGTCCGGAGCGCGTAAATCGGCGGAATCAATCAGCAAATCAAGGGCGACCGTGGATTCATTGCGATAGCGCTCGGCGAAGCCACGCATCAGGTCAACCAGATCGGCGCTCTGGACGCGCAGGGGGCGGAGATCCGTGACCGTCTGGCGCAGCTCCGCACCCTCGTTCCGGACGGTTTGCTGGAGGCTGGCAAGGCCGCTTACGGCCTGTTCAGGGGCAGCCGGAAGGCGGCGCCGTAGGACATCGAGCTGTATTTCGATGCTCAGGAGCGTCTGGAGAATCCCATCGTGTAGGTCGCGGGCGATGCGGCTGCGCTCGGCTTCGATCGCGCGCGCCCGTAAGTGCCTCAAAAGAAAGATGTTCTCCAGCGCAGGAGAGACATGTGCGGCGATGCTCTCAAGCCAGGCTAAATCCTGTCTCTGGAAGGGTTTACGGCCATTTAGAAGAAAAATTCTCCCCGTTGGCTGGCCACTCTGGTCGAAAGCCACGGTCACAAAGGAGTTCACTTTCAACTCCTGCTGCGCCGGACCGGGTAGCCGAGGCAAGTTCTTGATAGCCCTTCCGTCGCGCCGGTCCCAGCCAAAACCGGAACCAGGCCCTGCTAGTGAGTTCCAGCAAATGGTGGCGTCCATATCGTCCAGGAGGAAGCCGTCCGTGCGCGACAGGGGCATGCTTTCCGGAACGAGACGCTCGCTTTCTCCCGACTTCAGGCGCCAGAGAAAAATGCGCTCAAGATCTGTATCGCGGTAAAGCAAGAGAGCCTCTTCCGCGTTAAAAGTGGTCGCCAGTTCTTCCAGGAACATGCGCAGTGATTCTGCCAATCCCTGATCCACTTGCATCGTTGCGCTGATGCTTGAGAAAAACTCAATTTGTGAAGAGAATCGGCGGTTGCGATCGCCCAGAAAAGCAAGGCCCGCACCGACGGCAAACGTACCGGTGGTAAGGCCAAGCCAGGAGACGACCCGCATCCAATGGATGTCCCCCTTCACAGCCGTGAGCAAAACCAGAATGAGGGAGAGTGCTCCAGCAAGCGGGAGCGTCAATTCCACGCCCCAGCGAATGCCGGCGGCGTAACACAGAAACATGTATGGAAACCAAACCGGAACAGTGGATGGGCTGATGTACATGAAGAAGCCCAGGGCAAGAAGATCGCACGCCAAGGGCAAATGCCAGGAACGTTTGCGCAGGAGGCGTTCCAGTTGTGTGACCAGGATCGCGACAACCAGATAGGCGATCAGGAATGAGGCTGAGCGCCGCGCTCCACGGGTGGGCGGTTGTTCGAGGACGGCGAGCAGCGCCAGCAAAACAAAAATCGGACGCGCATAAACAATCTGCCGCTCGAAATGCTGCCGGTCCGTTTGATGTGGGCTCATGCGCGGAGACGCGTGTCCTGTTAAATTAGTCTAGCAATACGCAGGAAGTTCGTGGCGCCGTCGTTTCCTGGCTGCAACCTGAAAGATAAGTCTCAAGGAAGCGCGATGTTTCGCGAACAGAGCGCTTTTGGAATTGTTTGGCATTGCCTCCGGAGTGGACGCCGGGTCAACTTATCCGCCCACTTTTCGGCGCACGGGAATTAGCGTAAACTAAAGAAGTTCTACGGATGGTGGGAGTAGCTCAGCTGGTAGAGCGTCGGTCTGTGGCACCGAATGTCGCGGGTTCAATCCCCGTCTCCCACCCCAACTTCAGTTCCCGCAAAAAAATAAGTCGACCTTGTATTTCTGAAGCGCGCGATCTGTGGTAAGCAGAGTCATTTGTTCTGACAGCGCTTGAGCAATGAGCAAACGATCAAACGGATCCCGGTGATGTTCCGGCAACTCGTCCACCGCCAACGCGTGGAGATGAGTAATATCGAGTGGCCGCATGGACATGACTCGCATCGCGTGGGTCACAAATTCCCCGGGCCTTTCCGGCAAGAACAGTCTGCCGGTGCGAACTTTGATTATGATTTCCCACGAACTTACCGCGGAGAGATGCAGCTCGGATGAACTGTCCGCCAGCAATGCAAGCGCACGCTGATTCAGTTTAGGTCGTGAAATAAGGCTGTGGATGAGTACGCTGGTATCCACCAGGCATTTCATGACTTCTTTATTTTCCTCGGTCGCCGGCCCTCAAACAAATCTAAAATCTCCTCCGGCAATGGAGCGTCAAAGTCGTCGGCGATCTTGACGGTATCGCCATAGACTCCGAGTTCTCGCATAGGCTTTCCCGTGAGTACGGGGACCAGGCGGGCCACCGGAATCCCACGGTTAGCGATGGTGATTTCCTCACCCGCGGCCACGCGTCGCAGCAGCCGCGAAAGCTGCGTCTTGGCTTCGTGCGTGTTTACTGCTTTCATGCCTCTATACTAGACTAAGTCATTAGACTAAGTCAACTCGTGCTTCCCTCCCCCTACCAACCCTGCGCCTCGCCGCCCGCCAACGTCGGCCTCTTGTGCCCACTCCACGCATCAGGAGAAACGCCAGCGCTATGTATATTTCGCGATTCGGCGCCTTCCGCCTATCATGAACCATGACCAGCATCCGTTGTCGCGGTATCCTTTTCGACCTGGATGGCGTGTTAGTGGATTCCACGCCCGCGGTGGCGCGCGTATGGGCGGGCTGGGCGCACGAGCACGGGTTCGACCCTGACAAAGTCGTAAGGGAAGCCCACGGGCGGCCAAGTATCGCCACCATACGGGAACTCCTGCCGCATGCCGATCACGCCGCCGAAGACCGCGAAGTCGAACGCCGCGAAATTGCCGACGTCGACGGAGTTATCCCTTTGCCCGGTGCGATGGAGTTACTTCAAGCGCTCCCTTTACGGCGCTGGGCGATCGTCACCTCCTGCACTCGGCCGCTGGCGCGTGTGCGCATCGCGGCAGCGGGTCTGCCGAAGCCCCGGCATCTGGTTACCTCAACCGATGTGAAGCATGGCAAGCCGGACCCTGAGCCCTATCTGAAAGGCGCAGAATTCATCGGTGTACCCGCAAGCGACTGCATTGTCATCGAGGATGCTCCCGCCGGAATTCGAGCCGGCAAGGCAGCAGGAGCACGCGTCATTGCTCTGCGCACGACCGCTACCGATGCCGAACTTCATGAAGCTGGCTCCGACTGGATTGTCGATGACTGTGCTGGGCTTTTTCTGGATTCTGCGTCAGCGGGCCAAGGCTTCTCGCTTCTCGGCCGTCGAACAAAGTAGTCCATGCGCTGCGTAACCTACCCGTTCGTACAGTGCTCCTCAAGAAATTGGGCGTGAACCTTCACTGGTTGCGGGTGTCAGTTCGCCTACAATACAAGTTTCACATTGAGAAGCGTTTTTGCTGGAGTTTGCGCGTATGGCCCCCATTTCTCGGGCCTCGCAAGGACAGAATTCAAGCCATGGGAACACTAACTCCGATTATGCCGCCACAAGCACCCGCGCCTTCCTCGGCGCCTGCCGCACAAAGAACGATTCATACGGCGCAACTCGTCGCTGCCATGTTGAAGGCCAGCCCGCACGTCAGCGACCTGATTTTCTCGCCCGGCCGCGCCCCGCAAATCGAAGTCAGCGGCCAGCTCATGGAGCTCAAATATAAGGGCCTGGAGTGTCTCAGTTCGCAAGACACTCTCTCGATTGCCAACGACATCATGGGGAAGAACGAGACGCCTATCCGCAAGCTCGAGCAGGACGGCTCTGCTGACCTTTCCTATGGCATAGCCGGTGTCGCGCGTTTTCGCGTGAATATTTTTAAGCAGCGCGGAAGCTGCGCCATTGTAATGCGCGTCGTTCCGGACAAGATCCCCGGATTCGAGGAGCTGCATCTGCCTGAGGCTCTGAAGGAAATCGTCGATCTGCGCAACGGCATCGTGCTTGTGACAGGTCCAACCGGTTCCGGCAAATCTTCCACTCTCGCTGCCATCCTCGATAGAATGAACGCGGAGAAGGCTTACCACATTCTTACCATTGAAGACCCCATCGAGTTTCTTCATCGTCACAAGAAAGCGACCATCCATCAGCGCGAATTGCATTCGGACACGCCAACCTTTGCGTTGGCTTTGCGCGCGGCCCTTCGCCAAGCGCCAAAAGTCATTCTTGTCGGTGAAATGCGCGACCGGGAAACCATTGAGATCGCTCTGGAAGCTTCGGAAACAGGTCACTTGGTCATGTCCACGCTGCATACCATTGATGCATCGAAAACCGTGGAACGCATCGTTGGAGTTTTTCCCATGGCCGATCAACAAGCCATTCGCACACGTCTCTCCAAGGCGTTCCGTTACATCGTCTCCCAGCGTCTGCTTCCGCGGAAGGATGGCAAGGGACGTATCGCCGCGGTGGAAATCCTCAAGTCCACGATGCGCACGCGCGAGTACGTTGAGAAAGGCGAAGCCGAAGGCAAGTCGCTTCTCGATGCCATGCGCGATGGCAGCACCGAAGGCATGCAGCACTTCGATGGCGAGATTGACAGGCTCGTTCGCGCGGGAATCGTCGACTTTGAAACCGGACTGACGTATTCGACCAATGCGGGAAATCTGCGCCTGGAAATGGCCGATTACCTCGAGGATCGCCCTAAACAACAATCTGCACGCAAACCGGCGGCTCAGGATCCCAACCACACCACCGAGATCGAAATCGAACGCTAAATCAGCCGTCCCATTCTCTTCGAGCTGACTCCCTAACTTGGTCGCTTTCTACTTTTTCGGCCGCGTGCCACAATTCAATGCTGAAATCTTGCATACTCGATGGGTGCCTTCATTGATATTCTGTTGATGCGCGTACCTCCTGTGCTCGGCGCGACTCTGGGCATCGCCTTTTTTTCTTCGCTTCTTGCCATATTTCTGCCGCGTTTTATTTCAAGGATATTACACGCAGTTGAATCGCGTCTATCCTGCTTGGCAGAACGCAGGACGCTTGTGATGGTCGCCGCCTTCTTCATCGTCCTCGGCGTCCGGATTGCAGTTCTTCCGCGATTGCACGTCCCCGTTCCTGGAATCCATGACGAATACAGCTACCTGCTTCTCGGGGACACGCTCGCTCGCGGCCGTCTCGCCAATCCGCCTCATCCCATGTGGATCAGTTTCGAATCGTTTCACGTGAATTGGTTTCCCGCTTATGCGTCGAAGTATCCGCCGGGCCAAGGAGTTGTCCTCGCGCTCGGTCAATTGCTGGGCCATCCCTGGATCGGCGTGCTCTTGAGCGTTGCTACCATGTGCGCCGCAATTCTCTGGATGTTGCAGGCCTGGCTTCCGGCAAGGTGGGCACTCCTTGGCGTCGCGCTGGCCGCGTTGAAATTCGGAATCGCCAGTTATTGGATGAACAGCTACTGGGGCGGAGCAGTCGCCGCCACTGGCGGCGCTCTAGTGCTCGGCGCAATGCCGCGCATCATACGCCGCGCGCGCACCCGCGATGCTTTGCTGCTTGGCCTGGGAATCGCCATGCTCGCGAACTCCCGTCCGTACGAGGGTTTTCTCCTTTCTATCCCCGTTGCCGGCTGGTTCCTCTGGTGGCTCGCAGGGAAAACAAAATCGCCCGCCGCGCCACGCGTACGGGTCGTTCGCGTTTTCGCACCGCTGGCCGTCGTCCTACTGCTAACCGCCGGCTTCATTGGCTATTACAATTGGCGGCTGACTGGCAACGCCCTCCTCTTCCCTTATGCCTTAAACTCGCGGACGTATCGCACGACCGGGCTATTCTTGTGGAACCATCCTAAAGAGCCGATTCAGTACAACAATGAGCAGTTCGAGGATTTCTACAACGGTTGGGAGCGGGAGGATTATCGCAATACCTGGCCGGACGTTTGGAAGGTTACAGTTGAAAAATTGACGCGCAGTGGCAGTACCTACTTCTGGTGGGGCGCTCTGCTGCTCTTGCCGGGATTGCCTTTTGCTTTTCTCGATCGCAAGATGCACTTGCCACTTCTGATCTTCCTCCTGGGGACGGCCGGATTCCTGGTCTTGATTTGGTCCATGCCACACTACGCCGCGGCCGTGACATGCGTGATTTTTCTGTTTCTCGTCCAGGCAATTCGCCACCTGCGCACTATCCGTCCAGGTGGACGCCCGCTCGGCCACGCGCTTTCTTGGGCTGTTGCTTTACTCCTCGCGACAGACGTTGGTTTCTCCGTGCAGCAACATGTCTGCGACCACCTGGACTGGACCTGCAAAGGGGACCCCAGCCGCGCGGTTATTGCAAAAAAGCTCGCTGGCACTCCCGGCAAGCACCTGATCATGGTGCGCTACCAAGAAGATCACAACCTTCACGACGAATGGGTCTACAACGGAGCGGAAATCGATACGGCCAAAGTTCTATGGGCGCGCGAACTCGACCCTGAACAAAATGCCAGGCTCTTCGCATATTTTAGAGATCGGCAGATTTGGCTCGTCGAACCCGACAGGGACAACACGGAATTAGTTCCCTACCAAGCGCCGCGAGCTTCACCTCAAAAGTAGCGGAAGCGGGAAGTTACCTAGTCATGGCCGCGCCGTGGAATCGGGAATTATCTTAAATCGTAGTCGCCGATGAAAGTGTCTCGGCTGATGCCCAACATGCTCAGGAAGAAAGCAGCAAAAATAATTTGTAATCCGAGGAACAACCACATGGACCAGAAGAGCACCTGCCGGATTTCGTGCAGCTCCCCGAAACCGCTGGCGGCCCACTTCCAGGTAATCCACGCGCACCCGGCAAATCCCATCAGAAACAGTCCGCCTCCCGCTAGCAAACCCGTCTCCAGAGTCACGCTCTTTAGGACGCGCCTCAAGGAAACGGAATGCCGGTCAAACCGCTGCGCGTAGCTGAATACTTTTGCGAACGCCCCGATCGAGAGAATCTGCACTCCCAGCAGCGTGAAGATTACGCCGAAAATCATGGTGTGAATGTCGAGTACCACGTGAGAAGAAATCTGTCGCGGTCCTGGCAGCAGCCAAAACACTAGTGCGAGCCCAGCAAACACCAGTGCGCTGCCCGGCAGCAGGAAAAGCCAGTTCGGCGCGTATAACAGCATAAACCGCAGGCTACGCCAGCCATCGCGAAAACTGCGCAGATGCGGCGCGCGCCCGCGCTTATCGGGCCACAGCACGATGGGAATCTCCGCCATGCGCGCCCCGATTTGCGCGGATTTGATGACCATCTCCAGAGCGAATTCCATCCCTGAACTTCGCAGGTCCAGGCGGTCGTAGAGGCTGCGTGTGAATCCCCGCATCCCGCAATAACCGTCTCCGATGTGCGCATGAAATAAAGTATTGAGTACAGCCGTCAGGCCGGGATTGCCGAAATACCTGTGAAGCGGCGGCATGGCCCCCGGCTTGATTCCTCCCCGGAACCTGTTGCCCAGCACGATGTCATTGCCCTCGCGCAGCTTTTCCACGAATCGAGGCACGTCGCTGAAGTCGTAGCTGTCGTCCGCGTCCCCCATAATAATGAAGGGACCTCGCGCGCCGGCAATCCCTGCTCGCAGTGCCGCACCGTACCCGCGCTGCGTCACACGAATCACCCGCGCGCCATGCTCTTCCGCAATCTCAATCGAACCGTCCGTCGACCCGTTGTCCGCAACCACCACTTCGCCGCTTAGCCCTGCCTCCTGGAGCACCTTCCTGGCTTTGTCCACACAGTACGCCAGCGAATTCGCTTCATTGAGGCATGGGATCACCACGGACACTTCGACCGGACGAGTTTCGCCTGTCGCTTCACGCAGCGCGCTGTCAGAAACCAGCGTTGTCTTCATGCGAGCCTATGATAACTCGCCCCGTTCAAATTTTCATTACGCCAGTTTGCGGTCTTCTTCATCGCGGCTAGGGCTGTGACAGCCCTCGCGCGCACGCTCGAGCGCGGTCGAGCAGCAATTGGCGTTCTCGGCCGTTGCGTGTGAGCGATGCGGCGCGCTCGAACTCTGCCTGCGCCTCGGGGAAGCGGCGAAGCTTGAAAAGAAAGTCGCCGCGAACGCTGGGCAAGAGATGGTAGGACTTGAGAGACGGCTCCGAAGCCAGCGCGTCGACGAGCTCAAGTCCAGCGGCCGGACCCAAGGCCATGGCGTACGCGACCGCGCGATTTAGTTCCACGATGGGCGAGGGCGTAAGCTCTGCGAGCGCGTCATAGAGCGAGGCGATTCGTCGCCAATCCGTTTCCGCCGCCGTACGCGCGCGCGCGTGACACGCGGCGATAGCCGCCTGCAGCGCATATGCACCAGACGCCCCTCCAAGCTGCTCGGTACGCTCAAGTGCCGCGAGACCGCGATGGATTAGGAGTTGATCCCATCGCGCGCGGTCTTGGTCCAGCAGTAGGATCGGTTCCCCCGACGGACCAGTTCGTGCTCGCGCGCGGGACGCCTGAATCTCCATCAGTGCGACCAACCCGTGAACCTCCGGCTCATTCGGAGCGAGTCCGGCCAGGATTCGTACGAGACGCAGCGCATCCTCGCAAAGCGCAGGGCGCATCCAGTCGTCCCCGGACGTTGCCGAGTAGCCTTCATTAAACACCAAGTAGATCACTTCCAGAACAGACGACAAACGGGCGGAAAGGTCGGGCCCGCGGGGAACTTCAAAGGGGACGCTCGCCTCGCTGAGAGTCCTCTTGGCCCGGACGATGCGCTGCGCGACAGTCGGTTCGGGTACCAGGAAAGCGCGTGCAATTTCGTCGGTGGTTAAACCTCCGAGCAAACGAAGCGTTAGCGCAACACGCCCTTCCGTAGAAAGGACCGGATGAGAAGAAATGAATACGAGGCGAAGAAGATCATCGCCGATGTCATCGTCTTGCGCGATTTCAAAATCCGCCACAGCCGCCTCTTGTTGCGTCTTGAGCTCGCGACCCAATTCTTCATGTTTGCGTTCGAGAAGTTTGTTCCGGCGAAAGTTATCGATCGCGCGATGCTTCGCGGTGGCCATGAGCCAGGCGCCTGGGTTATCCGGGATGCCCGACTCTGGCCATTGTTCGAGTGCGGCGACTAGAGCGTCTTGCGCGAGCTCCTCGGCAAGGCCGACGTCGCGCACAATGCGCGTCAGCCCGGCGATGATCCTGGCCGACTCGATTCGCCAGACCGCGTCAATCGCGCGATGTGTGTCGGTAGCCGTCACGGCTACCCATCACACCATCTTCAATCCGCTCCTGCAAGTCGAGCGTGGCAAATATACGTTCGTGGTCATTCGCAGGCGCGTGCGAACTCTTCCGGCCCGAAAATCTGGCGAATTTCCGTCTCGCCTTCCCACCCTGGCCAGTATTTCTTGTGCAGTTCCATGAAGCGCTGCGCCCCTTCGATGGCCTCTTCTTTCGACTTCAAATCAAAGATCGCATACCCGCCGATGACTTCTTTGGCCTCGGTGAAAGGTCCGTCGATCTTCGTTAGCTGCCCTCGAGAAAGCCGGATGCGCGTGCTTACCGCGGTGGGGGCCAGCGCGCCGCTTGCGACCCTCGTGCCGGCTTTGTTTGCCTCTTGCCCGAGCTTGTCGATGGCGTCCATTAACGCTTGGGGTGGCCGGCCTGAACTCTCAGACGACTTAACTATCATCATGAATCGCATCGTCACATCTCCCTTTTTTGATTCGAAGCTACTTCTGCTTTCAAGGCTGCGGCACGCCGCAACGATTACAACTAAGCCGTCGTGGCCTTTTCCTCGTGCATGCACGTGTCCGCTTCATAGATCTGCCGAAGCTCGCACTCACCCTCGCCAACGACCTGTAGGAAATCTTTCGCCAATTGGATGGCCTCCGCCTTGGAGTTTGCCCGAAGGATGGCAAAACCGCCGACGAGTTCCTTCGCCTCCGTAAACGGGCCATCGGTGACCGTCACCTTCCCGCTCGAGTTGCGCACCCGCGCGCCAAGTGCGCTGGGCAGGCAGCCTTCGGTCGCCAACAACCAGCCGGCCTTAAAACCTTCCTTAACAAGTTTGCCCATTTTGGCCATCTCCTCTTGTGAGGGAGGAACGCCCCTTTCCACGCTCTTATACATGCTTAGGAATTTCATATTGTCTTCTCCTTGTTTTGAGTTCGAAGCCGCGCCCAGCAAAACGGCCGCGGTCTCCTACGACTAAACCTGTTTGACTGTGGCCTGAAAAACCCGGCCTCTATAAGCACGACGAACGGCTCTCTGCGAAATCGACACTGCCAAGACGTTTTTTTGAGGCGGCTGCAATTTCATGATCCCTGGCGCTGCATGGACTGCGCCTGCATCTCGGAAAACCCCGCTGCGGCTTCCTTGACATCCGCCGGGAAGTCCGAGAACTCCTGTACCTGGCGAATCTCTATAGTCTCGTTCTCCGACCCGGGGCACCGTTTGGCCCATTCGATCGCCTCTTCCCTCGACTTCACCTGAATCATCCAGTACCCGCCAACGATCTCCTTCGCTTCGACGAAGGGTCCGTCGGTCACTTTGGGTTTCCCTCCGGAGAAAGAGACCCGCGCGCCCATCGAAGGTGGGTGCAGGCCATCGAGTGCCAGCAGCACGCCCGCCTTCTGCAACGATTCGTTGTACTTCATCATCGCAGCTACGGCCTTCGCGTCGGGCATGGTCCCCGGCTCGGCCTTCTCGTATCCCTTCGGGATCATCAGCATCATGAATCGCATGGTTGTGTCTCCTTCTCGTTTAAGCCCAAAAACTGGGTTTTCCGCCCGTCTCCCACCAGCCAAACTTGCCTCTACTTATACGTCGAGCGACCGCCAATGAAATCGACAGCTTCGGTATTTTTTCTGAAAAAGATTGTTACGGATTTGCCTGTCAAAACACCGCATCTGCCCGGATCCCACACTGTCCTAGCCGCCCATGCCGCCAAGCAAGGGCCAGATGGATGCCACAATTTGTGGCAAGTGCTGCAAACATCTTGCATTTTCAGCAAAATACGTCGGCACGCATTGCCAGCCCGCCAGGATAACCGGGCGCAATACCTCTAACACAACCCATGCCGTCCCGTCGAAAAGGTTCCATCCATGTGCCGCCCCATCGGCCTTGCAAAATAAAGTGGCAAGCGCGACCCCAACAATGGCCGCTCCCACCATTCTTTCCCAGTTCCGAGAGCTAGTAAGTTGTCCGTTCATGGCCGCCTCCCGTTTTTCCTTTCTTCTTGGCTCTACCTATATGTCGATTGAGGGGCCACGAAATCGACAGTTTCCGTATTTTCTTAAGACTATTCCTTAAGTTCGAGTCCTGTTTAGTTGCGTCCGACTTGCGCTAAAGTACTTGGTGAATCACAAATGGAAAATACGACCGACACTTTGAAAGCAGACACGCCGGGCAAGCTTATCCCTGATCCTTGGGAAGCCGCATATTTGCGCTTCGAAACGCCCGAGCAGGAAATTCAAAAATTTATCGCGCGCCTCAATCGATTGGGCGCGCCGCAATGGCCGCGCGACGCCGAGATCGTCGAGCTTTTTTGCGGCCGCGGAAACGGCTTGATGGCTCTTGATCGCCTCGGCTTCACCCGCATCGAGGGCGTGGACCTCTCGCCCCGCCTCCTGGGGCAATTCAAGGGCTCCGCGAAATGCACGCTTGCTGATTGCCGCCAGCTTCCCTTCCCTGATCGCAGCAAGGACGTCCTGATTGTTCAGGGCGGTCTGCACCATCTCCCCGCCTTGCCTGACGACCTCGATCGAACTTTCTCGGAAATGCAGCGCGTCCTGCGAAAAGATGGCCGTGTCATGTTCGTCGAACCGTGGCGAACGCCCTTTTTGACTTTCGCGCACTTTATTTCCGAACTCCCTCCTGTGCGAAGAATTTCCAGCAAGATGGACGCCTTCGCCACCATGACCCATTACGAGCGCCGCACCTACAAGCAATGGCTCGGCCAGCCCGAACTCATCAAGAAAACTGCCCGCGCTCACTTCGTCACCGTGCACGAGCATTTCGCTTGGGGCAAATGGAATTTCGTCGGTACTCCCCGTTAACACGCTCGAATCGACTCGCAATCGAATTCCCACTTCCAGCTTGCTTTTTCTCTTCCCCCCGATATGATGACTCCGTTTCACGCATCCCTCGAGATCCCACATTGTCTGGCATAACGGAAGCCTCTTCAATAACTGACGCTCCGGGCGCGGCTGGCCGTGGCCGTCTGCTCCAGGTTCTTGGCATGTGGTTTGGTATGGCCGCGGCCATCGGAAACACCATCGCCGCTGGCATCGTTCGAACGCCTGGCGACGTCGCCAAACTTCTTCCCAACGTCTGGATGTTTCTCGGCGTTTGGATTCTCGGCGGACTCTACGCATTTTCCGGCGCATCTTCCATGGCGGAGCTTGGCGCAGCGATTCCCCGCAGCGGCGGCCAGTACAATTTTTCTCGCCGCGCCCTCGGTGATTACGCTGGATTCATCGTCGGCTGGAGCGACTGGCTTTCCACTTGCGGCACCGCCGCCGCCGTCGGTATCGTCATCGCCGAATACAGCGGCCACCTTTTCCCCATTCTCGCCGGCAACACAAAAGTAGAAATCATTTCCATTGCCATCATCTGCGGATTCGGAATCTTGCAATGGCGCGGGATTCGCTGGGGCAGCGGCGCGCAACTTTCCACTGCCGCGATGAAGACCGGCGCCTTTTTCGTTTTGGTGCTCGCTTGCTTTCTTCTCGGCGGCCCGGCGCACAAAACGGCGGTGCAATCCGCTTCGTCATCGCTTCGTTTGCCCACTGGGTGGCCCCTGGCAATTGCCGTCATGCTCGGTTTGCAGGCCGTGATTTACACTATCGACGGCTGGGACGGCGTCATTTATTTTGGCGAGGAAGTCCGCAATCCCGGCCGCGACGTTCCGCGCGCCATCTTCGGCAGCGTCTTCTCCATCATGGGGATTTATCTACTTTTGAATCTCATCGCGCTCTATATTTTGCCGATGAAGGAAATCGCCGGAAATAATTTCGTTCTTGGCGCCGTCGCCGACCGCGTCTTTGGAACTCTTGGCGACCCCATCATTCGCTCGATCATGATCATTTCCATGTTGAGCTGTCTAAACGCCAATCAGCTTTTCTGTTCGCGCACTCTCTATGCCATGAGCTGCGATGGACTGTTTTTCCGCCGCACCACGCAAGTCAATGCCGGAGGAACTCCAACCGTCTCTCTGCTCCTCAGTACGATTGTCGGCGTCCTCTTTGTCCTTGTTTCCTTCCTCAGCGCCAATGCCTTCGAACGCAT
>Ga0209472_1000154_pt1 | contig 41485 bp, 44 predicted proteins | sample GraSoiAngelo_130_FD_185887 | JGI IMG/M metagenome (GOLD analysis project Ga0209472, IMG submission 185887) | Grasslands soil microbial communities from the Angelo Coastal Reserve, California, USA - 14_0929_02_20cm (SPAdes) (version 2) | ecosystem: Environmental > Terrestrial > Soil > Grasslands ... | reverse complement strand
AAACTCCTTCCACGCTCGATGCACCGTCACGTTAGCCAGATCGTGGTAATCGAGGCCGGCGCGCTTGAGCTGCCGGTGGTCCGTCGAAAAGCCGAGCGGCCCGACCAGATGCAGGCGCGCGCCGGTATTCGCCGCGAGCCGGATCACGTTGCCGGCGTTCGGCGGGATCTCGGGCTGCACGAGGACGATCTCAAGCATCGGGCGGGAAGGTCCGGGCAACGACCCAGTTGACCACGCGCGCCGCGCCGGCGCGCTTGAGGGTTGCCGCGAGCTCATCGAGCGTCGCGCCGGTGGTCATGACATCATCGACCACGGCGATCGCCGCGCCGTCGAGCGAGCGCTCGCAGCGGAACGCGCCGCGCACGTTGCGCGCCCGGTCCGACCACGGCAGATCGGCCTGGGCTCGCGTATTTCTTTCTCGAGCGACGACGGTCAATTCGAGGCGCGCCCGGCGCTCCCTCGCGACATGGCGGGCGATTTCCGCCGCCTGGTTGTAGCCGCGCTCGCGCAGCCGCTCCTTTGAAAGCGGGACCGGAAGCACGCAGTCGGCCCTTTCCCCCGCCGGGATGCATTTCTGGAGCAAATCTCCCAAAAGCGGTGCAAGGGCGAGCTGGCTGCGGAACTTGAGCGCGTGAACCAGCGTGTCGGCCGGGAAGCGGTAAGCGAGCGCGGCGGCGGTCGCATCGTAGCGCGGCGCATCGGCGAGGCATCGCCCGCAGAGCGCGGCTCCGGGCGAGGGCAGCGCGCAGCGCGGGCACAGCGTGCCGGCGAGCCGCGGCAGATCGGCGTCGCACGCCGGGCAGAGAATGCCGCGCGCCGCGCCGCGGCATAGGAAGCAGCTGCCGCCGAACAGCAGATTCGAAAGGAATTCGCGCATGCTATCGTCTCGGCATGTGGACTGTAGCGCAGCTTTCCGAGGATCTGGCGGCGGGCAGGACGACCAGCCGCGATCTCCTCGAGCAGGCGCTCTCGCGCATCGCCGCTCCTGAGGGCGAGGGCGCGCGCGCCTTCCTCAAGCTGTACACGGACACGGCGCGCGCCGAGGCCGAGTTCTCGGACCGGCTGCGCCGCGCCGGCATCCGCCGCTCGCCGGTGGACGGCCTGCCGATCTCGCTCAAGGACCTGTTCGACGTGGCGGGGGACGTGACGCGCGCCGGCTCGAAGATCCGCGCCGAGGCTGCGCCCGCGAAAGCCGATGCGCCGGCGGTGGCGCGATTGCGCGCGGCGGGCGCGGTGATCCTCGGCCGCACCAACATGGTCGAGTTCGCCTTCGGCGGCGTCGGATTGAATCCGCATTTCGGCACCCCGAAGAACCCCTACGACAGGAAAACGGGGCGCGTTCCCGGAGGCTCGTCTTCCGGCGCCGCGGTGGCACAAGCCGACGGCATGTGCGTGATGGCGCTCGGCTCCGACACGCGCGGCTCGATCCGCCAGCCGGCGGCGCTGTGCGGCGTCGCGGGATTCAAGCCGACGGCGCGGCGCGTGCCGCGCGAAGGCGCCTTTCCTCTTTCCTTCACGCTCGATTCCGTCGGGCCGCTCGCCAACTCGGCAGCCTGCTGCGCGATGTACGACGCGATTCTCGCCGGGGAGCCGCCGCTGCCGCTGCCGGAGATGCCGTCCAGGGGCCTGAGGCTCCTCCTGCCTCGCTCCTCGGCGCTCGAGGATCTGGATCCTCAGGTGGGGAAGGCATTCGACGTCGCCCTGGCACGTCTTTCCAGGGCGGGAATGCTGGTGACTGAAGTTCCAGTCCCGGCTTTCGACCGGCAGGGCGAATACTTCAAGGGCGGCGGCCTCGCCGGGGCCGAGGCCTACCATATCCACCGGCCGTACCTCGGGCGCCTCGCCGAGTACGATCCGCGCGTCGGCAAGCGCGTGCTTCTGGGCAAGGACATCTCGGGGCCGGACTATGTCCTCATCACCGAGCTGCGCGCCGCCTACATCCGCGAAGTCGAGGCTCTTGCCGCCCCGTTCGACGCCATCGTCATGCCGAGCGTGCCGTGCGTCGCGCCGGCGATCGCCGAGACCGAGCGCAGCGACGAGGACTATTTCCGCTGGAACTTCCGCATCATGCGCAACACCGGGCTGATCAACTTCCTCGACGGCTGCGCGCTCACGCTGCCCTGCCACGCGAAAGGCGCGGCGCCGGTTGGCCTGATGCTGTGCGGGCCGGCGATGAGCGATCGCCGCATCCTCGCGGTGGCGGCCGCGGTTGAGCGGGCCCTTCCCGGCGATTGACCGGCGGGTCGCGCGCCGGCGCTTCGCCCGCGCCGCGCGCACCTACGCCGGGGCCTCGCGCATGGAGGCCGAGGTCGCTTCGCGCATGCTCGAGCGGCTGGATTACGTGAAGCTCTCGCCACGACGTATTCTCGATGGCGGCAGCGGGCCGGGGCGCGACGCCAGAGCGCTCACGGCACGCTATGCAGGCAGCCAGGTCATCGCGCTCGATTTTTCGCTGGCGATGCTGCCCCGGCCAGGCCTGCTCGAGCGCCTGCGCGGGCGTGCGCCCTTGGCGGTGTGCGCGGACCTGGCGCAGCTGCCGTTGCCGGAAGGAACAATCGACCTTGCGTGGTCGAACATGGCGCTGCACTGGCTGAACGAGCCGCTCGCGGCATTCCGGGAATTGCAGCGCGTGCTCGCGCCCGAGGGGCTGCTGATGTTCAGCACGCTAGGCCCCGACACGCTGAAGGAGCTGCGCGCCGCAGCCGGCGAGCGGCGCGTGCATGCCTTCCTCGACATGCACGACCTCGGCGACATGCTGGTCGCCGCCGGCTTCTCGGCGCCGGTGATGGACATGGAGCTGCTCAGCCTGGCCTATCCTGACCCTTCGGGTCTGCTCGCCGATTTGCGCGCGAGCGGCCAGACCTGCGCGCGCGCCGACCGGCCGCGCGGGCTTGCGGGCAAGCGCTTCGGCGCGCGTCTGCGCTCGGCGCTCGCGCCCCACGCCACGTTCGAAGTGGTCTACGGCCACGCCTGGAAAGCCGCGCCACGAGCCGCCGAGGAAGTCAAAACAGTGCGCGTTTTCAAGCGTATTCCTTGAGAGATGTGGTAATTTCGGCTTCCTCGTGAGCGTGGGGCCGCTGCCATGGTCGTAGCAATCGTATTGGTTTTATTGGTCCTTGGCTCTCTCCTGTTTCACTTCCTGAGCCCGTGGTATTTCACACCGATCGCCTCCAACTGGCAGGCGATGGACGACACGATCAGCATCACGTTCTGGGTCACCGGGTTTGTCTTCGTCGCCATCAATTTGTTCATGGCCTATGCCGTGCTCCGCTACCGTTACCGCAAGGGCGGACGGGCGATGTACGAACCCGAGAACAAGAAGCTGGAATTGTGGCTCACCGGATTGACCACGGTGGGCGTCGCCGCCATGCTGGCCCCCGGCTTGTTTGTATGGGCGAAATTCGTCGAAGTGCCGAAAGACGCGGCAGTGTTCGAGGCCTTGGGCAAGCAGTGGTACTGGAGCTATCGCTTCCCCGGGAAGGACGGCAAGCTGGGGACCGTGGATGCAAAGTACGTCAGCGATAAAAATCCGTTCGGCATGAATCCCGACGATCCCGACGGACAGGACGATGTGCTGGTGGCAAGCCCCGAGCTCCATCTTCCCCTCGGCAGGCCGGTCAAGGCGCTGCTGCGCTCCGTGGACGTCCTGCACGACTTCGCGGTGCCACAGTTCCGGGCGAAGATGGATCTGGTGCCGGGCCTGGTCACCTATATCTGGTTCACCCCCACCCGGACCGGGAAATTCGACCTCCTGTGCAACGAATTATGCGGCGTCGGGCACTTCGTCATGCGTGGCAAGGTCGTCGTCGAGGAAGAGCGCGAGTTTCAGGCGTGGTTAAGCAGCTATCCGACGTTCGCGCAAACCTCGGCGCAAGCAGCCGGCAGTGCTGCAGCCGGCAAGCCGCTCTATGCAGTGTGTGCCGCCTGCCATGGCTCGCAGGCGGAGGGTAACCCTGCGCTGCACGCGCCGAAATTGAGCGGGCAGGGAGACTGGTATCTGAAGCGGCAATTGAAATATTTCAAGAACGGTGCTCGCGGCACACACGACAAGGATGTGTTCGGCAAGATGATGGCGCCGATGGCGGCGACGCTGGGTGATGACGCCGCCATCGATAACGTCGTCGCCTATATCAAGACGCTGCCGGATAATCCTGCGCCGCGGACGGTGACGAAGAGCACGACCTATGGTCAAAAGACTTATGTGACCTGCGGGGCCTGTCACGGTGCTGATGGGCGGGGCCTGCAGGCAACGAATGCCCCCCGGCTGGCGGGGATGAGCGACTGGTATCTGGTCACTCAATTGAAAAATTTCAAACAGGGTATTCGCGGCGCCCATCCGAAAGACATGTACGGTCCGCAGATGGCATCGATGGCCGCAATTCTGGCCGATGACCAGGCAACCAATGACCTCGTTGCCTACATCAATACCTTGCGCTGACCGGCCTATTCCTTGCGGTGACCGGCCTATTGTTATAATGATCGGACCTCAAGCGGAGAGGAAATCTTGATGAGTTCCGTCGCGCATGACGCAAGCCTTTTTGTCCCGCCTGCGGAGGTCGAAGAGGTAGAGCTTTACCATCCGAAGACTTTCGTCGGGAAGTACATCTGGAGCCAGGACGCCAAGATCATCGCCGTCCAGTACGCGATCACCGCGATGGGGATAGGGTTGGTGGCGCTGGTGCTGTCGTGGTTGATGCGGCTGCAGCTGGGGTTCCCGGACCGCTTCTCCTTTATCGACCCGAGCAACTACCTTCAGTTCGTCACCATGCACGGCATGATCATGGTGATCTACCTGCTGACCGCGTTGTTCCTGGGGGGGTTTGGCAACTACCTCATCCCGCTGATGGTCGGCGCCCGCGACATGGTTTTCCCCTACGTCAACATGGTGAGCTACTGGGTCTATCTATTCGCCGTGCTGTTGCTGGCGGCGAGCTTCTTCGTGACCGGCGGGCCCACGGGCGCCGGCTGGACCCTTTACCCGCCCCAGGCGATCTCCCAGGGCACCCCGGGGGCGAGCGGGGGAATTATCTTGATGCTCGTTTCCCTGGCTTTCTTCATCATCGGATTCACCATGGGCGGCCTGAACTACGTGGTGACGGTGTTGCAGGCGCGCACGCGAGGGATGACGCTGATGCGGCTGCCCTTGTCGGTATGGGGAATTTTCATGGCCACCGTGCTGGCGCTGTTGGCCTTTCCCGCCCTGTTCGTCAGCGCCATCATGATGATTCTGGACCTGACGCTGGGCACGAGTTTCTTCATGCCCGCCGTCGTCTCGATGGGAAAACAGACTGGCCACGCGGGAGGCAACCCGCTGTTGTTCCAGCACCTGTTCTGGTTCTTCGGTCATCCCGAGGTCTACATCGTCGCCCTGCCGGCCTTCGGCATCGTCTCCGACCTGCTCAGTGTCCATGCAAGAAAAAACATCTTCGGCTATCGGATGATGGTGTGGGCGATCGTGGCCATCGGCGCGCTCAGTTTCCTGGTGTGGGCGCACCACATGTACGTCAGCGGCATGAACCCGTACTTCGGCTTCTTCTTCGCCACCACCACGCTGATCATCGCCGTCCCCACGGCCATCAAGGTCTACAACTGGGTCCTGACGCTGTGGCGCGGCAACATCCACCTCACCGTCCCGATGCTGTTTGCCATCGCGTTCATCTTCACGTTCATCAACGGCGGGTTGACGGGCCTGTTCCTCGGTAACGCGACCGTGAGCGTCCCGCTTTCGGACACCATGTTCGTGGTCGCGCATTTCCATATGGTGATGGCCATTGCGCCCATCCTGGTGGTGTTCGGGGCGATCTATCACTGGTACCCCAAGATCACCGGGCGGATGCTGAACGACAGCCTGGGCAAATTTCACTTCTGGGTCACCTTCCTCGGGAGCTATGGCATCTACTATCCCATGCACTACCTGGGAATGATGGGCGTGCCGCGCCGGTATTACGCGATTGGAGGCACGGACTTCATCCCCGCATCGGCCCACTTCGTGAACGAGTGGATCACCATTGCGGCGTTGATCGTGGGTGCCGTGCAACTGGTGTTCCTGTACAACCTCATCTGGAGCTATTTCAAAGGCAGGCCGTCGGGTAGCAACCCCTGGAACGCCACCACATTGGAGTGGCAGACCCCTCACACGCCGCCGAGGCATGGCAACTTCGGCCCGACGCTGCCGTTGGTCTACCGCTGGGCCTACGATTACAGCGTGCCGGGCGCCGAGCAGGACTTCATACCGCAAAACGTCCCGCCGCGAGAGGTCACCCGTACCAGCAGCAAGAAGTAGGCGCCGAGGAATCCGACGACGTGAGCAGGTTCCATCAGCTGATGGTCAAGCCGTGGGTGCCCGCCGAGGGTATCGTCGAAGATCTTGGCGATCGAGACACCTCTTCGCGGGCGGCGAGGAAACTCGCCCTGAGGGTGTTTCTTGCGGTGGTCGCGGTCCTGTTCACGCTCTTGGTCATCGCCTATGCAGGCCGCATGGCGTATGAGGACTGGCGTCCCGCGCCTCAGCTAAAGCTGTTATGGGCGAATACGTTTGTGCTGATATTGAGCAGCGTCGCCTTGCAGTGGGCGCAGCATTCAGTACGCCGCGGGCAGATGGACGCCACGCGGGTCGGCCTGCTTGCTGCCGGCGCCTTCACGGTTGTTTTTCTGTTCGGGCAAGTCCTGGCCTGGCGGCAACTGAGCGCGATGGTGTATTTCGAAATGACCAACCCCGCCATCGCGTTTTTTTATCTGATCACAGGATTGCATGGGGTGCACCTGCTGGGCGGTCTGGTGGCCTGGGGCAGAACCGTCGCCAGGCTGTGGGGCGATTTTGACGTGGCGAAAATCAGGCACAGCGTCGAGCTGTGTACTCTTTACTGGCACTTCCTGCTTGGGGTTTGGGTGGTCCTTTTCGGCCTGCTGTTTTCCGGGAACAATCTGGACACTTTGCTGAAGCTCTGCGGGATCAGGTAACAGGCCCAAAAGAAAATGACGCCAGCTCAGACAAGCACAGCAGATCCCGTTGCGTTGCCTGAAGGCCTCCAAGGCATCGTCGCCGACTGGTCCTCGGACCAGCGGGCGTTCAAGAACGTCCCCTGGGGCAAGGCGATGATGTGGATCTTCCTCCTCAGCGATACCTTCATCTTCAGTTGCTTCCTGATCTCGTACATGACGGTGCGCATGTCCACCACGGACCCCTGGCCCAACCCGAGCGAGGTTTTCGGCCTGACGCTGTGGGGCAGGAGCGTCCCCCTGCTCCTGATCGCCATCATGACCTTCGTCCTGATCAGCAGCAGCGGGACCATGGCCATGGCGGTCAAGTTCGGTTATGAAAAAAATCGAAAGATGACTTTCATCCTGTTGCTGTGCACCGCGGCGCTGGGCGCCACATTCGTCGGCATGCAGGCGTTTGAGTGGACCAAGCTGATCTTCGAGGAGGGAATCCGTCCCTGGGGCAACCCCCTGGGCGCGGCCCAGTTCGGCGCGGCTTTCTTCATGATCACGGGTTTCCACGGCACGCACGTGTCGATCGGCGTGATTTTCCTCCTGATCACGGCGACAAAGGTTATTCGGGGAGATCTGGATCACGAGAGGCCGGGCTTCATGACCGGCAGGAAAGGAAAATACGAGATCGTCGAAATCATGGGCCTGTATTGGCACTTCGTCGATCTGGTGTGGGTATTCATCTTCGCAGTTTTCTATCTTTGGTGAGGTAAATCGTGGCGGCGCACGTAGAGGGGCAGCAGCATCCGATCGGCATCTATCTCAAGATCTGGGGATTGCTGTTCGTTCTCAGCACGGCGTCCTATCTTGTCGACTACTTCCACCTTCAGGGTTATCTCAGGTGGTTTCTGATCCTTGCCTTCATGCTGCTGAAAGCGGGGCTGATCGTGGCGGTCTTCATGCACATGCTCTGGGAGCGGCTGGCCATGATGTATGCGATTTTGGTCCCGACGCTGCTGCTGATGGTGCTGTTGGGCATTGGAGCGCTCGAAGCGGACTACACCTTTTTTACTCGCGGCGTCTTTTTCCTGAAGGGATTGCTCTAGCGCAACGAGTGAATTGCTGCCGATGACCAAAATTTCGATCATTCTCGGGGTCAGCGTGGTGCTGATGCTGTTTATTTTCCTTCTCGTGGGCCATCACCGCGACATCCCCGACCGGGTCCGACTGGACCGCAGCGAGCTGCTGGGCGCCGGTTCGAGTCCCGTTGGCCAGATCGGCGTCCCTGCGGCGGACAGTCAGCGGGAGCCCGTGAAAAAAGCGGCGGGCGCGCCGGCGCCCGGCCGCCCCTGAGCAACGCCGGGGGTCAGGGCCTCAAGCTCGCGCACCACTTTGAACCGCTTGCTGATCGCCTCCGCGTCATGGGGCGGCGTGAACACGGCATGATATCGGGCTAGCGGATCCACCAGAAATACCGCCGCACTGTGATAGACGGGGTAGTCTTCCACACCCGGTGTGATCGCAACCTGATACGCGGCGCCAAGTTGACCCGCCAGGTTGGCGATCTGCGCGTTGTCTCCCGTCACCCCGAGAAAGGTCGCATCAAAATATTCCACGTACTGCCTGAGCTTGCCGGCGGTATCGCGATTTGGATCTACCGAGACAAAGACGAACTGGAGATCTTCGGCGCCGGCCGTATTCTTGGCGATGTTTTCATGCGCGCGGGCCAGCACCGCCAGCGTTGTCGGACAGACGTCCGGGCAGTAGGTGAAGCCGAAAAAGAGAAACGACCATTTACCCTTCAAGCTTGCAAGATCAAATACCCGATTCTTGTCATCGGTGAGCGCAAAGGCGGTAAGCGGCTTCGGGTCAGGAAACAATGTGAGCACCTGATCCGGCAGCAACATGGCCCGCGAATCGTGTTCCCGATAGACGTCAGCGAGCCACGCTCCGGCAAGGATCGCGGCCAGCGCCACGCTGGTGATCATGATGCTGAACTTGAGAGACATTAGAAAGTTATGACGGTCAAGCCTTCTTCACGTACGCCGAACACCAGCCCTTGCCGGCTACTTGCTTCCCCGCGAAGATCGGACAGGCGCCCCATGCGTCGGTGGGCTTGCCCTGATAAAAAGTGCAGTTCGCACAGTGCTGTCCGGCCACGTATTTCGCGAACTTGGCCTTGTCCACCTTGGTTGCGTCGTGCTTGTAGCCGAGGCTTTGCGCCTGCGCATCTTTCTCGTCCAACCTGGCGGCCTGCGCGGCGGCCCTGCCGGCACTGCCTGCGATCGCGGCCGACACCACTGCGAGCGAACCCGCTCTCAGGAAATCGCGACGGCCGATACTGATACGGTTTTGCTTCATTTGGCTGGTCTCCACACGGTTGAGATGAAACTGCCTGCGGCGCCATCATAAATCATCGCCGGTTCTTGGCTATACTGCGCAGACTCGCAAAGCCGCTTCGATGCCGATCTCAAGCGCAACTGCTCGATTTCCTCGGGCACCCAGCATCGCAGCCTGCGCGGGCGTTTTCCTCGGGTTGACCTTTTCGGGCCTGGCGCTGGCGCTGGAGTGGAACCTGCAGCCGGCCGCAAGCAGGCTCGCCGCCGAGATACAGGACCTGCACGAGTACGTGATGATCCTGTGCGCCGCAATCTTCGTCGGCGTGTTCGGCTTCATGTTCTGGTCGGTGTACGCGCACCGCAAGTCAAAGGGCCACCAGGCCGAGGAGTTCCACGAGCACACCACGGTCGAGATGCTCTGGACGGCGATTCCGGCGCTGATCCTGGTCCTGATCGCCTGGCCGGCGACCCGCCTGGTGGTGGCGCAGAAGGACACCACGGCGGCCGACCTGACGGTCAAGGTCACCGGCATCCAGTGGAAATGGGCCTACGACTACCTCAAGGGCGAAGGCGAGGGCATCAGCCTGATCTCGACCCTGAGCACGCCGCGCGAGCAGATCGAAGGCCGCGCGCCGAAGGGCGAACACTATCTGCTCGAGGTGGACAACGAGCTGGTGGTTCCGGTCAACAAGAAGATCCGCATGATCACCACCGCCGCCGACGTGGTGCATTCGTGGTGGGTGCCCGCCTTCGGCGCCAAGCAGGACGCGATTCCCGGCTTCCTGCGCGACACCTGGTTCCGGGCCGAGAAGACCGGAGTGTTCCGCGGCCAGTGCGCCGAGCTGTGCGGCAAGGAGCACGGCTTCATGCCGATCGTGGTGCGGGTGGTTTCGCAGGAGGACTACAGCAAGTGGGTCGGCGAGAGGAAAAAGGCGCTGCTCGCGCAGGCCGACGACCCGAGCAGGAAGTGGAGTCTCGAGGAGCTTAAAGCTCGCGGCGAGAAGGTCTACGCGGCGAACTGCATCGCCTGCCACCAGGCCTCCGGCCAGGGCTCGCCGGCGGTGAAAGCGCCCGCGCTCGCCGGCAACAAGTTCGTCACCGCTGAACCGGGCCCGATCGACACGGTGCTGAACGGACGCCCGAACACCGCGATGCAGGCGTTCGGCAGGCAGCTATCGGATACGGAGATTGCCGCGGTGATTACCTACGTGCGCAATTCCTGGGGGAACAAGGCAAGCGACGTGCAGCCGGCTGAAGTCAAGGCGCGGCGCAAATAAGCTAGGAGAACCGGGATGAGTGCAGTCATCGACCACGACCACGCGCACGGTCACCATGACCACCACGGCGGTTATGGCGGGATCATGCGCTGGATCACCACCACCAACCACAAGGACATCGGCACGCTGTACCTGTGGTTCAGCTTCCTCATGTTCGGCGTCGGCGGGATCATGGCGGTGGTGATCCGCGCCGAGCTGTTCTCGCCCGGCCTGCAGTTCGTCAATCCGGACTTCTTCAACCAGCTGACCACCATGCACGGCCTGATCATGATCTTCGGCGCGATCATGCCGGCTTTCGTCGGCTTCGCGAACTGGCAGATCCCGATGATGATCGGCGCGCCCGACATGGCATTCGCGCGCCTCAACAACTGGTCGTTCTGGCTGCTGCCGTTCGCCGCGACGCTGCTGGCCCTGTCGTTCCTGATGCCGGGAGGCGCGCCCGGAGTGGGCTGGACGATGTACGCGCCGCTCACCGTGCAGATGGGCATGGGCATGGACTTCACGATCTTTGCCGTCCACCTGCTCGGCATGAGCTCGATTCTCGGCGCGATCAACATCATCACCACCATCCTCAACCTGCGCGCGCCGGGGATGACGCTGTTGCGCATGCCGCTGTTCGTCTGGACCTGGCTGATCACCGCGTACCTGCTGCTGGCGGTGATGCCGGTGCTCGCCGGCGCGGTCACCATGACGCTCACCGACCGGCACTTCGGCACCACTTTCTTCAACGCCGCCGGCGGCGGCGACCCGGTGCTCTACCAGCACATCTTCTGGTTCTTCGGCCATCCCGAGGTGTACGTCGTCGCGCTGCCGGCGTTCGGCGTGATCTCCCAGGTGATCCCGGCGTTCTCCAGAAAACCGCTGTTCGGCTACGCCTCGATGGTCTACGCCACCTCGGCGATCGCGATCCTGTCGTTCATCGTCTGGGCGCACCACATGTACACCACGGGCATCCCGGTGAGCGGGCAGCTGTTCTTCATGTACGCGACGATCCTGATCGCGGTGCCCACCGGCGTCAAGGTGTTCAACTGGGTGGCGACGATGTGGAAGGGGTCGCTGTCGTTCGAGACGCCGATGCTGTTCGCGCTCGGCTTCCTGTTCATGTTTACCCTGGGCGGCTTCACCGGCCTGGTGCTGGCGCTGGTGCCGGTCGACATCCAGCTGCAGGACACCTACTACGTGGTGGCGCACTTCCACTACGTGATGGTGGCGGGGGCGCTGTTCGCGGCTTTCGCCGGCATCTATTTCTGGCTGCCGAAGTGGACCGGCAAGATGTACGACGAGACGCTCGGCAAGATCCACTTCTGGCTGACGCTCGTCTTCCTCAACATGATCTTCTTCGTGCAGCATTTCCTCGGCCTCGCCGGCATGCCGCGGCGCATCCCGGACTATCCGCTGATGTTCGAGACCTGGAACAAGATCTCGTCGCTCGGCGCGTTCGGCATGGGCCTGGCGCAGCTGCTGTTCCTTTATATCGTGGTGAAGTGCATCCGCAGCGGGGCGCCTGCGCCGCAGAAGCCCTGGGAAGGCGCCGACTCGCTCGAGTGGACGCACCTGCCGACGCCGGTGCCGTACCACAGCTTCGAAACCCCGCCGGTACTGCATTGACCAAGAACGTCAAAACGGCACTCGTCCTGGCCTGCATCGCGCTGATGTTCTTCGTCGGCATCATCGCGAGGTACTGGTTTTCGAATCGATGAACCTCGAACAGGCAAACCGGCGGCTGTGCATGCGCCTCGCGCTGATCGCGCTCGGCATGTTCGGTTTCGGCTTCGCGCTCGTTCCCTTCTACGGCCAGATTTGCGCGGCGCTCGGCGTGAACAGCCTGACGCAACGGGACAGCGTTTCCAATACGCAGATCGATGCATCCCGCACGGTGACCATCGAGCTCGATTCCAACACCCACGATCTGCCCTGGCGCTTCCGGCCGCTCGTCAATCACCTGCAGGTCCACCCCGGCGAGCTCGCCACGGTGGAGTACGAAATCGTCAACCAGCGCGCCGCGCCGGTGACCGGCCAGGCGGTGCCGAGCTACGGCCCGCAGTTCGCCGGCGAGTACTTCAAGAAGCTCGAATGCTTCTGCTTCACGCAGCAGACGCTGGCGCCCGGCGAGACGCGGCGCATGCCGGTGACCTTCGTGGTGGATCCGAAGCTGCCCAGGGACGTGAATACGATCACGGTTTCCTACACCTTCTTCGAGGTCGCGGGCCGCGGAGGGAAGTCGTGATGCACGCGCTCAAGGCGGTGCTCTCCGGCTTCATCGGCATCCGGCGCAGGGCCGATGCCGAGAAAACGCCGCTAAACCCGGTGCACGTGATCATCGTCGCCTTGGTGTCGGTCGGGCTTTTCATACTGACCTTGGTCACGATCGTGCACTTCGTGACGCGCTGAATCAGGGGAACAAAATGACGCAAAACGCATCCACGCACGGCCGGCAGCAGCACTACTCGGTGCCGCAGCCGGCGCCTTGGCCGATCATGGGCTCGGCGGCGCTGCTCCTGATGGCGATCGGCGGGGTATTCGTGATGAACGGCACCCGCGCCGGCTGGGCGTCGATCGGCGCCGGCTTCCTGCTGCTCGTCTACATGATGGTGCGCTGGTTCGGCGACGTGATCCGCGAGTCCGAAGGCGGCAAATACGGGGGCTGGGAGGACCTGTCGTTCCGCTGGGGGATGAGCTGGTTCATTTTTTCGGAGGTGATGTTCTTCGGCGCGTTCTTCGCAGCCCTGTTCTGGGCGCGGGTTTATTCGGTGCCGGACCTGGGGAGCATCGAAAGCAACGCGCTGATGTGGCCGGGGTTCGCGCCCCGCTGGCCCAGCGCAGGGCCGGCCTTCGAGGAGCAGTTCACGCCGATGGCGGCGTGGGGCATCCCGGCCATCAACACGCTGCTGCTGCTTTCGTCGGGCGTGACCGTAACCCTGGCGCACTGGGCACTGAAGGAGAACGACCGCAGGCAGCTGGTTCTGTTCCTAGCGCTGACCGTTGCGCTAGGGGTGCTCTTTATCGGCCTGCAGGCCTACGAGTACGGCCACGCGATCCGCGAGCTGAACCTGAAGCTCTCGACCGGCATCTACGGCTCGACCTTCTACATGCTGACGGGGTTCCACGGCTTCCACGTCACCTGCGGCGCGATCATGCTGACGGTGATCCTGGTGCGCTGCATCCGGGGCCACTTCACGCCCGACCATCACTTCGGCTTCGAGGGCGTGGCCTGGTACTGGCACTTCGTCGACGTGGTGTGGCTGGGCCTGTTCATCTTCGTTTACTGGCTCTAGAGCCTGTCCTTAATCCAGCCGAAGTAATACCCGGCCATCAGGAACACGAACAGGCCAGCCGACAGGCCCACGCGCAAAGCGAGGGCCTTGACCGCGCGCTTCGAGCCGCTGCGGTCCTGGTAGATGAACACCAGCGCCGAGAACAGGCTCGCCACGATCAGCACGAACACCGCGATCACGAAGTAGCGAAGCATGCTTGCAGGATACTCTTTCCGACCGCGCAGATGGCCGCTCGCGCTGGCTGCAGTGGCGTGCGCCGCTGGCATCGTGCTCGGCAGCTGGCAGGCGCGCCGCGCCGAGGAAAAGCGCGCGCTCGGCGCAGAGCTTGACCAGGCATTGGAGGCTGCGCCGATCGAAATTTCCACCACCCCGGTTGAGAATAAAAACCTGCTCCTGAAGCGCGTCGCCGCGCGCGGCGAGTTCGTCGCCGAGCGCACGCTGTTCCTCGACAACAAGATCCGGCGCGGGCGCGTCGGCTATGAGGTGATCACACCCCTGAAGCTTGCGCGTTCCTCTCTGCATGTCCTGGTCAATCGCGGCTGGATAGAGGCGCCGCGCTCGCGCGACGTACTGCCGGAGGTGCGCACCCCGGCAGGCGAGACGCGCGTCGAGGGGCTTGCGCTCGGGCGCCTGCCGCACGCCTTGCAATTGAAGGAGGATCTCCAGAGCAGAGTGCGCCAAAACGTCGACCTCGGCGCCTTCGCCGCCGACACCGGCCTCGCCCTGCAGCCGATCGTCATCGAGCAGCGCTCGGATTCCGGCGACGGCTTGCTGCGCGAATGGCCGCGCCCGGATGCCGGTATCGAGCGCCATGAAAGCTACGCGCTGCAGTGGTATTCGCTCGCGGCGCTCGCGGTGATCCTCGCCGCGGTGCTCTCGTTCCGTCGGATCGGATGAGCAACTATCGCGCTCTCGTACTCGCGACGCTCGCGCTCGCCTTCGTGGTGGTTGTCGTCGGCGCGTACGTGCGGCTCTCCGATGCCGGCCTGGGCTGCCCGGACTGGCCGCTCTGCTACGGTCAGCCCGTTCCCGCGCAAATGCCCGACGACCTCGCGCATGCCAAGGCATGGACGGAGATGGGCCACCGTTATTTGGCCGCGGCCCTGGGTCTTCTGCTCCTTTTCGTCTTCTTCATGTCCCTGCGAAAACGGCAATCCCGCTCGCTGGCCGCCGCGCTCGTCCTCCTCGTAGTGTTCCAGGCGACGCTCGGCATGTGGACAGTGACGATGCTGCTCAAGCCGGCGCTCGTCACCGCTCACCTTCTCGGCGGCATGGCGATGCTCGCGCTGCTCGTATGGCTTGCACTTCAACAATTTGATTTCGTTGGAGACCCCAGAACGCGCGCGGTACGCCTTCCCGTATTGCTTGGCCTTGTCGCAGGGGTAGTGCAAATCGCGCTGGGCGGCTGGGTCAGCGCGAACTACGCCGCGCTCGCCTGCCCTGATCTCCCGGGATGCATGGGCCAGGCGCTGCCGCCGATGGACTTCGCCAACGCCTTCCACGTGCTGCGCGAGCTGGGGCACACCGGCGAAGGCGAGCTCCTGCCGCGCGAGGCGCTCACCGCGATTCACTGGACGCACCGCGTGTTCGCGCTCGTCCTGGTGGCCGTCGCGGGCTGGGCTGCCCTCAAAGCATCCAGAATTGCAGCGTTACGGCCGCTGGCGGCGCTTACCGGGATCCTTCTCCTCCTGCAGTTCTCGCTCGGCGTGGCCAATGTGGCGCTCGGCCTGCCGTTGGCGCTCGCCGCCGCTCACAATGCCGGCGCCGCGCTTCTGCTTATCTCGCTCGTCGTGCTAAACTTTTTCGCTTTCCGCGGCTTGCGCCCGTTCCGGTGAATACCCAGGTCCTTTCCCAGAGCTTCACGCAAAAACTGCGCGCCTGCTACGCGCTCACCAAGCCGCGCGTGGTGTCGCTCATCGTCTTCACGGCCGTGATCGGCATGCTCCTCGCCACGCCAGGGGTCGTTCCCATTCAAATTCTTGTTGCAGGGACCGCCGGGATCGCTTTGGTCGCCGGCGCCGCGGCGGCGATCAATTGCCTGGTGGAGCAGAAGATCGACGCGGTGATGCAGCGTACGCGCTGGCGGCCGCTGCCGCGCGGCGAGCTGACGGTGCAGCAGACGCTCGCTTTCACCGCCACGATCGGCGGCCTGGGCCTGTGGCTGCTCTACCGCTTCGCCAACCCGCTCACCATGTGGCTCAGCGTCGCCACCTTCATTGGCTACGCCGTGCTCTACACGCTGGTGCTGAAGCCCGCCACCCCGCAGAACATCGTCATCGGCGGCGCCTCCGGCGCCATGCCGCCGGTGCTGGGCTGGGCGGCGGTCACCGGCGAGGTGAGCACCGAGGCGATGCTGCTGTTCCTGATCATCTTCGCCTGGACGCCGCCGCACTTCTGGTCGCTCGCGCTGTATCGCACCGAGGACTATGCGCGGGCCGGCGTCCCCATGCTTCCGGTGACCCACGGCAAGCTGTACACGCGCCTCCAGGTCCTGCTCTACACGCTGATCCTCGTTGCCGTGAGCCTGCTGCCTTACGTGGTGCGAATGAGCGGGTGGCTCTATCTCGGTGCCGCGATCGCGCTGGGAGGGGTATTCGTCGCTTACGCGCTGCGCATCTATTTCGCGTACAGCGACTTCGTCGCGCAGAAAACTTTCCGGTATTCGATTGCCTACCTTGCCGCGCTGTTTGCCGCGCTTCTCGTCGATCATTATCTGTAGCCTCGCGCTGCTCGCCGCCTGCGACAGCGCCGGCCCGAAGTTCAAGAGCACCGACATCACGGGCGTCGAGTACGGCCGGACGCTCGAGCTCACCGACCAGAACGGCAAGCCGCGTCGCCTCGAGGACTTTCGCGGCAAGGCGGTGGTGCTGTTCTTCGGCTTCACGCACTGCCCCGACGTCTGCCCCACGACGCTGGCCGATGTCGCCAACGCGCTGAAAAGCCTCGGCCCGGATGCTGAGCGGGTACAAGTCCTTTTCGTTACCGTTGACCCAGAGCGAGATGACCCGAAGACGCTCGCGCAGTATGTCGGCGCCTTCGACCCGCGCTTCCTCGCGCTTTACGGCGACCTGGCGGCTACGCAGCGCACCGCCAAGGAATTCAAGATCTACTTCGAGAAACGAAAGAGCGGCGAAAGCTATACGATCGACCACAGCGCGCAGTCGTACGTCATCGACCCTCAGGGGCGCCTGCGCCTGCTGGTGCGCCACGATCGCATCCGCGAAGATCTAGCGGACGACCTGCGCACCTTGCTGCGGTAGCTTGTTGGTTTCAGTTTCTCATGCTGACCGCGCCGCGATCGATGACCATGATGCGGTCTACCATGCGTTCGGAATGCTGCAGGTCGGACTCCGACAGAATCACCGACATGCCCTCGAGCTTGAGCCTGCCGACCACCTCCGCCAGCCGCTGCGCCAGTGCCGGCGCCACACCCTCGAAAGGCTCGTCGAGCAGCAGCAGCTTGTCGCCGCACATCAGCGCGCGGCCGATCGCCACCATCTTCTGCTGGCCTCCCGAAACCTGCGATCCCTTGCGCAGCGTGAAGCCGCGTAGCTCCGGGATCAGCCGGTAGACCTTCTGCAGGCGTTGGGCGGCGTCCGGCTGCTTCGCTGCCCAGGCGGGCAGCAGCAGGTTCTCCTCCACCGTCAGGTCGGGAATCAGGCGGCGGTCTTCGGGCATATAGCCGATGCCCATGCGCGTGCGGCGCCAGGTCGGCGTCGCGAGCAGGTCGGCACCGTGGAAGCTGATCGCACCGCTCGAGACCTTGAGGATCCCCATGATGCTCTTCATGAGCGTGGTCTTGCCGGCGCCGTTGCGCCCGATGAGCCCGGCCATCGTGCCGACAGGCAGCGCGAGCGAGACATCGCGCAGGATCTGGACCGACTGAATGGAGACGTTGAGGTTTTCGACCTTAAGCACGCAGCACCCCACCCACCACGTAGCGCTTCACCTCCGGATCGGCGAGCGCAATCTCCGGCGCCGCGTCGGCGATGATGCGCCCGTCGTAGAACGCGAGCACGCGCCCGGCAAAGCGGCTTACCACCTCCATGTCGTGCTCGACAAACAGCACCGTGGCGCCCTCGGCGCGCACCGCCGCCATGATCATTTCCATGATCACGAACTTTTCCTCCGCCGACACGCCGCTGGTGGGCTCGTCAAGCAGCAGAATCTTGGGCTTGGCCACCATGGTGAGCGCGATATCGAGCAGCTTCCTGACTCCGCCCGGCAGCACCTGCGCGTTCTTGTCGCGGTACTCGGCCAGGCCGAAGCGCTCGAGGATGCGCTCGGCGACATCTTCCGCCGGCAGGTCGTGCCCCGGCACCAGCGCCCGGCCGCGCGAGAAGAATCCGCCGCGGCCCGCGTTCCTCAGCACCACGCCGATGCCGACCAGCATGTTCTCGAACGCGGTGAGCGAGGCGTAGAGCTGCGGGATCTGGAACGAGCGGCAGATGCCCAGGCGCGTGACGTCGCGCGGCGCGAGCTCGGTGATGTCGCGGCCCTCGTAGCGGATGCGCCCGCGGTCGGGCTTGAGATAGCCCGTGATCATGTTGATGAAGGTGGTCTTGCCGGCGCCGTTGGTGCCGATCAGGCCCACCACGGAATCCCTTTCGATGGCGGCGTTGATGTCGCTCGCCGCGGTGACCGCGCCGAAGTTCTTGTTCAGGCCCTGCGCGTCGAGAATCGCCGCCATCTCAAGCCGCCTTGCGCCCGCGGAACAGCGACCACAGGCCGTTCGGCAGGAACACGATAACCACCAGCAACGAGCCGCCGAGCACCATCTGCCAGGTATTGGGCGAGATGCCGAAGGCCACCGTCTGGATGACGCCGAAGACGAGCGCGCCGAGGAACGGCGCGATGACGTTGCCAGTGCCCGCGAGGATAGTGATGAAGATGAACTCGCCTGAGGTCGTCCAGTAGGCCATTTCCGGGTCGATATGCCCGACGGTCGTGGCGGCGAGCGCGCCGCCCAGTCCCGCGAGCGCCGCGGCGATCACGTACTTGACGTGGATCGCGTGCCGCGCCGAGGCGCCCATGTACTCGACCCGGATCTCGTTGTCCTTGATCGCCGACGCAAGCCTGCCGAGCGGCGTGCCCAGGTAGCGGTGCACCAGCAGCGCGGCGATGAACGCCACCAGCAGCGCCACCGCGAGCACCGTGTAGCGCACCCAGGCGTCGGCGGGGCGCAATCCGAACAGCGTCGAGGGCAGCACGTGGAAGCCATCGGTTGAGCCGAGCGCCTCGGTCTTCACCAGCAGCCCGTAAAGGATCATCGAGACCGCGAGGCTCAGCAAGCCGAAGAAAATGCTGCGGTAGCGCGCCAGCAGGAAGCCAAGCACAAAGCCGACCAGTCCCGCCGCCGCCATGCCGGCGAGCATCAGCGTGAACACGTCACTCGCGCCGAACAGGCGTCCAAGCATGCCGGCGGCGTAGGCGCCGATGCAGTAATAGAGCGCCTGGCCGAAGGACACCAGGCCGCAGCGCAGCAGGATCATCAGGCCGAGGACTACCAGCCCCTTGGCGAGCGCCACGGTCACCAGGAACAGCGTCCATTGAGGCAGGAACTGGCCGGAGACCAGCAGCGCGAGCAGGATCAGCGCGAGCGTGCGCGGTGTGCGGTCGCGGCTCATATCTTCCTCGCCTCGGCGATGCTGAACAGCCCGCGCGGCCTGAACGCGAGCACCATCGCCATCACCAGGTAGATCACGAACAGCTCGGCCTGCGGCAGGTAATGGATGGCGGCCGAGCGCACCAGGCCGACCATCACCGCGCCGAGCGCCGCACCGGGGAGGCTTCCCAGGCCGCCGATGACCACCACCGCAAACGACAGCACGATCACTTCGACGCCCAGTGCCGGAACCACCGACACGGTCGGCGCGGTGAAGGCCCCGCCGATCGCCGCGAGCAGCGAGCCGAAGGTGAAGGTGTAGAGATACATCCGGTCGACATTGATGCCCATCGCGCGGCTCACCTCGGTGTCGTGAATCACCGCGACCAGCAGCTTGCCGGTGCGCGTGCTGCCCAGCATCCAGGCGAGCCCCGCGCCGCACGCGATCGCCACGCCGACCAGGATCAGGTTGTAGTACGGGTAGGTGAGGTCGAGCACGTCGAAGCTGCCGAGCAGGCCGTAGGGCTCGGCGATGAAATACGGGTTCACGCCCCAGATCATCTTGATGACGTCCTCAAGGATCAGGAACAGGGCATAGGTGATGAGCAGAATCACCACTTCGTCCTTGGCGTACATGAAGCGCAGGATGCCGCGCTCGATCAGCGGCGCGACGATCACCGACACAAGTAGCGCCGAGCCGAGCAGGACCGCGTACGACAGCGACGGCGGCATGCCCCTGGCCAGCAGCGCTCCGGTGATCGACGCCGCGGCGTAGGCGCCGAGGGCATAGAAGCTGCCATGCGTCACGTTGACGATCTTCATGACGCCGTAGATCAGCGTCAGTCCGACCGCCGCGACGAACAGCCAGGACGAATAGATGATGCCGTCGATAAGGACGGCTAGGAACTGTTCCAGTCGGAACGCTTACTTCTTGAACCCGTTGGCGATCCAGTCGGCGGCTTTTACGCCGTCCGGCGGGTTGACCATGGTAGCCGGGTAGCGCTTGACGTTCGCGACCGTCATTTTGCCCTTGACCAGCTTGCTCACGCCGTAGGCGGTCTCGGTGATCGCCTGGTGGCCGGCGCCGATAACCATTTCGACCTTGCCGGCCGGGCTCTCGAAAGTCAGGCGCTCGAAGGCCGCGATCGCCTGGTCGGTGCTCGGGCGGTTGCCGCCGTTCGCGGACTGGGCCTTCTCCCACGCCGCCTTGGTGCCGAGGATCGCTTGCGCCATCTGGTAGGCAGCGTAGTTGGGCGGCACGCCGTAGCGGTCGGCGAAAGTTTTCGAGAACCACCTGTTCAGCTCGTTGTCCGGCGCGTAGGGGCCGTAGGGTCCGCGCGCGCCGATCACTACGCCGTCCGGGATGTGCTCGGCGAGCTTGTACATCGCGGTTTCGCCGGTGGTGAGGATCACAGTGCTGCGCTTGAACAGGCCGCGCGGGCCGGCCTGCAGTATGAACGCCTCGAGGTCGCCGTCCCAGAAGCTCGAATGCACGACGTCCGCCTTGGCGCCGAGCACCGTCGAGATTTCGGCGTTGTATTGCCCGGCAAAGAGCTTCGGCATCTGCGAGGTCGCGACCTGGACGCCCGGAGTGAGCTGCTTCATCGATGCCTCGAAGTCGACCCAGGAGTCCTGGCCCCAGGCATAGTTCTGGTTCACGCCCGCGATGCTCTTGATCTTGCCCGCCTTGAGCTCTTTGACATAGAGCGCTGCGCCGACGCTGTCCATGGTCGCGGTCGAGGCGGTGCGGAACACGTACTTGTAGCTCTTTTCCTCGAAGATGCGCGGCGTGCCGCAATCGAAGAACACGGTGAGCTTCTTCAGTTCCTCGGCCACCGGCGCTACGGCAAGGCAGTTGCCGCTCGAGACGTAGCCGATCACCATGTCGACGTTGTCGCGCTGCGCCAGGTTGCGGAACTCGGTCACCTGAGTGGTAGCCGGGCCGGATTCGTCGACCAGCTGCATTTGCAGCGCGGCGCCGCCGAATCCCCTCGCCGCGTAAGGCGCAGGCACCTTGGTGCCATTCAGCATCTCGACCATGATCTCCGCGGCATTGCGCGCCGGGACGCCGAACGGACTTGCGGCCGGCCCAGAGAGGAAGGTGACAACACCGATTTTGAGCGGCGCTTCCTGGGCGAGCGATGCGGCCGGCGCGAATGCGGCGGCGGTCATGGCAATAACCAGCCTGTCAACGAAGTACACGGTCTCTCTCCCCTGTGATATCTCTTATCTTAAAGCGGCAAACCTTGGGGCAGCACCCGGTTTCAGCAGCCCCGCCGCGATCAGGGCGGTGCGGATGCGCTCGATCTCGGCCTGCGGCAGCTTGACGAGCGGCGGCCGCACCACGGCGCGCGGCAGCTTTCCGAGAAGCACCAGCGCCTCTTTCATGCGGTTATGCATGTCGACCGAAGGCTCGCTGTAGAACGCCTCGGCGGTCGGCCAGATGCGGTCGTTCACGCGCCGCGCCGCGGCGAGGTCATTCTCCTGCACCGCGCGCCAGAGCTGCACGTGCAAATCGGCGATAACCGAGCCGCTGCCCGAGAGCAGGCCGTTGCAGCCGAGTACCAGCGAGGCCATCAGCCAGGTGCTGTGCGTGGTGAGCACGTTGACAGGCGGGGTGCGCGACTGCAGCACGCGGATGTGGCGCTCGTGCAGCTGCGGGTTCGAGCACCAGTCCTTGATCGCGCGCACCGTCGGCACCGCGTCGAGGATCTTCGAGAGCGTCGCGAGCGGATAGCCTTGACCGCCGGCGAGCCCATACTGAAAGACGATCAATGGCAGGTCCGTGGCGTCGGCGATGCGCTTGAAGTGGTCGAGCGCCATCTCGGGGCGCTGGCCGAAGGTATAGACACCCGAGGGAAACACCAGCAGGGCGGAGGCGCCGCCCTCATGCGCCATTTTCGCGATGCGAGCCGCCTCCAGCCCGTTCTCGGCGTACACGCCGTTCACGATCGGCATGCGCGCGCCGATCTCGTCGAGGGTGATCCTCAACACGCGCCGCTGCTCCTCGAAGCTGCACGACGCGACCTCGGAGGCGTGCGCATTGGTGGTGATCGCGGCGACGCCCTCGACCGAGCTCACGTCGCGCAGGTGGGCGCGGTACGAGGCCTCGTCGATCGAGAGGTTGTCGTCGAACGGCAGCAGCACGGCGGGGATCACCCCGTGCGGAACGTAATCTGGGTGCCTTGGCATGGGCGGCCTCCGCGAACGCCGGCGAATCGGCTCGACTCCGCTACATCTTAACCCGCCGCTCTGCTCCGGTCGCGTGGTTTGCGCCGCCGGGCAGCAGCCCTATCTCGCAGGCCTTGATCTGCAGCGCGAGGTACTTCGAGTAGATGCGGCACTGGGTGAAGCTCCCGGCGATGAACCACAGGCCCGGCTGGGCGGTGCGCGTGAACATGTTGCGCAGCTCCTGCTCGTCGCCGAACCCCCAGATGGGACCGACGCGAGCGGCAACGTCGTCGCCGAACAGCTCGCGAACCAGATACTCCTGTCCTTTGTAGCCGGTTGCCAGCACGACCAGGTCCGCGGCCAGCGTATCGCCGGTGCGCATCCGTGCCCCCTCCGCGACGAACCCGGCGAGATCGGAAAATTGCACCAGGCCTATCTCGCCTGCAACGATCAAGTCGGAACAGCCGACATTGAAGTAGTAGCCGCCGCCGCGGGTGAGATACTTGAACTGCCAGCCTGTTCCGTCTTCACCGAAATCGAGCTTGAATCCGACGCGCTCCAGCGCATCGAGAAGGTCCTGGTCCATTTTCTTCGCCTGCTCGGTCAGGAGCCTGTGGCTCTGCCGTGCCAGGGGAAGCGGTATGGAAGTATTGATGAGATCGCAGTCCTCCAGAGGAGGTCCTTCGTCGTACAACGCGTAGGGAAGCTGCGCGCTCGGCTCGATGTTGACGATCAGGGTCGGGCTGCGTTGAACGAGCGTGACCTTGGCCCCGCTCGAATAGAGGTCCTGCGCAATATCGTGGCCGCTGTTGCCGGTGCCGATGACGAGGGCGTTCCTGCCCTTCCATTCCTCGCCGTCAACGTATTGGCTGGAGTGCAGAATCTTGCCGCCGAAGTTGCGCAACGTCGGGATGTCGGGAAGGTTCGGGATTCCGCTGGCCCCGGTCGCCATGACGATGTGTCGCGGACGCATTTCCCGCTTCGTGCCGTCCGCCCGATGCAGCACGACGGACCATCGCTCCTCTCTTTCGTCGTAATTTCCGCCCCTGAATTCCGTAGCGGTCCAGTAGCTGAGCTCCATGCCTTCCACATATGCCTCGAACCAGCCGGCAAGCTTGTCTTTGGGAATGTAGGTCGGCCAGTTCGGTGGAAAAGGCATGTACGGAAGGTGGTTGACCTGCACCTGGTTGTGCAGGGTCAGGGCGTGATAACGGTTGCGCCAGTTGTCGCCGATGCGCCGTCCGCGGTCTACGATCAGAGTGTCGACCTGCAACTGGGTCAGGCGTGCGGCGATTGAAAGCCCGGCCTGCCCACCCCCCACGACCAGCACAACCGGATCCCTCTCGACATACGCGGCGGCAGATTTTCTGAGGTCGAGCCAGTTGGGGCCCCGAAAGTCGCGCGAATAGGATTCACCCCTGGGCCTTAATCTGCCGACCTGTTCCTCGAATCCCTTTATCTCGTCGAGCGCTGTGAGCAGCGTCCACGCGCGCAGCCCATTTTTTTGGTCAGGCAGAAGACGCAATACTCCATTGCCGCGGCCCTCAGCCGTCTCGAACTGGAAGATCGCCTCGATCGCGCGAGTGCCGGCGCGCGTCACATGGCGAGGGGCAGTCCGATGCGGGTCGATCCTGAAACCGGTCGGATGAGCTCGCCCGGCATGTGCCTTCAGCTCTCTAACTACCGCCTCCAGCCCGTTAACCGTCCTGATGTCCCAGGTCAGGGCCAGCACATCGCGCCAATGGCTGTCGGGATGAAAAAGCGTGCTGAGCAGGACGTCGTCGCGCCCCGCAAGAGCCTTCTCGAACGCCGCGAGCCAATGGTTCGCAGTGCTCACGAGGCTTGCGTTCATCAGGTCATACACCAGCATGTGGCCCGGCGTCGAGGAGGTAGAGGAAGTGCCTCATTTGAAATCCTCGCGCTTAGTTGTCTGTTTGTCCACCTTGGAGAGATAGAAAGAAAACCATTCATAGCGAACTAAGAGTAAGTTCGACATTGCTGGCCATACCAAGAACATGATCGCGCCGACAATCCGGGTTCTGATCGCGGAGGACGTCGCCGCAGACGCCGAGCTCGAGATCCGCGAGCTGAAGCGTGCGGGACTGCGCGTGACGCCTCGGATCGTCGATCGTCCCGACGACTTTGTGGCCGCGCTGCGCGAGTTCACGCCTCACGTGATCCTTTCGGATTTTTCGATGCCGGGCTTCGATGGCATGGAGGCGCTCGCGCTCGCCCAGGAAATCTCGCCGGACACCCCGTTCGTCTTCGTCTCCGGCACGATCGGCGAAGAGTACGCGATCCGGGCGCTGAAGGGCGGCGCCACCGACTATGTGCTCAAGGGCAATCTCGTGCGCCTCCCCGTCGCAGTCACCCGCGCGCTCGACGAGGCAAAGGAGCGCGGCGAGCGGCGGCGCGCTGAAGCCGAGCTCGACGTTGCGCGCGAGCGCCTGCGTGAACGCGAGGCGGGCCTGCGCCGCGCGCAAGTCATGGCAAAGCTCGGCCATGTGATTACCGGCGCCGACGGCGTCTTTGAGAGCTGGTCGGAGACGCTGCCTTCGTTGATCGGCGTCGAGCCCTCGCGAGTGCCGCGCAGCACGCGTGAGTGGCTCAACCTGCTCCATCCAGACGATCGACAGCGATTTCGCAGCGCGAGCATCGAAGCGGGCGTCAAGGGAGCCCGTGTCGACATCGAATTCCGGCTGCAGCGGCCCGACGGCGCATGGATGCATATCCGGCAGGTCGTCGAGCCGATGCCAGGGCAATCAGGTACGGCCGAACCGGAACGCTGGTTCAGCACGTTGCAGGACGTGACCGAGCAGAAGCGGGCCGAGGAGGAATTGCGCGAGAGCGAGAGCCTCAAAGGCGCTGTCCTCGAATCCTCGCTCGATGCGCTGATAACGATCGACCGTCAGGGCAACATCGTAGAGTTCAACCCGGCGGCGGAAGCGAGCTTTGGCATCTCACGCCAGCAAGCGCTCGGCAAAGTCATGGCGGAGCTAATAATCCCGCCCCGTCTGCGCGAGGCGCATAACCGCGGCTTTGCGCATTACCTGACGACGGGCGAGGGTCCCATCCTGGGCAAGCGGCTCGAACTGCAAGCCATGCGAGCCGACGGGACGGAGTTTCCGATCGAGCTGGCAATCACGGTGACCAATACAGGAGCGGCACCGTTGTTCACGGGTTTCATTCGCGACATCACCAATCGCAAGGAGGCGGAAGAGAAAATACGCCGCCTCAACCGGGTGTACGCCGTGCTGAGCGGCATCAACGCGCTCATCGTCCGCGCACGAGATCGGGAGGAGTTGTTGAGGGAAGCCTGCGGGCTCGCCGTCGAGGCCGGGAAATTCCGCATGGCCTGGATCGGGCTCGTGGACCGCGAAGCGATGTTAGTGAAGCCTGTCGCCTGGCATGGAACCGATGCGGAGTACATCCACCTGATGCCGTTGGGGCTGGTCGACACCGAAGCCCACGGGCGCGGCTTGGCGGGTCAGGCGGTGAGGGAACGCACGGCGATCACCGTCGACGATATGACGCAGGATCCGCGCATCCTGTTGAGGAAGGAAGCTCTCGAGCGCGGGTTCCGCTCTCTGATCATGCTTCCGCTCATGATTGCAGAGGAGTCGGTGGGTGTACTGGCGCTGTACGCCGGCGAAGTCGGATTCTTCGATGAAGAAGAGATGAAGCTGCTGCGCGAGCTGGCGGGCGACATTGCGTTCGCCCTTGAGCACATGCAGAAGGAGGAGCGGCTGAGGCGGCTAACCCGCGTGAACGCGATGCTCAGTGGCATTAACGGGGTCATCGCGCGCGTCCGGGATCGCCGCGAGCTGTTCCAGGAGGCCTGTCGCATTGCGGTCGATACGGGAGGTCTTCGATTTGCCTGGCTGTGCATCGTGGATGAGAAAGAGATGAGCCTGAAGCCGGTCGCCTCGGCGGGGGCTGACGAAGGGTTTCTGAAGATGATCGAGAGCGGTCTTTCGCTGCGCGATGCAGCGCCCGAAGGCCATGGCATCAGCGCCGTAGCGGTGAGAGAGAGGCGGGCGCTGGTCGTGAGCGACATGCAAAGCGACCCGCGTATCCGGCACAAGAAGGGGCTCGATGAGCGGGGCGTTCGCTCGGCTGCAATCCTGCCCTTGATCGTGGCGGGAAGGGCAGTGGGCAGCTTCGGCCTGCATTCGGACGAGGCGGGCTTCTTCGTCGAAGAGGAAATGAAGGTCCTCAACGAACTGGCGGGCAACATTGCATTCGCGCTCGATCACATCGAGAAAGAGGAGAGGGTCGAGAGATTGACGCGCGTGCACGCTGTGTTGAGCGGAATCAACGCCGCGATCGTGCGCATCCGCGATCGGCAGGAGCTGTTCCACGAAGCCTGCCGCATCGCCATCGAGCATGGAAAATTCCGCATGGCGTGGGTCGGATTCGTGGATCGCGCGGCCGGGCTGGTCAAGCCGGTTGCCTCCGCCGGCGAGGTGGGGGACTTCTTCGAGTCTGCGCCCCTGACGGTAATTGAAAACAAGCCAGGCGGGCACGGTCTCGCGGGACGGGCAGTCAGGGACATGAAGCCCATGATCTCGAACGACGTCACGAATGATCCGCAGAGACTGATGAGAAAGGAGCTCGACGAGCGGGGAATCAAATCGCTGGCGATCATCCCACTGATGGTCGGTGGCGAAGCGATCGGCGTGCTTGCCCTGTATGCCGCAGAGACGGGCACTTTCGACGACGAGGAAATGCGTCTGCTGCTCGAGCTCGCGGGCGATATATCGTTCGCGCTCGAGCACATCGATAAGGCGGAGAAGCTCGACTACCTTGCCTACTACGACCAGCTCACTGGCCTTGCAAACCGCACGCTGTTCTACGAGCGCGTCGAGCAACTCTTGACGGCGGCGGCGCGAGAGGAGCGCAAGATCGCGCTCGTTATTCTCGATGTAGAGCGATTCAAGACCATCAACGACTCGCTTGGACGTCAAGAGGGCGACGCGCTGTTGAAGCAGATCGCAGAGCGGATGTCGCAGAACGATGACGGTTCGTTGCGCATTGCTCGAATCAGTGCGGACCACTTTGCTGTCGTAGGTCGCGGCGCGCAGTCCGAAGACGAGGTCGCGCGCCGCCTTGAGCGGCGGATGCAAAGGGTTTTCGGCCCGCCGTTTCGCATCGGGGACACCGAACTCAGGATTAACGCCAAAGCGGGGATCGCGCTCTTTCCGAATGACGGCTCGGACCCCGATACGCTCTTCCGGAACGCGGAGTCTGCCCTTAAGAGGGCGAAATCGCAGGGCGAACGTTATTTGTTCTATACCGCGCAGATGACCGAGCGCGTCGCGGAGAAGCTGGCGCTCGAGAACAAGCTGCGGCGGGCGCTGGAGAGAGACGAGTTCATCCTGCACTACCAGCCGAAAGTGGATCTTGAGCGTCGAAGCATCGTCGGAGTCGAGGCGCTGATCCGCTGGCAAAGCCCCGAACTAGGCTTGGTGCCGCCGCTGCAGTTCATTCCGCTGCTGGAAGAGATCGGTCTGATCCAGCAGGTCGGTTCCTGGGCGCTAAAGCGGGCATCGCTTGATCACCGCGGCTGGGTAGAACAGGGCATCAAGGCGCCGCGCGTGGCCGTTAACGTGTCGCCTATCCAGTTGCGGCAGCGCATCTTCGTCGAGGTTATCGAACACGCGATCATGGAGGGGCTGGCGCCGACAGCGATCGACCTGGAGATCACCGAGAGCCTGATCATGGAGGACATCCAGGGGAACATCCAGAAGCTCGATGCGGTGCGCGCGCTCGGCGTCAATATCGCAATCGACGACTTCGGCACCGGCTATTCCTCGCTCGGCTACTTGGCGAAGCTGCCGGTGCAGTCGCTCAAGATCGACCGCTCGTTTATCACCGCAATGCACAAGGATGCCAACGCGATGACGCTCGTCTCCACGATCGTCTCGCTGGCGCACTCGCTCCAACTCAAGGTGGTCGCCGAGGGCGTCGAGACCGAAGAGCAGGCGAACTCTCTGCGCCTGCTGAGGTGCGACGAGATGCAGGGCTATCTTTTCAGCAAGCCGCTGCCGATGGCGGCCCTGGCCGAGCTCTTACGAAAGAGTTCTTAAGGAGGACTTAGGCGGCTGCCGGCGCTGGCAGTGCGCGCAGCGCGTCAGGATTGCCGATCGCCTTGCGCATCTTCTCCAGCGCCTTGGTCTCGATCTGGCGGATGCGCTCGGCCGAGACGTTGAACTCGGCGGCGAGCTCGTGCAGCGTCGCGCCGTCTTTTTCCTTCAGCCAGCGCGCCTCGATGATGCGGCGGCTGCGCGGGTCGAGGCTGGCGAGCGCCTTCTGCAGGCCGGCGGCCTGCACGCGCGCCGACTCTTCGGCCTCCAGCACGCGGTACGGCTCGCTTTCGTGGTCGGCGAGGTATTGCGCCGGGGCGTAGCTGTCCTCGTCGTCGTCGTCGGCTTCGAACGCGATTTCCTGCCCGGAGAGCCGCTTCTCCATCTCGACCACTTCCTCGGGCTTGACGCGCAGCTCGGCGGCCACGCGCTTGATGTCGGCGCGGGTCAGCGGGGCGAGGCCGCTCTTCATCGAGCGCAGGTTGAAGAACAGCTTCCTTTGCGCCTTGGTCGTGGCGAGCTTGACCATGCGCCAGTTGCGCAGGATGTACTCGTGGATCTCGGCCTTGATCCAGTGGATCGCGAACGACACTAGGCGCACGCCGCGCTCCGGGTCGAAGCGCTTCACGGCCTTCATCAAGCCGATATTGCCTTCCTGGATCAGGTCCGCGTGCGGCAGCCCATAGCCGAGGTAGCCGCGGGCGACCGCCACCACCAGCCGCAGGTGCGACAGCACCAGCGAGCGGGCGGCTTCCAGGTCGCCTTCCGCGCGGAAGCGCTGCGCAAGGGCGCGCTCTTCTTCCGCGGAGAGAATCGGAAACCGGTTGACCGTGTGGACGTAGGCCTCGAGGCTGCCCGTGGGCATCGGTACGGGCATCGAACCGAGGGGCATCGTCGTCGCTTGCGTTTGCATTCCTCAAACCTCCTTGGCGGTTTATCTTAGCACTCTTGTCGTTAGAGTGCTAATCCTCTCCTTTGTTCCCTGTCTAAGGATGTCTCAACGTAAGCATGCGCTCACCCAGGCTCGATATCGCGCAGGTGCCGGCTCACCGAGAGGTGGGCGCCGAGCCAGCCGAGCAGGCCGGCGAACAGCACCACCGCCAAGGCATCGCCGGCCGGCAGAAAAGCAAAGCGAAAACTCGAGCCGTAGGACTCGGCGAGCACGCCCACCTCGCGGTTGAGCAGCGCGAGCGCGGCAGCAACGATGCCGACCGCCATGGCACCGCCGGCCAGACCCTGCAGCAAGCCCAGGTAGTAGAACGGCCGGCGGATGAACGCATCGGTCGCGCCGATCAGCTTCGACACTTCGATCTCGTCGCGCTGCGTGAGGATCTGCAGCCGGATGGTATTGAACGTCACCGCCACGAGGCCGGTGCCGAGCAAGCCGGCGAGCAGCCACAGCCCCAGCCGTGCGATGCCGGCGAGGGCGGCGAGGCGGCGCGCCCAGACAGCATCCGCTTGCACGTGGGCCACTCCCGGGAGTTTCGCCAGGTCGGCGGCGAGCGCGTCCACTGCGGCCGCGTTAGTGCTGAGGACGAAGGCATCGGGCAGGGGATTGCGCCCCAGGGCGGCGATGAGCTCGGGAAATCCCTCCACTGCCTGCAGCTCGCGCAGCGCATCCTCGCGCGGCACGAAGCGCAGGGTCGCCACGCGGGGGTCGGTGCGCAGCCTCTTGCCGAGCGCCTCGGCCTCGGCGCGCTTTGCCTCGGGCTGCAGGAACAGCGAGATCTGCGGCTCGAGCGTCAGGCGCGCCGCGATTGCCCGCAGGCTCTCGAGCAGCGTATAGCCGCCGGCCGGAAGCGACAGGGCGATGCCGATGACCAGCGCGCTGGCAAGACCCGTCGCCTTCGTAAGCCGGCGCAGCGCCTGGCCGAATGCGCGGCGATGCTGCCGCAACCAGGCGCTCATGCGACGCGTCCCTTCTCGAGATGCAGGACGCGCTTGCCGTAGCGTGCGACCAGGCCCTGGTCATGGGTGGCGATGAGCACGGTGACGCCGACCTGGTTGAAGGCGACGAAGATCTCGAGGATGCGGGCGGCCGATTCGGCGTCGAGATTGGCGGTCGGCTCGTCGGCGATCAGGAGCGAGGGCCGGTTGACCACCGCGCGCGCGATCGCGAGGCGTTGCTGCTCGCCACCGGAGAGCTGGATCGGGTTCGAGCGCTCGCGCCCAAGCAGCCCGACCTTGTCGAGCGCCGCGCGCACGCGCCGCGCCGCTTCCTTCGGCGCGTGACCCGAGAAGGCGAGCGGCAGCATCGCGTTGTCGTAGACGCTGCGGTCGTAAAGCAGCTTCTGGTCCTGGAACACGAGGCCGAGGTTGCGCCGCAGGTAAGGGATCGCCGCGCGCTTGAGCGCGCTGATATTCTGCCCTTTGACGATCACCGAGCCCGAAGTCGGCCGCTCGATCGCCGGGATCAGCTTGAGGAGGGTCGATTTGCCGGCGCCGGAGCGCCCGGTGATGAAGGCGAGCTCGCCTTCGCCGATCGCGAAGCTCACGTCCCTCAGCGCCTCCTGGCCGCCGGGATAGCGCTTCGCGACCGAGGAAAAGCTAACCAACCAGCGCCTCGGCGAAATCGCGCGCGACGAACGGGCGCAGGTCGTCGATGTCTTCGCCTACGCCGACGAAGAGAAGCGGAACCGGCCGCTCCCTCGCGATCGCGCAAACCACCCCGCCCCTGGCGGTGCCATCGAGCTTGGTGAGGACCAGGCCGGTGAGGCCGAGCGCGTCGTCGAAGGCCTTGACCTGCGCGAGCGCGTTCTGCCCGGTGTTGGCGTCGAGCACGAGGAGCACTTCGTGCGGCGCGCCTGCCTGCGCTTTCGCGGCGACGCGCTTCACCTTGCGAATCTCCTCCATGAGGTGCAGCTGCGTCGGCAGCCGCCCGGCCGTGTCGGCGATGACCACCTCGGCACCGCGCGCCCGGGCCGCGCCGAGCGCGTCGAACAGCACCGCGCCCGGGTCGCCGGACGGCTGCGCGATCACCGGCACGGCGTTGCGCTCGCCCCAGGCCACCAGCTGCTCGCGAGCCGCGGCGCGGAACGTGTCGCCTGCAGCAAGCAGCACGCTGTGCCCCTGCAACTGCAGCCAGTGCGCAAGCTTGCCGATCGAAGTCGTCTTTCCCGAGCCGTTCACGCCGGCGAGCATGATGACAAACGGCCTTGCTCCCGTAATCTCCAGTTTCCTTTCCAGCGGCAGGAGCAATTCCGCGAGCGCGTCCTTCAGCGCGCGTCTCAAGGCCTCCCCGTCTTCTAGCTTTTTCCTTCGAAGAGAAGAAACGATCGCCTGCGTCGCAGCTACGCCGCAGTCGGCCTGCAGCAGCGCGGCCTCTAGCTCCTCGTAGAGCGACTCGTCGACGCGCCGGCGCGCGAGCAGCACGGGGACGGGGGTGTTGAGCACCTCCCGCGTGCGCGCAAGGCCAGCCTTGAGGCGCGCCGCCCAGGAAAGCGCTGCTACCATGGATCGGTGAATTCTAGCAAAGGCAGGCTGCGAATCATCGCCGGCGAATACCGCGGCCGCCGCATCGCGGTCCCGGCAAAGCCGGGATTGCGCCCGACGCCGGACCGCGTGCGCGAGACGCTGTTCAACTGGCTCGGCCAGCGCCTCGACGGGCTCGCCTGCCTCGATCTTTTCGCCGGCAGCGGCGCGCTCGGCTTCGAGGCCGCATCGCGCGGCGCGGCACGCGTGGTAATGGTCGAGCATGACCGCGCGGTGTCCGCGCATCTGGAGCGCACGCGCGCTCTGGTGGGTGCAAGACAGGTCGAAATCGTGCAAGGCGACGCGTTCGACTATCTGGCGCGGCGGGGCGAGAAATTCGACGTGGTTTTCCTCGACCCGCCGTTCAGGCAGAATGCGCTGCCGGCAGTGCTCGAGCGGCTGCCGGCGCGGCTCGCGGCGCTCGCGCGGGTCTACGTGGAAGCCGCGGCGCCGCTTGAGCCTCGAGGCGCGTGGGAGGAACTCAAGCGCTCGCGCGCCGGACAGGTGAGCTACCAGCTGCTCGAATGGAGAGGCGATGATCAAGGCCGTCTACCCGGGAACGTTTGATCCGCTCACGCGCGGGCACGAGGACCTGGTGCGCCGGGCGAGCAGGCTGTTCGACTCCGTGATTCTCGGCGTCGCCGACAGCCGGGCGAAGCGCACTTTCTTCCCGCTGCAGGAGCGCATCGACATGGCCCGCGAAGTGCTTGGCGGCGTCAAGAACCTGAAGGTGGTCGGCTTCGACGGCCTGCTGATCGATTTCGTGCGGCAGCAGGATGCGCGCGTCGTGCTGCGCGGCCTGCGCGCGGTGTCGGATTTCGAATACGAGTTCCAGCTCGCCGGGATGAACCGCAGCCTTTATCCCGACCTCGAAACCATCTTCCTCACGCCCTCCGAGCAGCACATGTTCATCTCGGCGACGCTGGTGCGCGAGATCGCGGCGTTTGGCGGAGACGTGTCGAAATTCGTCGATCCGGTGGTAGAGAAGCGGCTGAAGGCAAGAGCCGCTAGCGCTGACAGCGCGGGCAGAAAAAAGTAGAGCGCTGCCCCTGCGCGATGCGGCGGATCGCGCTCCCGCATCGCCTGCAGGGCTGGCCCGCGCGTTCGTACACCCAGTAGCGCTGCTGGAAATAGCCCGGGTTGCCGTCGGCTCCGACGAAGTCGCGCAGGCTCGAGCCGCCGGCGCGGATCGCGGCGCGCAAGGTTTCCTTGAGGGCGGCGGCAAGCAGGGCGCAGCGCCCGCGCGACAGGCGCCTCGCCGGCGTGCGCGGATGGATCCCGGCGCGGAACAGGCTCTCGTTGGCGTAGATGTTGCCGACGCCGGCGATCCGCCTCGAGTCCATCAGGAACAGCTTGATCGGCGTGCGGTGCGCGCGCGTGAGCGCGTGCAGGCGCTCCGGATGCAGCGCGCGCGACAGCGGCTCGAGGCCGAGATGCGCGAGCAGCGGATGCGCTTCCGCGCGTCCCGAGGCCCACAACACTGCGCCGAAGCGCCGCGGATCGCGCAGCCGCAGGATGCGGTCGCCGAGCAGCAGGTCGAAGTGATCGTGCTTGCCGGCTGGCGTGCCGGGCGGCAGCAGGCGCAGGCTCCCCGACATGCCGAGGTGCAGGATCAGGTGCCCGTCGCCGCAATCGACGAGCAGATACTTTCCGCGCCGGCGAATCGATCTGATGGTGCGCCCGGCAAGCCGGCGCACGGCGGGCGGCACCGGCCAGCGCAACCGCGGCTCGCGGATCTCGACGCCCGAGATGACGCGACCGGAAATGTGCGGCAAAAGTCCTCGCCGCGTGACCTCGACTTCGGGTAGTTCTGGCATTTAATCGGCAAGCTTGTGCAGGGCACCAAATATACCTAAGATGGGTCGAAGCCAAATGCCAAAATATATTTTTGCCGCTGTGCTGTCCCTCGCGGCGTGCGCCGCAACCCCTCAGCCCGCGCCCGAGGAGCTGAGCGAGCCGACGCTGTACGACTTCCTGCTGGGCGAGATCGCCCTGCAGCGCGGCGACGTCACGCTCGCGGCGAAAACTTACCTGGAGCTTGCAAAACACACGCGCGATCCGCGCGTCGCGCGCCGCGCGGTCGAGGTGGCGAATCTCGCGCGCCTGCCGGACCTGGCGATCGAGGCGGCGAAGACCTGGCTCGACATCGAGCCGTCGTCGCCGCAGGCATTGCAGGTGACGGCGGCGCTGCTCATCGGCTCGAAGCGCGTCGAGCAAGCCGAGCCGTATCTCGAGAGGCTGCTCGCGGCCGACGGCGTCAATCTCGAGAACGGTTTCATGCAGCTCAGCCGGCTGCTCGCCGGCAACCCGGACAAGAGCGCCAACTTGCGCGTCGTGCGGCAGCTCGCGGCCAAGCATCCGAAGCTTGCGCCGGCGCAATTCGCCATCGCGCAGGCGGCGCTCGTCGCGGGCGACGACGACGCGGCGCTCGCCGCGTCGCGCAGCGCCGCCGCGCTGCGCCCCGAATGGGAGCCGCCCGCGGTGCTCGAGGCGCAGGTGCTGCAGAAGCGCTCGCCCGCCGCGGCGGCCGAGCGCCTCGAGGCTTTCGTCGCGAAGAACCCCGGCTCGCGCGAAGGCAGGCTGAACTACGCGCGCGCGCTGGTGCTCGACAAGCGGTTTCCCGAGGCGCGCAAGCAGTTCGAAGCGCTGCTCGCGGCGAATCCCGGGAACACCGACGTCATCTACGCGGTCGGCCTGCTCGCCTACCAGCTCAAGGACTACCCGGTCGCCGAGGAGAACATGAAGCGGCTGCTCGGCCTGGGCTATCGCGACGCGAACGGCGTGCGCTACCTGCTGGGCCAGATCGCCGAGGAGCAGAAGGCCTGGCCGCGCGCCATCGAATGGTACGAGCAGATCGTCAGCGGCGAGCACGTGGTCCCCGCGCGCCTGCGCGCCGCGAGCGCGATCGCCAAGCAGGGAAAGCTCGACGAGGCGCGCGCCTACCTGAAGCGCGCGGCCGAGGACAACCCCGACCAGGAAGTGCAGCTGGTCGTGGCCGAGGCGCAGCTGCTGCGCGAGGCGAACCACAGCCGCGACGCCTTCGAGCTGCTCGGCCAGGCGCTCAAGAAGGATCCCGAGCAGCCCGACCTGCTCTACGACATGGCGCTGACCGCCGAGAAGCTCGAGCGCTACGAGCAGATGGAATCGAACCTGCGCAAGCTGATCGAGGTGCAGCCCGAGCACGCGCACGCCTACAACGCGCTCGGCTACTCGTTCGCCGAGCGCAACACGCGGCTGGCCGAGGCGAGAAAGCTGATCGAAAAAGCGCTCGAGCTCTCGCCGGAGGATTATTTCATCATCGACAGCCTGGGCTGGGTGCTGTACCGCGAGGGCAATCTTAAGGGCGCGGCGGAGCAGCTGCGCCGCGCCTACAGCGGGCGGCCCGACGCCGAGATCGGCGCGCACCTCGGCGAAGTGCTGTGGGTGATGGGCCGGCGCGACGAGGCCGAGCGCATCTGGCAGGAGTCGATCAAGTCAGCGCCGGAAAACGACACGCTGCAGAAGACGATCAAGCGCTTCAAGCGGTAATGGCGATCGCGCTGCGGCGGGCGGCCGCCTATGCGCTCGCCAGCCTTCTGCTGGGGGGCTGCGCGCAGCTCGAGACGCGCCCGGCCCGGGAGGCGGAAGTCGATCTCGCCGGCCGCCTGGCGGCGCGCTACGGCGAGGAATCGTTCACCGGCAATATCGCCTGGCGCCACGCCAAGGATTTCGACGAGATGCTCATCACCACCCCGCTCGGCCAGGGCGTGGCGCGCATCGTGCGCGAGGGCGACCAGGTGACGCTCACCACCGCCGAGCCGCGCGAGTACCACGCTGCAGACGTCGAGTCGCTCACCCAGCAGGTGCTCGGCTTCCGGCTGCCGCTCGACGGGCTCGCCGACTGGGTGCGCGGCCGGCCTTCCCCCGACCTCGAGCGGCGCGGCTGGAAGATTGAGTACCAGGAGTACGCCGGCGAATTGCCGTCGCGGCTGCGGCTGCTCTACCCGGGAATCGAGCTGCGGCTCATCATCTCGCGGTGGCAATGACCTGGTACCCGGCGCCGGGAAAGCTGAATCTTTTCCTGCACGTGCTCGGCCTGCGAGCGGACGGCTACCACGAGCTGCAGACCGTCTTTCGCCTGATCGACCTCTGCGACCGCGTAGGCATCGCCCCACGCTCGGACGGCGAAGTGCGCTTCGAGGGGCCGTTCGGCGAAGAAAATCTCTGCGTCCGGGCGGCGCGGCTTCTGCAACGTGAAACGGGCTCCAGGCGCGGGGCCGAGTTGCGCCTCGAAAAGCACCTCCCCGTCGGCGGCGGGCTAGGCGGGGGCTCGTCGGATGCGGCGACGGTCTTGCTGGTCCTGAATCGCCTCTGGGAAGTCAATCTCGGCCGGGCGAGGCTGCGCGAGATCGGCCTGCAGCTCGGGGCCGACGTGCCGTTTTTCATCTTTGGGCGCAACGCTGTCGGAGAAGGCGTCGGCGAGCGCCTGCGAGCGCTCGAGCTGCCGGCGGCCTGGTACCTCGTGCTCACGCCGCAAGTCTCGGTTTCGACGAAGGAAATGTTCGCTTCGGCGTTGACAGCGGATACGAAACGACTCAAAATACCGCCCTTTTTCTCGGGACAGGGGCGCAACGATTTCGAGCCGGTCGTGACCGCTCGCTTTCCCGAAATTGCGGCGCAGCTGGCGTGGCTCAAGAGCCGATGCCCGCAGGCGCGCATGACGGGCTCCGGGGCTTGCGTGTTCGCCGAGTTCGAGACGAGGGTGCTGGCGGACGTGGTTCAATCCCAGTTGCCGGGGGGGATGAGCGGGTTCGTGGCGCAGGGGCTCGAGCGTCACCCGCTCCATGACCGGGCAGATTGAACAACTGGGGAGTCGCCAAGCTGGTTAAGGCACCGGATTTTGATTCCGGCATACGAGGGTTCGAATCCTTCCTCCCCAGCCATATACAGTGACCGCGATGACCACTGGGATGAACAGCGCGCCGCTAGACCGCCTGATGGTATTTACGGGCAACGCCAATCCGCGCCTTGCGCAGGACGTGGCGAAGCACCTCAATCTGCCCATCGGACGCGCGATCGTCGGCAAGTTCTCGGACGGCGAGGTGCTGGTCGAGCTGATCGAGAACGTGCGCGGCAAGGATGCGTTCGTGCTGCAGTCGACGTGCGCGCCGACCAACGACAACCTGATGGAGCTGCTGGTGATGATCGACGCGTTGAAGCGCTCCTCGGCGGCGCGCGTCACCGCGGCGATCCCGTATTTCGGCTACGCGCGCCAGGACCGCAGGCCGCGCTCGGCGCGCGTGGCGATCAGCGCCAAGGTGGTGGCGAACATGCTGGCGTCGGTCGGCGTGGCGCGCGTGCTGACGATGGACCTGCACGCCGACCAGATCCAGGGGTTCTTCGACATCCCGGTGGACAACATCTACGCCGCGCCGGTGCTGCTGGGTGACGTGTGGAAGCAGCGCTACGAGGACTTGATCGTCGTCTCGCCGGACGTCGGCGGGGTGGTGCGGGCGAGGGCGCTGGCGAAGCGGCTGGAGTCCGACCTGGCGATCATCGACAAGCGGCGGCCGAAGGCGAACGTAGCCGAGGTGATGAACGTGATCGGCGAGGTGAGCGGGCGGACCTGCGTCATCATGGACGACATGGTGGACACCGCCGGCACCCTGGTAAAGGCGGCGCAGGTCCTGAAGGACGAGGGCGCGACCAAGGTGGTCGCCTACTGCACGCACCCGGTGCTCTCGGGCGGCGCGGTGGAGCGCATCGCCGGCTCGCCTCTCGACGAGCTGGTGGTGACCGACACCATCCCGCTGCGCGACGAGGCCCGCCAGTGCAAGAAAATCCGGCAGCTGTCGGTGGCCGGCCTGCTCGCCGAGACGATTTTGCGGATCTACACCGAGGAATCGGTGAGCTCCCTGTTCATTGAATAGATTCCCAATCCAGGAGCAACGCGATGGCAATTGAAATCACGGCGCGCAAGCGCGAAGCGCAGGGCACGGGTCCGAGCCGCCGCCTGCGCATCGCCGGCAAGGTGCCGGGCATTCTCTACGGCGGCGACCAGGCCCCGGTCAACATCGAGCTCGACCACAAGGACCTGTTCATCAAGCTGAAGAACGAGAGGTTTCACGCCTCGATCCTGACCCTCGAGCTGGCCGGGACCAAGGAGCAGGTGCTGCTGCGCGCGGTCAACATGCACCCGTTCAAGCTGCAGGTGCAGCACGTCGACTTCCAGCGCGTCGTCAAGGACAAGAAGATCCACATGAAGGTGCCGCTGCACTTCGTGAACGCCGAGAAGTCGCCCGGCGTCAAGGAGCAGGGCGGCGTCGTCAGCCACGTGCTGAACGAGCTCGACGTCATCTGCCTGCCGGATGATCTGCCTGAATATATCGAGGTCGACCTCGGCAACCTCGCGGTCGGCCACTCGATGCACGTGCGCGAGCTGGCGCTGCCCAAGGGCGTCGAGCTGGCGCTGCACAAGAACGAGAACCCGGTCGTCGCGACCGTGATCGTGCCGGCATTGATCACCGAGGAAGAGGAAGCGGCCGCAGAGGCGGTGGCGCCGTCCGAAGTGCCGACGACCGAGCAGGCCGCTCCGGCGAAGGAAGGCGAGGCGCCTGCGGAGGGTGAGAAGGCCGCTCCGAAGGCTGCTCCCAAGGCTGCTCCGAAGGCCGCCGAGAAGCCCGAAAAGCCGGAAAAACCCGAGAAAAAAGAGAAAAAGTAACCTACCTTGATCCGTCTCGTCGTCGGCCTGGGCAACCCGGGCAAGGAGCACGAACGCACGCGCCACAACGCGGGGTTCTGGCTCGTCGAGCGCTTCGCCTCGGCCAACGGCATCGTGCTGCGCAAGGACAACAAGTTCCAGGCGCTGGTCGGCCGGCACGAGCCGAGCGGCGCCTGGCTGCTCATGCCGCAGAGCTTCATGAACGCGAGCGGCCGCGCGGTGCAGATGCTCGCCGGGTTCTTCAAGATCAAGCCCGAGGAAATCCTGGTAGTGCACGACGAGCTCGATTTCCCGCCCGGCACCGCCAGGATCAAGCAGGGCGGCGGCATCGCCGGCCACAACGGCCTGAAGGACATCTCGCAGCGCCTCGCCACGCACGACTATTGGCGCCTGCGCCTGGGGGTCGGCAAGCCCCCGGCCGGAATGGAAGGCGCCGACTACGTGCTGCAAAAACCCCCGGCCGAGGAGCGTGCGGCGATCGATGCGGCCATCGACAGGTCCCTGGCCGTGCTGCCGCAATGCCTGTCGGGCGACATCCAGAGTGCCATGCAGAAGCTGCACACGGAACCGGAACCGAAAAAAGAGCCAGAGAAAAAAGAGCCTGTGAAGGAAGGCGGCCTCAGGTCTTCGCTGAAGTCCCTGTTCGGCAGGAAATGAACCTGAAGTGCGGGATCGTCGGCTTGCCGAACGTCGGCAAGTCGACCCTCTTCAATGCCCTCACCAGAGCAGGCATCGCGGCGGATAACTATCCGTTCTGCACTATCGAGCCCAACGTCGGCATCGTGCAGGTGCCCGATCTGCGGCTCGAGGTCATCGCCGAGATCGCCCAGCCGCAGAAGGTGGTGCCGGCGGTGGTCGAGTTCGTCGACATCGCGGGCCTCGTCGCCGGCGCCTCCAGGGGCGAAGGGCTCGGCAACCAGTTCCTCGCCAGCATCCGCGAGACCGACGCCATCGCGCACGTGGTGCGCTGCTTCGACGACCCGAACGTGATCCACGTCGCGGGCAGGATCGATCCGCTGTCGGACATCGGGACCATCAACACCGAGCTGGCGCTCGCCGACCTGGAGGCGGTGGAAAGGCAGCTCGCCAAGCACGAGAAGCTGGCGCAGACTGGCGGCGACAAGGAGGCGCAACGCCTCGTTTCCGCCTTGAAAAAAGTCGGGCAAGCTCTGGATGCGGGGCTGCCGGCGCGCAGCGCCGAACTTTCGAAGGAGGAGCGCGCGCTGCTGAGGCCGCTCTTTCTCCTCACCATGAAGCCCGTCATGTATGTCGCCAACATCGGCGAACAGGGATCCCAAAAGCTCCTCGAACAAGTCGAGGCGTACGCGGCCAAGGAGGGCGCACCGGTGGTCCCGATCAGCGCTTCGATCGAAGCGCAGATCGCCGGCATGCCGGAGGAGGACAAGAAGCTGTTCCTCGAGGACATGGGGATGGACGAGCCGGGGCTCAACCGCGTGATCCGCGCCGCGTACCAGCTGCTCGGGCTGCACACCTACTTCACCGCCGGTCCGAAGGAGGTGCGCGCCTGGACCATTCCGGCGGGGGCCACCGCGCCGCAGGCGGCCGGGGCGATCCACACCGACTTCGAGCGCGGCTTCATCCGGGCCGAGGTCGCGTCGTACGACGACTTCGTCGCCTGCGGCGGCGAGCAGGGCGCGAAGGAGTCTGGCAAGCTGCGCCTGGAGGGCAAGGACTACACTGTGCGCGACGGCGACGTGATCCACTTCCGCTTCAACGTCTGATGCTGCAGACCAGCTTCGGCTCCGCCGCGCCCTCGGACATTCCCCACCTGGTCCGCCTGCTCGGGCTGCTGTTCACCCAGGAACCCGAGTTCTCGCCGAACGCCGAGAAGCAAAGCGAAGCGCTCGACGCGATCCTCCACGATCGCTCGCGCGGGCGCATTTTCGTCGCCCGCGAAGCCGGCAAGGTGGTGGGGATGGCGAGCCTGCTTTACACCATCAGCACCGCCGAGGGCGGCAAGGCGGCCTTGTTCGAGGATTTCATCGTGCAGCCGGAATACCGCCGCCAGGGAATCGGCACGCGGCTGCTCGAGTACGTGATCCAGCAGGCGCGCGCCGAAGGAGTCCTGCGCATCACGCTGCTCACCGACCTGCAGAACGACAACGCGCAGGATCTGTACCGCAAGCTGGGGTTCGTCAATTCGTCGATGCAGGCGATGCGGCTGAAGCTGCGAAAATCTTCCCCAGCGTGACCGCGAAAGGCACGACCTCGGCGCCGTCGAGGACGCCCCGCTCGAGCATCTCGCGGTGCAGCGAGCGCAGGTTGTAGTGCGGCACCGAGGCGTAGAGATGGTGCTCGATGTGGTAGTTCACCTGGTGCGGAAAGATCAGCCACTCGAGCCAGGCCGGCGCGACGTTGGTGCGTGCCGCGGTGAGCGGCGAGGAAAAATCGGTGGTCGCGCCGTGCTCGGCGATCGCGCGCAGCCTGAGAATAGCCTGCACCACCGTCACGAGCGGCAGGATCCACAGCACGAGGTATCGGACAAGGTAGCCGCTGAGCGCGAACAGGCCTAAGGCTATTACGTGAAAGGCAATCACGGCATTTCGGTCAGCACGCGCTTCGTCGCGCAGTTTGGATGAAGTATCGTCGAGCGGCCGGAGCGCTTTATTG
>Ga0209472_1000152_pt1 | contig 41507 bp, 38 predicted proteins | sample GraSoiAngelo_130_FD_185887 | JGI IMG/M metagenome (GOLD analysis project Ga0209472, IMG submission 185887) | Grasslands soil microbial communities from the Angelo Coastal Reserve, California, USA - 14_0929_02_20cm (SPAdes) (version 2) | ecosystem: Environmental > Terrestrial > Soil > Grasslands ... | reverse complement strand
CCCACCTGCTCGGCGAAGCACGTGCCGAGCTACGTGCAGAACCTGGAGAAGCTCAAGGGCAAGGGCGTGAACGAGATCTGGTGCGTGGCGACGAACGACGCGTTCGTCATGGCGCACTGGGGCCGCGACCAGAAAGCGCTCGGCAAGATCCGCTTCCTGGGCGACGGCAGCGCGCAGTGGACCAAGGCGCTCGGCCTGGAGCTCGATCTGAACCCCCGCGGCATGGGGACCCGGATGCAGCGCTTCTCGATGCTGGTCGACAACGGCGTGGTGAAGCAGCTCAACATCGAGGGCCCCGGCAAGTTCGAGGTGTCGGACGCCGGCACCCTTCTCAAGCAGCTGGGCTGATACGAAAGGACCCTTCTCATGCTCAAACCCCTGATCGGCGTGTTTCTCCTCGCGGCCAGTACCGGCGTTTTCGCTCAGCCCGTCGACTGCTCGAAGGCGAAGGATCCCGCGCGTTGCGAGGAACGCGTCGCGAAGATGAAGGCAGCGCGTAGCCAGGCCCAAAAAGCCTGCGAAGGCAAGCAAGGCGACGCGCGCCGCGATTGCATGCGCAAGCAAATGTGCGCCCAGGCGAAGGATCCGAAGACCTGCATGGAGCGCACCGCAAAGATGAAGGCGGCGCATGGCAAGGCCGAGAAGGCCTGCGCAGGCAAGCAGGGCGACGCGCACCGCGATTGCATGCGCCACGAGATGTGCGCGCAAGCGAAAGACCCGGCGCAGTGTGAAGCCCGCGTCAAGGAAGCGCAACAGCGTCGCCAGCAAAAGAAATAGCGCTCTCCGGTCTGATGAAACGGCTGTTCGCCGTCGCCTCGCTGCTGTGCGCCGCTTGCGCCGTCGCAGCCGAGGCGCCGCGCAAAATCGTCTCGCTGGAAGGCGTTACCGAGTACCAGCTGGCGAACGGCCTGCGCCTGCTCACGCTGCCCGACCCGGGCATCGACACCGCAACGCTGCACATCACCTACCTGGTCGGCTCCCGCCACGAGGGCTACGGCGAGAAAGGCATGGCGCACCTGCTCGAGCACCTGCTGTTCAAGGGCTCCGCGCGCCATCCCAACATCAAGGAAGAGTTCACGCGCCGCGGCGCGCGCTGGAACGGCACCACGTCGAACGACCGCACGACCTACTTCGAGACCTTCGCCGCCGGTGACGACAATCTCGCGTGGGCGATCGAGATGGAAGCCGACCGCATGGTGAACTCGTTCGTCTCCAAGCAGCACCTCGACAGCGAGATGAGCGTGGTGCGCAACGAGTTCGAGCTGGGCGAGAACAACCCCGGCAGCGTGCTTTTCGAGCGCATGCAGCAGGCGGCCTACCCCTGGCACAACTACGGCAATCCGATCATCGGCATGCGCTCGGACATCGAGCGGGTGCCGATCGACAGGCTGCAGGCCTTCTACCGCACCTGGTACCAGCCCGACAACGCGGTGCTGATCGTCGCCGGGCGCTTCGACGAAGGGCGCGCCCTCGAGCTGGTGGCCCGGCACTTCGGCGCCCTGCCACGGCCGTCGCGGCCGCTGCCGGCGCTCTACACCGAGGAGCCGACCCAGGACGGCGAGCGCACGGTGATCCTGCGCCGCAGCGGCGACAACCCGCTCGTCGCGCTGATGTACCGCGTGCCGGCCGGCGCCCACCCCGACTATGCTGCCGTCGACGTGCTCACCAACGTCCTCGGCGACACGCCGAGCGGGCGGCTGCACCGCGCGCTCGTGCAGAAAGGCCTGGCGAGCTCGGTCTGGGGCAGCGAGCGCAGCCTGCACGATCCGGGCTACGTGTACTTCGGCGCGGCGCTCGACAAGTCCGCGTCCCTGGACAAGGCGCGCGACGCGCTGATCCAGGCCGCCGAAAGCCTCCGCAAGGACAGAATTACCGCGGAGGAAGTCGCTCGCGCGCGCACCGCGCTGCTCAACGACTCCGAGAAATCGCAGCTCGACACCGGCGCCTTCGTGCGCGCCCTTTCCGAATTTTCCGCCGTGGGCGACTGGCGCCTGTTCTTCCTGTATCGCGACCGCCTGCGCAGGGTCGGCCTGGAAGACGTGCAGCGCGTCGCCGAGCATTACTTGAAGCCGGCAAACCGGGTCCTCGGCGTCTTCGTGCCGACCGAGCGGCCCGAGCGCGCCGAGATCCCGGCGGCCACCGGCCTGGAGGAAGCGCTTGCCGCCTATCGCGCCGACGATGCCAAGTCGCTGACCCTCGGCGAGGCCTTCGACCCGTCGCCGGCCAACATCGAATCGCGCGTCCTGCGGCGCCAGCTCGCCAACGGCATCAACGCGGCGCTGCTGTCGAAGAAAACGCGCGGCGGCCGCGTTGTCGCCAGCCTCGCGCTGCACTGGGGCGACGAGAAGAGCCTGTTCAACCGCGAGGCGGCCTGCGATTTCGCCGGCGGCATGCTGAGCCGCGGCAGCAGGAAGCACACCCGGGCGCAGCTCAAGGACGCCTTCGACAAGCTCAACGCCACGGTTTCGGTGGGCGGCGAGGGCGCGAGCATCGAAGTGCGCAAGGAGAACCTGGCGGGCGCGCTGCGGCTGGTGGCCGAAGCGCTGCGCGAGCCGGCCTTCCCGCCTGCCGAATTCGACGAGATGAAGCGCGCCGCGATTACCGGCGCCGAAGCGCAGCGCACCGACCCGGCGGCGCTCGCCGGCGTGCGGCTCGCGCGCCACCTGCACCTGTACCCCAAAGGCCATCCGCTCTACACGCCGACCATCGAGGAGCGCATCGAGAAGCTGCGCGCCGCCAGGCTCGGCGACGCCGAAGCCTGCTACCGCGACCTGTTCGGCGCGACCGGCGCCGACTTCGCCGCGGTGGGCGAATTCGACCCCGGCGAAACGGCGCGCCTGGTCGAGGAGCTGTTCGGCGCCTGGCGCACGCCGCTGCCGTTCGAGCGCGTGCCGGCGCGCTACTTCGACCGGCCAGCCTTCGAGAACGCCTTCGTCACGCCCGACAAGGCGAACGCGGTGCTGCGCGCCGGCCTCAACGTCAGGATGCGCGATGACCACCCCGACTATCCCGCGGTCACCCTCGCCAACTACCTGCTCGGCGGTCCTTCGACCGCGCGCGTCCCGGTGCGCGTGCGCGAGAAGGAGGGCCTCTCCTACAGCACCTACACCACCTTCAACTCGAGCCCGTTCGACGAGTCGGCGGAGTTCCGCGTGGCGTCGGTCTTCGCGCCGCAGAACCGCGACCGCGTCGAGCGCGCGATCCGCGAGGAGCTCGAGCGGGCGGTGCGCGCCGGCTTTACCGCGAGCGAGGTGGAGGAAGGCAGGAAATCGCTGCTCGAGGCGCGGCGCATGGCGCGCACGCAGGACCGCGCGCTCGTCGGCCGCCTGGGGAGCTATCTGTTCGCCAAGCGCACCTTCGCCTGGGACATCGAGTTCGAGGCGAAGATCGCCGCGCTGACCGCCGATCAGGTGAACGCCGCATTTCGTCAGCACATCGATCCGGCCAGGCTGTCCGTGATCGTAGCGGGAGATTTCAAGAAGCCCTAGCGGTAGCTCACCTCGAGAATCTCGAGCTCCTCGTCGCCCGAGGGCGTGCGCAGCGTGACGCTGTCGCCCGCGCGCGCCTTGAGCAGCGCCCTGGCGATCGGCGAGACCCACGACACGCGGCCGCGCGAAGCATCGACCTCGTCGACGCCGACGATGCAGATCTCTTTCTCTTCGTTCTTCATCTTTATCCTCACGGTGGCGCCGAAGAACACCTGGTCGGTGTCGCGCTCTTTCGCATTCACCACCTGCGCGGCTTCCAGCCGCTTGATGAGAAAGCGCATGCGCCGGTCGATCTCGCGCAGGCGCCGCTTGCCGTAGAGATAGTCGGCGTTCTCGGATCGATCGCCGAGCGAGGCCGCCCAGGCGACCGTCTTCACCACGGCGGGGCGCTCGGCCTCGGCCAGCTGCTTGAGCTCGGCTTTCAGGCGCGCGTAGCCCTCCGGCGTGATGTAGTTCTTGCCGTCCGGAATCGACTGCGCCTCGCGTTCGACCTCCTGCGGGACGCCCTCGTCCTTGACAAAGGCCTTCGACATGGAGTGTTGGATTTTACGCTTGCCAGCGCCGCGCCAAGCTTTCAAAATCCGTGAAAAAGGAGGCAGCATGGCGGACAAAGCCGAGCAGCTCGATTTTCTGACGCGGATGCGGATCCGCGAGCTGGTGCTGATGGGGCTGATCAGCGTGACCGCGGTGCTCGCCAACCTGCCCCACGAGTACGTCGAGGAAACCCTGGGCGTTTCGCACGCCACGCTGATCGCGGTGCTCGCCTGCGTGGTGATCCTGGGGCTGTTCCTGTACCTGAAGTTCTTTCTCTTCGTCGCCGTGGTGCTCCTCGTCGCCGGCGCCAACCTGCCCGCGCAGATCGCCGACGGATTCCACCTCTCCAAGACCCCGATCATCCTCGCGCTCGTCGCGCTGGTGGGAATCGGCCTCATCAACCACGTGGTGAAGCTGATCCCCACCGGGCTCGAGCCCAAGCCGCGGGAAAAGAGCCTCGAGGCGGTGCGGGCCATGTTCTACGCCGTCGAGAAAAACAACCCGGCCTACGCGCAGAAAGTGCTGGAAATGAACTTCGACCCGAGCCTGCACCACGAAAACGGCTACACCCCTCTCGCCTACGCCGCGGCAAAGGGGAACCTGGAGATGGTCGACCTGCTCCTGCGCAACGGCGCCGACCCGACCCAGGTGACCAGGGAAGGCGACACGCCGGTGGAGCTCGCCCTGCGCTCCGGCCACGGCGGCATCGCCGACGTCCTGAAGCGCGCCAGGCAGGCGTTCGAAACCGGCGGCGAGCCGCAACCCCACCCCGCCTAGCCGTTGCTATAATACTGTATGGATATGCAGGTCAGCGCCGCCGAGCAGGAAATCAGCCGCGATACGCTGCTCGAGAAATACGCCAAGGAGCAGGAGGCCTCGGTCGATGACGTGCGCCGCCGCGTGGCGCGCGCGCTGGCGCAGGCCGAGCCCGAGGACCGGCGCGCCCATTGGGAGCGCCGCTTCCTGCAGGCGCAGGAGGAAGGCTTCATCCCCGCCGGGCGCATCAATTCCGCCGCCGGCATCCAGCTCCAGGCGACGCTGATCAACTGCTTCGTGCAGCCGGTCGGCGACTCGATCTCCGAGGTCGTCGACGGCAAGCCGGGCATCTATACCGCGCTGCAGGAGGCGGCCGAGACCATGCGCCGCGGCGGCGGCGTCGGCTACGACTTCTCGGCGATCCGGCCAAAGGGCGCCGAGGTGAAGGGCACGCATTCGCGTGCCAGCGGCCCGGTGTCCTACATGCGCGTGTTCGACCAGTCGTGCGAGACGGTCGAATCGGCCGGCTCGCGCCGCGGCGCCCAGATGGGCGTGCTGCGCTGCGACCACCCCGACATCGAGGAGTTCATCCACGCCAAGGACCGGGGCGAGCTCGCCAATTTCAACCTGTCCGTCGGGGTCACGGACGGTTTCATGGCCGCTGTCGAGAACGACCTGTCCATCGAATTGACCCATAAGTCGAGACCCTGGCCGGGCAACGACAGCTACCAGCGCGATGACGGCCTGTGGGTGTACCGCAAGCTGCCCGCGCGCGAGCTGTGGGACCAGATCATGCGCTCGACGTACGACCACGCCGAGCCGGGCATCCTGTTTCTCGACCGCATCAACCGGGACAACAACCTCAATTACTGCGAGACGATCGAGGCGACGAACCCCTGCGCCGAGCAGCCGCTGCCGCCTTATGGCTGCTGCTGCCTGGGTTCGATCGATCTGACGAGATTCGTTTCCCACCCGTTCACCGAAAAAGCCGGCTTCGACTTCGAGAAGTTCGGCAGGGTGATCGAGACCTCGGTGCGCATGCTCGACAACGTGCTCGAGGTCACGGCCTGGCCGCTCGAGCCGCAGCGCCAGGAAGCGATGGCGAAGCGCCGCGTCGGCCTGGGCTTCACCGGGCTGGGCGATGCGCTCATCATGCTGCGGCTGAAGTACGACACCGGCGAAGCGCGGCGCATGGCGGCGCGCGTCGCCGAGGCCATGCGCGACCAGGCCTACCAGGCGTCGGTGGAGCTCGCGAAGGAACGCGGGGCCTTTCCGCTTTTCAATGCCGATCTGTATTTGTCCGGCTCGAGCTTTGCCGCGCGTCTTCCCGCTTCCATCAAGGAACAGATCAAAAAGTCGGGGATCAGGAATTCGCACCTGCTCTCGATCGCGCCCACCGGCACGATCAGCCTGGCTTTCGCCGACAACGCCTCGAACGGCATCGAGCCGCCGTTCTCGTGGACCTACACCCGCAAGAAGCGCATGGCCGACGGCACGCTGCAGGAGTTCCCCGTCGAGGATCACGCCTGGAGGCGCTACCGCGCCGCCGGCGGCGAGGCCGACGCGCTGCCGCCCTACTTCGTCACCGCCCTGGAGATCTCGGCGCGCTCCCACGAGCAGATGGTGGCGACGGTCGCGCCCTACATCGACACCAGCATCTCGAAGACCGTCAACGTGCCGGAGGATTATCCGTACGCCGAGTTCCGGGACCTGTACCTGCACGCGTGGAAGTCCGGCCTGAAAGGCCTCGCCACTTACCGTCCGAACAAGATCCTCGGCTCGGTCCTGTCGGTGGAAAAGCCCCAGGACTTCGTCCAGGACGACGTCAACCGGCGCCTCTCGATCAAGACCGTCCCGGCTCCCGTGCTGGCCAGCCTGCGCTGGCCGGGACGGCCCGATCTCGCGGGCGGCAACCCGGCGTGGACCTACATGCTTGAGCACCCGAATTACCACTTCGCGGTGTTCGTCGGCCACGTCGAGAACGGCCCGCCGCACGCCTTCGAGGTGTGGGTCAACGGCAGCGAGCAGCCGCGCGGCCTCGGCGCGCTCGCCAAGACGTTGTCCATGGACATGCGCGCCAACGACCATGCCTGGCTGAAGCTCAAGCTCGATACGCTCGCCAAGGCGGGCGGGGATGCTTTCGACATGCCGTTCCCGCCGCGCGGCGAGAGAAAGCGCATGCCCTCGCTGGTCTCGGCCTTCGCGCAGATCGTGCGCTGGCGCGTCGAGCAGCTGCACGCGGGCCTGACGGGTGAATCCTTCAAGCTGGCGTCTGAAATCGGATCTTCGCCCGTGGCCGAGGCGATGTTTGCGCTGAAGGAGCCGAAAACCGGCACCGACGGCACGATGTCATGGACGGTGGACGTCTTCAACCCGCGCACCGGCGACGATTTCGTCCTCGGCCTGAAGGAAATCACCCTGCCCGACGGCATCACGCGGCCCTACTCGGTGTGGCTCTCGGGCGAATACCCGCGCGCGCTCGACGGCCTGTGCAAGATCCTGTCGCTCGACATGCGGGTGCTCGACCCGGCGTGGATCGGCATGAAGCTGCGCAAGCTGCTCGATTTCCCCGAGCCGCTCGGCGACTTCATGGCCTTCGTCCCCGCCAGCCGCAAGCAGCAGACCTTCCCCTCGACGGTTTCCTACCTGGCGCGGCTGATGCTGCACCGCTACGCCATGCTCGGCATCCTCGACGAGGACGGCGCCCCCCGGCAGCAGATGGGCATCCTGGAAGCGCCTTCGCCAAAGCACGTTCCGATCATGCTTGGCGCGAAGTGCCCGGAATGCGGCAATGCCACGCTGATCCGTAGGGACGGCTGCGATTACTGCACCGCCTGCGGCTACGTCGGGATCTGCGGCTGAAGCTCTGATCCGCCGTCGTACTCGACGGCTTCCTCCGGGCTGGCGTCCGGCGGGCGGCCAAAGCCGATGCGGCCGCGGCGGCCCAGGATGACTTCCTCGCTTTGCGCGAGGATGTCGGCACTGCCTTCGGCCGTAACATAGGTGCCGTTCGTGCTGTGGTCCTTCAGCACGAACCGGCCGTCACGCAGCGTGATCGTGCAGTGGCGCCGCGAGACCGTCCGGTCGGCCACCACCAGCGCGCAGCCGGGCGCGCGCCCGACCACGATAGACGCGCTCTCCCGCGAGCAGACGACCGCGTGACCGCGGTACATCAGCCGCAGCCGGCGCAAGTCGGTGGCGGCGCGCGACGCGATCTCGCACAAGCGCAGCGCCTCGCCCTTTTCCCTCGCCTGGATCGCGTCGAGCTGGCGGGAAAGGGCGCGCAACGACGGGCTGAGCAGCGCCGCCGTCTGTTGCGAGGTAATGGTCTGGCCTTTTTGTGCCTGCTCGACCATCCTCGAGGCGAGCTTGACCGTGTCGCCCAACAAGTCCTCGTCGCAGCGGTAGACCGGGCCGCTGTGAAAGCCGACCTGCACGCCGAGCTTCGCCCCGCCTACCTCGGGTAGCGCCTCGATGTTGGCGTGCATCCTGGTGGCGGCCTGCGCCGCCGCGTCGGCGCTCGCGAACAGCACCATCACTTTGTCGCCGTTGGTCTTGACCACCTGACCGCCGGTCGATTCCGCAGCGTCGCGCACCCGCTCGATGCAGCGCGCGATCACCTCGAGCGCAGCGGCGTAACCAGCCGCCGCGTACAGCTTGCTGCCGCCGCTCACGTCGGCAACCAGGACCGTCATCTGCCCGCTCGAATCCATCGCTGCGACGTTACCGGAGAAATATCACAGTGACGATGAAATAGTTCGCACCCGGGCGCTCCGACAGAGGGTAGTCTGTGCGGCTGAACGGCGACCCGTATCGCTGAACAGCAACCCGTGCCGCTGAAACGGCGACCCGTATTGCGGAACAGCGACCCGTGTCGCTGAACGGCGACCCGTATCGCTGAACAGCGGCCCTTGTCGCTGAACGGCGACCCGTGTCGCTGAGCAGCGACGATTGGCAAAAATTCGCGACGTATTTACACTCTGCTGACATCCGTTGGAAACACTACCTGCGTAATTTGCGCGTGCTCGAGAGGGGATCAACATGGAACAAGGAAGCCTCGCATTCACTGCGGTGTACCTCAAGGCCAAGCACGGCTATATCGGTTTCATCGAGGAGCTGCCCGGAGTCAACTCCCACGGCAGCACGATCGAGGAGGCGCGCGAGACCTTGCGCGGGCTCGCGGCATTGATATTCGACGAGCAGGGCCGCGGCGAGCAGATGGTCACCGGCGAGAACGTGATGCGCGAGCCGCTGCTCGTCCCGGTCCCGCTGCAGCCGTAGCCGCTACCGGCGGCCCTCGCGCAAGCTCCTGACGAAGTCCACGAAGCCGCGCACGTAGTTCCGCAGCCGCACGCGGATGGTTTCGTCGATCAGCTTCCCGGACGGGTCGAAGACCTTGTCGGCGTTGCCGACGTAGAGCAGCTGCTCGAACCAGGGCTGCACGCCGAGCGTCCGCAAGACGGGCAACCACGCCGTCTGCGACAGCACCGTGCCGCGCATGCCCGGCGAGGCGCCGATGAGACCCACCGCGCGGCCCTTGAACACGCGCGGGATGTCGGCCGGCGGCCGGGTCAGCCAGTCGATGGCGTTCTTGAAGGTGCCCGGGATCGAGTTGTTGTATTCCGGCGTGACGAGGAGCAGCCCATCGGCGGCGGCAATGCGGTCCTTCAGCTCGGTGACCCGGGAAGGAATCCCTTTCGCTTCGACATCGCCGTCGTAGAGCGGGATGCCGCGGATCGACTCGATCTCGATCGTCGCTTCGGGCGCGGCCTCCGCGGCCGCGGCGCGCAGCAATGCCGCGTTGTAGGAGCCGCTGCGCAGGCTCCCCGCGATGCCGACGATCCTCAAGCGAGGCGGCCCTCGGTGAAGTCGCGCATCGCCTGCCGGATTTCCTCGGGACGGTTCATGACGAAGGGGCCGTAGCGCGCGACCGGCTCCTTGAGCGGCCGGCCGGCGACCAGGATGAAGCGCGCTCCAGCATCGCCGGCGCGCGCCGCCACCGTATCGCCGCCGCGCAGCACCGCCAGCTCGCCGCGCGTCACGGCGCGGCCGGCGATGTCGAGGCTGCCCTCGTAGACGTACACGAACGCGTTGTGTTCCACGGGCACAGCTGCCTCGAATTCTCCATCTTCCAGAAAAACATCCAGGTAGAGCGGCGCAGTAGCGTCCGCTTGCACCGGGCCGCGCACGCCGCGGTAGCTTCCGGCGATGACCCGGACCCTGGCGCCGGTGCTCTCGACTTCGGGAATCTTGCCTGGCTCGATGTCCTGGTAGCGCGGCGCGGTCATCTTGTCCTTCGCCGGCAGGTTCACCCACAGCTGGAAGCCCTGCATGAGGCCGTTTTCCTGCTCCGGCATTTCCGAGTGGACGATGCCGCGCCCGGCGGTCATCCACTGCACGCTGCCGGGCCCCAGCAGGCCGGTGTTGCCCTGGTTGTCGCGGTGGCGCATGCGGCCGGCAAGCATGTAGGTCACCGTCTCGAAGCCGCGATGGGGGTGCTCGGGAAAGCCGGCGAGATAGTCGGCCGCATCGTTCGAGCGGAACTCATCGAGCAGCAGGAACGGATCGAGCTGCGGCAGGTCCGGGCCGCCGATGACGCGGTTCAGCTTGACCCCGGCGCCGTCGCTCGCCGCCATGCCGCGAACTACGCGCCCTACTTCACGGGTCTGGCTCATGCGCGGTCTCCCGGCAGGTCGAACACCAGCACCTCGGCGCCTTCGCCGCGCCCGATCTCGATCGGGCCGGCGTCTGTTTTCAGCGCGTCGCCGGCGCGCAGTGCGTGCCCTTTGACCTGCACTGTGCCGCGGGCAACGTGAACGTAGCCTTTCCTCCCCTCCCCCAAGGAATACTTTGCGCTTTCGGCGCCGTCGAACAATCCCGCGTAGAGAAGCGCGTCCTGGTGGATGCTGACCGAGCCGGCGCGCCCGTCGGGCGAGGCGATGAGGCGCAGGCGACCGCGCTTTTCCTCGGCCGGGAAGTGCTTCTGCTCATAGGAAGGCGCGATGCCGGTGACGTCGGGCTCGATCCAGATCTGCAGGAAATGCGTGCTGCCTGCCTGGTCGTCGTTGTACTCGCTGTGCAGCACGCCCCGCCCGGCGCTCATGCGCTGGACGTCGCCGGGAACGATGGTCGAGCCGGTGCCCATGGAGTCCTTGTGGGCAAGCGCGCCCTCGAGCACGTAGCTGATGATCTCCATGTCGCGGTGCCCGTGGGTGCCGAAGCCCGAGCCCGGGGCGACGCGATCCTCGTTGATGACGCGCAGCGGCCCGAACCCCATGTGCTGCGGGTCCTGGTAGCCGGCGAAGGAGAAGCTGTGGTACGAGTCGAGCCAGCCGTGGTTGGCATGGCCGCGCTCGGCGGCGGGTCGCAGTTCGGTCATGGGCCTGATGCTCGCTGGGAATTCCCCACTACATGGAGGCATTTCATGGCCGATCAAGCCTGATCCTCCCCTCTTCCAGCAGCAGCGTCTCGATGTCGTTGAGCACGCTCTGCGGGTGGAGGAAGTTCGAGCTGTAGATCTCGCGGATGTCGCCCCGGCGGTCGATCAGGAACACCTTGAGCACGTGGGACAGCTCTCGTCCAGAGCGGGTGACCTCCTGACCGAATCCTTCCACAAGCGGGTGCAGCTCTTTTGCCGATCGCGTCGTGAGGAAGTACCAGCGAAGCCCGGCGTCGCTCTCCACCACGCGGCTCCCCGCATAGCGGCGCATCGCCTCCGGCGTGTCGCGCGCCGGGTCGAACGACAGCGTGACGAAGCGTACCTGGCCGCGGAGGCGGGGCGTGGCGGCAATGGCTTCCTTCAGCGCATCGAATACGCGGTAGGCAAGCGGGCAGCCGTCAGGATCGGCGCAGGTGGTGTAGATGAAGCCGAGCAGGGTAATCCGGTCGTGCAGGTACTGCGAAAGGCGCGCGGCCCTGCCATGGACGTCGAGCACGCGCCCCTCGGGCGCCGGCATGATCCGGTGCAGCCGGTAGCTGCCCGGCGGCGGCGGGACGAATTGCAGCGGCGGCAGGAGCTCGACGTGGTGCGCCAGCGCCGGGGCGGCAACCAGCGCGGCGAGCAGCGCGGCGCCTTTCAACCGCCGGTCACGGTCGCGCGCTGCGCCTTCGTCCCCAGCTTCATGTGGTGCGCGCGGCCGAGCTTCTCCTTGGTGAAATCGACCTCGAACTTGCGCGTGAGCTCGCTTCCGTCCCAGGCGAAGCCGCGGATGAACTGCTCGTTGTCGGCGCCGCCCTTGTCCCAGTTGGCGAGCAGCGACGAGGTGATGTACAGGCGCTTGCCGTCCCAGCTCTGCGAGATCATGTTGATCTGCCTGCCGGTGACCTTCTCGTAGGTCTGCCTCGGCGCCTCGGGATTGGACAGGTCGAAGTAGCGCGTCGTGCCGTCCATGAAGGTATTGACCCACAGGCCCTTGCCGTCGCGCGTGATGCTGATGTCCACCGGCAGGGGGATCTTGGACGGGTCGCCGATGGTGCCGACCTCTTTGGCCGCCCACTGGCCGTTCGCGTCCTGCTTGACCAGCCACAGCTTGGAAGTCAGCGCCGCCGCAGTAATAGCCCAGTTGTCCTTCGGGTTGAGCGACCAGCGGATCTCCAGCGGCGCGCCCGGTACCTTGAACACTTTCGCCGGCTTCATCGCCTTCAGGTCCCAGACCACCATGCTGCTGCCGAAGTTCTTCATCGCCTCGGCGTCCTTGATCAGCTCGCCGAGCGGCCGCATGTAGTTGGCGTAGCCGGTGAAGCTGGAGGTGAGGAGCACGTTCTGCTTCGGATTGACGGCCAGGTCGTAGCCGTAGCCGTCGCCCCCGCCTTCTGTCGGCATGGGGTACGAGCTGATGAACTCGCCCTTGTTGTTGTAGAGCGCCATCCCGGTGCGGCCGCCCTTGTCCTGGGTGTTGGACAGCGCCTGCACCAGCATCCGCCCCGGCAGCGCGTAGTAGGTGTGCGGCCCGAGGAATCCCGATTTCTCCCCGAGGTCGCTGATCGTGCGCACGAGCTTCGGCGCGGCCGGATTCCTGCCGACGTCGAACACCCAGATGCGGTTGTCCGACAGCCCGCCCGCCCACAGGTAGCGCCGGTCGTCGGTGAATCCCATGTGGTGCGCCTCGACGCGCGCCCCGGTGGAGACCTTGCTGATCACCTTGCCGTAGCGCTTCGACTTCGGATTGACGTCGATCGTGACCAGCTTGTCGGAGCCGTCGCCCAGCCCTTCGACGCCGAGCGTCCAGACGTAGACGTAATCCTCCTGGCCCTTGATGAGCTGCGAGATGTACGGCGAATTGCAGGTTTCATCGGCATGTGCGACGCCGATGACGCTGATGCATGCAAGAACGAACCACCTCATGACATCCTCCCCGGGCTTGGCCCGCGCGTATCCTACACCGCAAGAAATACCTTCATCCAGAGCAGGCCTGCGACCGACTTGGCGTCCGTAATCCGGCCGTCGCGCAGCATTTCGATCGCCTGGTCGAAGCCCACGGCGATCGTTTCGACGAACTCGCCGGCGTCAAGCTTCGTCCCACCTTGATATTCAAGACGTTTTGCCAGAAAGAGCTCGATGGCTTCGTCGGTATAGGCGATCGCAGTATGGATTACGCCAAGCCGCGTCCACTCCGCCGCGCTGTAGCCGGTCTCCTCGAGCAGCTCGCGCCTGGCGGTGTCGAGGTGCGGCTCGCCGGGCTCGAGCTTGCCGGCCGGCAGCTCGATGAACACGCGGCGATGGGGGTAGCGGAACTGGCGCTCGAGCAGCACGCGGCCGTCGTCGAAGACCGGCACGATCGCCACGGCCCCCGGGTGGCGGATGTACTCGCGCGTCCCCTCGCTGCCGTCGGGAAGGCGCACCAGGTCGCGTTGCACTTTGAGGAGCACGCCGTCGTAGACGCGCTCCCCTGCGATGAAGTGCTCGGTAAGATCTTTCAATTTAGAGGGAGTTGATGGCGACATAGCAAAGCTGCATCAGCTTCTGGGGCAGTATCCCCAATACAAGCAACGCCAGGGCGTTGAGGGAGAGCAGCACACGCATCTCGCTGTGCCCCGGCACCGGCCCGGCTTCCTTCGGCTCGTCGAAATACATCAGCTTGACGATACGCAGGTAATAGAAGGCGCCCACCAGGGACAGGATCACGGCGGCCACCGCGAGCCAGAGCTGCCCCGCCTGCACCGCCGACGAGAGCACGGCGAGCTTGGCGTAGAACCCGGCGGTCGGCGGCAGGCCGGCCAGCGAGAACATCAGAACCATCATGACGAAGGCGAACCAGGGGCTGCGCCGGTTGAGGCCGCGCAAGTCGTCAAGGTTCTCGCACTCGAAGCCCTTGCGCGAGAGGTACAGGAGCACGCCGAAGGCGCCCAGGGTCATCAGCACGTAGACGACGACGTAGAACAGCGCCGTGCTGTACGCGTCGGCGGCGTTCAGCAGGTTGCCGCCGACCACGCCGGAAAGCAGCCCGAGCAGCATGAATCCCATGTGCGCGATGGTCGAGTAGGCGAGCATGCGCTTGATGTTCGATTGCGCGATCGCGGTGATGTTGCCGATTGCCATCGACAGCAGCGCGAGGAGCGCGAGCATCTGCTGCCAGTCCTGCGCCAGGTCGAGCAGCCCGTTCACCAGCAGCCGCACCGCCATCGCGAACGCGGCGAGCTTGGGCGCCGCGCCGATTACCAGGGTAATGGCGGTCGGCGCGCCCTGGTAGACGTCGGGGATCCACATGTGGAACGGCGCGGCGCCGAGCTTGAACGCGATCCCAGCGACCATGAACACCAGCCCGAAGACGAGGAGGCTGCGGTCGGTGGTGGCGGCGATCCGCGAGACGCGCCGCGCCGCCTCGCTGATCTCGAGCGTGCCAGTCGCGCCGTAGATCATCGACATGCCGTAGAGCAGCAGCCCCGAGGACAGCGCGCCGAGCACGAAGTACTTCATGGCCGCCTCGGTCGAGACCGCCGAGTCGCGGTCGAGCGCCACCATCGCGTACAGGCACAGCGACATCAGCTCCAGGCCGAGGTACATGCTGAGGAAGCTGTTGGCGCTGATCATGACCATCATGCCGAGCAGCGAGAACAGCAGCAGGGTAAGGAACTCGCCGCGCAGCAGGCCGCGGTCGACGAGGTACTGGCGCGAGTAGATCAGCGTCGCCCACACCGCGAGGTAGGACACCAGCTTGAGCAGGTTGGACAGCGTGTCGGAGACGAACAGCCCGTTGAACAGCAGCAGGCGCGAATAATCGGCCTGGGCTTGCACGAGAAACACGTACAGGGTGGCCAGAGCGCAGAGCAGCAGGACGATCTGGGCGAGGCCGAAGCTGGCGTCGCGCCGCTCGGACTTGACGTACAGATCGACGATCATCAGCGCGCACGCGCCGGCGAGCAGCAGCATCTCCGGCAATGCCGGCAGATGGTCGATGAGCACGGTTCTCGCGTCCATCAGGTTTTTGGCAGCGCCACGTGGCGCAGAAGCTCGTTCACCGAGGCATGCATGACCTCGGTGAATGGCAGCGGATAGACGCCCATGCCGAGCACCGCGAGCGCCAGCAGGCCGAGCACGGTCGCTTCCCGACCATTCAGATCCTTGAGCGCGGCGACCTGCGGGTTCGCCACCGCGCCGAACATCACGCGCTTGTACATCCACAGCGTGTACGCGGCGCCCAGGACCATGGTGCTGGCGGCAAGGAAGGCGAGCCAGAAGCCGGTCTTCATCGCCCCCAGGATCACCAGGAACTCGCCGACGAAGCCGCTGGTCGCGGGCAGGCCGCTGTTCGCCATGGCGAACAGCATCATCAGGCTGGCGAATTTCGGCATCGTGTTCACCACTCCGCCGTAGTCGGCGATCATGCGGCTGTGCATGCGGTCGTAGAGCACGCCCACGCACAGGAACAGGGCGGCGGAAACGAAGCCGTGCGAGATCATCTGCACCAGGCCGCCCTCGACGCCGTAGGCGTTGAAGATGAAGAAGCCGAGCGTCACCAGGCCCATGTGCGAGATCGACGAGTAGGCGATCAGGCGCTTCATGTCGGTCTGCGCGAGCGCCACGAAGCCGATGTAGACCACCGCGATGACCGACAGCGCGATCATCAGCCAGGCGAGCTGGCGCGACGCGTCGGGCATGATCGGCAGCGAGAAGCGCACGAAGCCGTAGGCGCCGAGCTTCAGCAGGATCGCCGCCAGCACCACCGAGCCGGCGGTCGGCGCCTCGGTATGCGCGTCGGGCAGCCAGGTATGCACCGGCCACATCGGCACCTTGACCGCGAACGCGAGGAGGAAGCCGAAGAACAGCAGCAGCTGCGCGCCGAGCGGCAGCGGCAGCTTGTGCCAGTCGAGGATCGCGAAGCTGCCGCCCGACTTGCCGTACAGGTAGAGCAGGGCCACCAGCATCAGCAGCGAGCCCATCAGCGTGTACAGGAAGAACTTCACCGAGGCGTAGACGCGGTTCGGGCCGCCCCACATGCCGATGATGACGAACATCGGGATCAGCGTGCCCTCGAAGAACACGTAGAACAGCACCGCGTCGAGGGCCTCGAACACGCCGTTCAGCATGCCGGAGAGGATCAGGAACGCGGCGTAGTACTGCGCCACCCGGTTGTCGACCTGCGACCAGCTGGCGATCACCACCAGCACGGTGATGAAGCTGTTCAGCAGCACGAACAGCATCGAGATGCCGTCGACGCCTAGGTGGTAGTTGATACTGAAGCGCTCTATCCAGGGAAAGTTCTGCACGAACTGCATTCCCGGATCCTGCAAATCAAATCCCGTGTAAAGCGGGATCGTCACCAGGAAGCCCAGGATCGAACCCACCAGGCCAGTCCAGCGTGCATAACGGTCGCCCAGGGCGAGCACGAGCACGCCGGCGACGACCGGGATCCAGATGGCCAGCGACAGGAGCATTTAGTTTTTTAAAAACCAGAATGCAAGAATCGCCACGCCCATCAGCATCACCGACGCGTAGCGGTAGATCATCCCTGACTGCAGCAAGGAAACGACCCCCGAGAACCAGCCGGTGAGGCGTGCCGAGCCGTTCACCAGCAGGCCATCGATGATGGCCAGGTCCCCGCCTCTCCAGAACCCCCTGCCGATCGCGCGCGCCCCGCCGGCGAAGAGCCACGCATAGAGCTCGTCGAAGCCATATTTGCGCTCCACCAGCGCGTACAGCGGGCCGAGCGCGATGGCGATCCGCCTGGGCAAGTCGGTTCTTTTCGAGTACAGGTACCAGGCGGTGGCGATGCCGGCCAGCGCGAGCCAGAAGGGCAGCGCGACAAAGCCGTGCGCCATGAACGCGAGCAGCCCGTGGAACTCGCCCTCCACCCGCGGCAGCGCATCCCTGAAGAAGTCCCCGTAGACGACGTCGCCGACCACCCAGCCGGCGGCCACCGAGGGGATCGCAAGCAGCACCAGCGGAATCGTCACCACCGCCGGCGACTCGTGCGGCGGGTGCACCGCGTCGAAGCGCTCCTCGCCGTGGAACGCCATGAACAGCATGCGGAACGTGTAGGTCGCCGTGACGAAGACGCAGGCGACCACGCAGACGTAGGCGAACAGGTGGCCGGGGGTGGCGGACTCGCGCACCGCCTCGATGATCGCGTCCTTGGAGAAAAAGCCGGCGAAGCCGGGAATCCCGGCCGAGGAAATCGCCCCGACGAGCAGCGTCCAGTAGGTCCACGGCAGGTAGCTCTTCAGGCCGCCCATGCGCCGCATGTCCTGCTCGTGGTGCAGGGCGATGATCACCGAGCCGGCGGCAAGAAACAGCACCGCCTTGAAGAAAGCGTGGGTCATCAGGTGGAAGATCGCCGCCGAGTACGCCGAGGCGCCGAGCGCCGCAGTCATGTAGCCAAGCTGGGAGAGCGTCGAGTAAGCGATGACGCGCTTGATGTCGTACTGGGTGAGCGCGATCAGCGCCATGGAAAGCGCGGTGATCGCGCCGATGACCAGCATCACCGAACGCGCAGTCTGCGACTGCTCGTAAAGCGGCGCCATGCGCGCCACCATGAAGATGCCGGCGGTCACCATCGTCGCGGCATGGATCAGCGCCGAGATCGGCGTCGGGCCCTCCATCGAGTCCGGCAGCCAGACGTGCAGCGGGAACTGCGCGCTCTTGCCCATCGCGCCCACGAACAGCAGGATGCAGATCAACGTGATGTTCGCGGAAACTGAAGCTGCTTGTCCGAAAACCGCGGCGTAGTCGAGTGTGCCGAAATTGACGAAGATCAGCGCGATGCCCAGGAGAAAGCCGAAGTCGCCGACCCGGTTGACGAGGAAGGCCTTCAGCGCGGCGTAGATGGCGCTCTCGCGCGTATACCAGAAGCCGATCAGCAGGTAGGACACCAGGCCGACCGCCTCCCAGCCGAAGAACAGCTGCAGGAAGTTGTTCGCCATCACCAGCATCAGCATCGAGAAGGTGAACAGCGAGATGTACGAGAAGAAGCGCTGGTAGCCCGGGTCATCGGCCATGTAGCCGATGGTGTAGATGTGCACCATCAGCGACACGAAGCTCACCACCACCATCATCAGCACCGTCAGGCGGTCGATGAGGAAGCCGATCTCGAAGCGCGTCCCGCCGCTCGCCAGAAATGTGTAGACACTGCCATTAAACGAATTTCCCGCCAGCACATCCGAAAAGATCCAGCAGGAAGCCAGGAAGGAAATCAAGACCGAGAGAATCGTCATGCGGTGAGCGCCGGCGCGGCCAAACAGGCCGGCAACGATGGCCCCCGCCAGAGGCGCGAAAGGCACGAGCAGGTAGAGGGCCTTCATCCTTTGAGCGAATCGAGGTCTTCGACGTCGATCGTGTTCAGGTTCCTGAACAGGACCACCAGGATTGCCAGGCCGATCGCCGACTCCGCCGCCGCCACCGTGAGGATGAAGAACACGAACACCTGCCCCGCCACGTCGCCGAGGAAATGCGAGAAGGCGATGAAGTTCAGGTTGACGGCGAGCAGCATCAGCTCGATCGCCATCAGCAGGATGATGATGTTGCGCCGGTTCATGAAGATGCCGACCACGCTGATGGCGAAGAGCAGCGCGCCCAGCACCAGGTAATGGGACAGGGTGAGCGTCATTCTTTCTCGGCGGGCATCGAGACCAGCCGAACGCGCTCCTCGCGCCGCACCCCGACCTGCTGCGACGGGTCCTGGTAGCGGCGGTCCTTGCGCCGGCGCAGGGTCAGGGCGATGGCGGCGATGATCGCCACCAGCAGGATCACCGCGGCGATCTCGAAGGCGTAGGCGTAGTCGGTGTACAGGATGCGGCCCAGCTCCTTGGTATTGCTGTAATTCGCCGGAAGTTGCCTGACATCGCCGACGCCCCACACCCTGTTCGCTAATATGAAAATCATTTCTAACACCAGGATCCCGCCCACCACGACCGCCAGCGGCAGGTTGCGCCAGAAGCCCTCGCGCAGGCGCTCGATATTGATGTCGAGCATCATCACCACGAACAGGAACAGCACCATCACCGCGCCGACGTAGACCACCACCAGCGCGATCGCCAGGAACTCGGCGCGCAGCAGCAGCCAGGTGCCGGCCGCGGTGAAGAAGGCGAGCACCAGGAACAGCGCGCTGTGCACCGGGTTGCGCGACGTGATCACGAGCGTCCCGGACACCAGCAGCACCGCCGCGAAGGCGTAGAAAACCGCGGATTCGAACATTATTGTTGTGGCTTAGCGGTAGCGGGCGTCGGTCTCCCGGTCCCGGGCAATTTGCTCCTCGTAACGGTCCCCCACGGCGAGCAGCATGGGCTTGGTGTAGTACAGGTCCCCCCTTGCTTCGCCGTGGTACTCGAGGATGCGCGTCTCCACGATGGCGTCCACCGGGCAAGCCTCCTCGCAGAAGCCGCAGAAGATGCACTTGGTCAGGTCGATGTCGTAGCGCGTGGTGCGGCGCGTGCCGTCGGCGCGCTGCTCCGATTCGATGTGGATGGCGAGCGCCGGGCACACCGCTTCGCACAGCTTGCACGCGATGCAGCGCTCTTCCCCGTTCGGGTAGCGGCGCAGCGCGTGCAGGCCGCGGAAGCGCGGGCTCATCGGCGTCTTCTCCTCGGGGAACTGCACCGTGATCTTGCGCGCGAACAGGTGCCGGCCGGTGAGTGCCATGCCTCGCAGAAGTTCAATCAATAAAAAAGGTTTGAAAAAATCGAGCACGCGATTCATCGCCACAGGCTCCAAGGCGTTTGCATCCACAGGCCCACCACCGCGATCCAGACCAGCGTCAGCGGGATGAAGATCTTCCAGCCCAGCCGCATGATCTGGTCATAGCGGTAGCGCGGGAAAGTTGCCCGGAACCACAGGAACAGGGAGACCACCAGGAAAATTTTCCCGAATAACCAGAGGAAAGGCGGCACCCAGTTGGTCAGCGCGCTGTCCCAGGGCGCCTGCCAGCCGCCGAAGAACATCACCACCGTCAGCGCGCTGATCAGGAGCATGTTCATGTACTCGGCGAGAAAGAACAGCGCGAAGGTCATGCCCGAGTACTCGATCATGTGCCCGGCGACGATCTCCGACTCGCCCTCGACCACGTCGAACGGCGCGCGGTTGGTCTCGGCGACGCCGCTCACGAAGTACACCACCAGCATCGGCGCGAGCGGCAGCCAGTTCCACGACAGGAAATTGAGCCCCATCGAGGCGAAGCTGCCGCGGCCCTGGGCGTTGACGATGTCCGACAGGTTGAGGCTGCCCGAAACCATCAGCACCACCACCAGCGCAAAGCCCATCGCCAGCTCGTAGGACAGCATCTGCGCCGCCGAGCGCATCGCGCCGAGAAACGCGTACTTGGAGTTCGACGCCCAGCCGGCGACGATCACGCCGTATACGCCCATCGAGCTCAACGCCATGATGTACAGCAGCCCGGCGTTGATGTCCGCGAGCACCAGCTCGGGCGCGAAGGGAATCACCGCCCAGGCGGCGAGCGCCGGCGTCAGCATCAGCACCGGCGCGAGCAGGAACAGGCCCTTGTTCGCGTTGGTCGGAACGATGATCTCCTTCAGCAGCAGCTTCACGCCGTCGGCGACCGGCTGCAGCAGCCCGGCGGGCCCGACGCGGTTGGGGCCGATGCGGATCTGGATCCAGCCGATCAGCTTGCGCTCCCACAGCGTGAGATAGGCGACGCACAGCAGCAGAGGAACGACGATCGCCACGATGAACGCCAGGTTCCAGGCCGTCGAGGTCAGCGCACCGCGCCAGTCCATCTAGGCAGCCCTCTCCACCGCGACCTTCTTCAGCGAAACCGTGCCGAACATCGGGCCGAGCTGCGCCGTCGACGGATGCCCGGCGGCGATGCGCACGCACTCGTCGGGCAGCCGGTCGTCGAGGGCCGCCGGCAGCCTGGCCGCGCCCTCGACCAGGAGCGGTTGCCCCGCAGAAACGCCGAGCCGCGCCATCAGTCTCGCGTTCATCCACGCGCTGGGCGGCCGCGCGTCCGGGGTCTTGCGCAGCGCCGCCGAGCGCCGCACCAGCGGGTCGGCGAAATAGATCGGGACGTCGGCGATGCGCTGGATGCCAGGGGGATCGAAGGACACCGGGCTCGGCTCGACCTGCGTCCGGTTCGACAGCAGGCTCGCGACGTCGCGGCCGCGCAGGCAATCGGCGCGCACTTCGTCGATGCTGTCGTAGCCGGTGCCGGGCCTGCCGAGCATGGTGCCCAGCACGCGCAGCACTTTCCAGCCGGGCCGCGACTCGCCGAGCGGGTTCACGGCGGCGTGGAAGCTCTGTACCCGGCCTTCGGTGTTCACGAATGTTCCGGCCGTTTCAGTGAACGGCGCGATCGGCAGCAGGACGTCGGCGTACTCTAGGCCGGTCTCGAACGCGTTGAGCTGGACGACGAACTCCGCCTCGTTGACTGCCCGGGTGGCAGAGCGCGGATCCGCGAAGTCGAGCTCGGGCTCGCAGCCGAGCAGCACCAGCGCCTTGCGGGCGAGGATGCTGTTGACGTTGCCTCCCGCCGGCAGGCCGGCGAGGTAGCCGCCGACCGAGTTCGCCGCCTCGCCGAGGAAGCCGAGCGTTACGCCCAGCGCCTGCGCCTCGGCATGGATCTGCGCCGCAAGCGGATGCTGCTGGGCGAAGTTGCCGAGCAGGACCGCCGCGTTCTTTCCGCCTTTCAGCGCTTCCGCAAAAGACGCGATCGAATCCGGAATCTTCGACGGCGGCACGATGCGCTTGCTCGCGATCGGCATCGCCCAGTCGTCGTCCACCGAGTGCAGCATGTGGACCTGCGCGCCGCGCTTGGCCGCCTGGCGCAGGCGATGCGCGATCAGCGGGTGGTCCTTGCGCAGGAACGAGCCGATCACCAGCACGCGCTCGAGCGTGCCCAGGGCGGCGATCGGCATGCCGAGCCACGGGATGCCTTCGCGCCGGCCATCGGCGGAGAAGTCGGCGTGGCGCAGGCGGAAATCGGCCGCGCCGAGCTTGCCGGCGAGATACAGCTCTTCGAGCGTCGAATGCGGCGAAGCGAGGACGCCGAAGTCCTGCTTCTGCAGGCCCGCGACTGCGAATTCCAGCGCCACTTCCCAGTCCACCGGCTCCCAGCGCGTGTCGCGCTTCATCATCGGCTGCTTCAGCCGCCCGGGCGCATTGAGGCCCTCGTAGGAAAAGCGGTCCTTGTCGGAAAGCCAGCACTCGTTGATCGCGTCGTTATCGAGCGGCAGCACCCGCATCACGCGCGACTGCTTCACCTGCACGACGAGGTTCGAGCCGAGGCCGTCGTGCGGCGAAACCGACTTGCGCCGCGACAGCTCCCAGGTCCGCGCCGTGTAACGGAACGGCCCCGATGTCAGGGCGCCGACCGGGCACAGATCGATCATGTTGCCGGAGAGCTCGGACTCCAGCATCTGGTCGACGAAGGAGACGATCTCGGCCTTCTCCCCCCGCCCGGCGAGGCCGAGCTCCATCTTGCCGGCGATCTCCTGCCCGAAGCGCACGCAGCGCGTGCACTGGATGCAGCGGCTCATCTCCTCGGCGGCGACCAGCGGTCCGAGCTCCTTGCGCAGCACGACGCGCTTTTCCTCGGTATAGCGCGAGTTGCTGGGGCCGTAGCCGACCGCGAGATCCTGCAGCTGGCACTCGCCGCCCTGGTCGCAGATCGGGCAGTCGAGCGGGTGGTTGATCAGCAGGAACTCCATCACCCCGTTCTGCGCCTTCTTGGCGGCGGGCGACTGGGTCCACACCTTCATGCCGTCGATGACGGGCGTGGCGCAGGCCGGCAGCGGCTTGGGCGCCTTCTCGACCTCGACCAGGCACATGCGGCAGTTGGCGGCGATCGAGAGCTTGCGGTGATAGCAGAAGTGCGGCACGTAGACGCCGAGCTTGTTGGTCGCGTCCATCACCGTGGCGCCCTGCGGCACCTCGACCGGCCTGCCGTCGACTTCGATTTTGAGCATCAGGCCGCCTCGGCCATGCTGTTCGCGAGGTGCGGCTCGTGGGGAGCGTCCACCCGGCCCCATTTGGGCTCCACCACGTCCTTGGGCACCAGGCATCGCTTATGCTCGATGTGGTGCACGAATTCGGCGCGGAAGTGCTTGATGAAGCTCTTCACCGGCAGCGCGGCGGCGTCGCCCAGCGCGCAGATGGTCCGGCCGGCGATGTTGTCGGAGACGTCGTCGAGCAGCGCCAGGTCCTGCATCCGGCCGAAGCCGTTCTCGATGCGGTGCACCACGCGGTACAGCCAGCCGGTGCCTTCGCGGCAGGGCGTGCACTGGCCGCAGGACTCCTCGAAATAGAAGTAGGACAGGCGCTCTAGGGCGCGCACCATGCACGTGCTGTCGTCCATGACGATCACCGCGCCCGAGCCGAGCATCGACCCCGCCTTGGCGATCGAGTCGTAGTCCATATCGGTCGCCATCATGATGTCGGCGGGCAGCACCGGCATCGACGATCCGCCCGGGATCACGCCCTTCAGCTTCCTTCCGGTGCGCACGCCGCCCGCCATCTCGAGCAGCCTGGCGAACGGCGTGCCGAGCCTGACCTCGTAGTTGCCGGGGCGGCTGACGTGCCCGGTGACCGAGAAAAGCTTGGTGCCGCCGTTGTTCGGCTTGCCGAGCGCGAGGAAGGCATCGGCGCCGTGGCGCATGATCCAGGGCACCGCGGCGAAGGTCTCGGTGTTGTTGATGGTGGTCGGCCTACCGTACAGGCCGTAGCTCGCCGGGAACGGCGGCTTGAAGCGCGGCATGCCCTTCTTGCCCTCGAGCGACTCGAGCAGCGCGGTCTCTTCGCCGCAGATGTAGGCGCCGTAGCCCGGAACCGCGTGCATCTCATGACTGAACTCCGAGCCGAGGATGTTCCTGCCGACGTAGCCGGCGGCGTAGGCCTCGGCAAGCGCCTCCTCGAACTGCTCGTAGATCTCCCACACCTCGCCGTGGATGTAGTTGTAGCCGGCGCTCGCGCTCATGGCGTAGCCGGCGATGAGCATTCCCTCGATCACCGAATGCGGGTTATAGCGCAGCAGGTCGCGATCCTTGCAGGTGCCGGGCTCGCCTTCGTCGGAATTGCACACCACGTACTTGGGGCCGGGGGCCTGGCGCGGCATGAACGACCATTTCAGCCCGGTCGGAAAGCCGGCGCCGCCGCGCCCGCGCAGCGCGGACTTCTTCAGCTCGGCGATGATGTCTTCGGGCTTGATCTTTTCCGAGAGAATCCTTTTCAGGGCCTGGTAGCCGTCGCGCGCCTCGTAGTCCTTCAGGCGCCAATTGCGGCCGTCGAGCCCCTTCATCAGGATCGCGTCGGGCCCGTAATCGAGCAGGGTCATTTGCGGCCGAGCTCGTCGAGCAGCCGGTCGAGCTTCTCGTTGCTCATGTAGTCGTGCATCTTCTTGTTGTTGACCAGCAGCACCGGCGCCATGGCGCAGGCGCCAAAGCATTCGCCTTCCTTGAGCGTGAAGTGGCCGTCGGGCGTGGTCTCGTTGAAGTCGATCCCCAGCTTGCGGCGCAGGTGGTCGGCGGCGTCGAGCGCGCCCTGCAGGCCGCACGGCAGATTGGTGCAAAGCGTCAGCTTGTAGGTGCCGAGCGGCTCCAGGTTGTACATCGCGTAGAAAGTCGCCACCTCGTAGACCGCGACCGGCGGCATGCCGAGGTAGCGGGCGACGAAGTCCATGACCTCGCTCGACAGCCAGCCCTTTTCGTCCTGGGCGACGATGAGCGCGCTCATCACCGCCGATTGCTTCCTGTCGGGCGGGTACTTGGCGATCTCGCGGTCGATCTTCTTCAGTGAGTCAACTGAAAGCATAAGAACCTAAAAACAGGGACAGACCACGTTTTTCTGAAGGACAACCCCCCCGCTCGCGCGCTCGCTCCCCCCTTGTCAGGGGGACGAAAAAACGTGGTCTGTCCCTGATTTCTCACCGGTCGACTTCTCCGAACACGATGTCCTGCGTGCCGATGATCGCCACCGCGTCGGCGATCATGTGGCCGCGCGACATCTCGTCGAGCGCGGACAGGTGCGCGAAGCCGGGCGCGCGGATCTTGAGGCGGTAGGGCTTGTTCGCGCCGTCCGAGATCAAATAGATGCCGAACTCCCCCTTCGGTGCCTCGACCGCGGCGTACACCTCGCCTTCGGGCACGTGCAGGCCCTCGGTGACGAGCTTGAAGTGGTGGATCAGCTGCTCCATGCTCTCCTTCATCTCGAGGCGCGTCGGCGTCGCGATCTTGTGGTCGTCGACCATCACCGGGCCCGGGTTCTCGCGCAGCCAGTCGATGCACTGCCGCACGATGCGGTTCGACTGGCGCATCTCTTCGATGCGCACCAGGTAGCGATCGTAGCAGTCGCCGCCCTTGCCGACCGGGATGTCGAACTCCATGCGGTCGTAGACCTCGTAGGGCTGCTTTTTCCTCAGATCCCAGGCGACGCCGGAGCCGCGCAGCATCGGGCCGGTGAAGCCGAGGGCGAGGGCCCGCTCTGCCGAGACCACGCCGATGCCCACGGTGCGCTGCTTCCAGATGCGGTTGTCCGTGAGCAGCGTCTCGTAGTCGTCGACGTACTTGGGAAAGCGCTCGGTGAAATCCTCGATGAAGTCGAGCAGCGAGCCCCGCCGATTCTCATTTAGTTTATTGATTTCCTTTTCATTGTGAATCTTGGAGGCTTGATACTGCGGCATCGTGTCCGGCAGGTCACGGTATACGCCGCCCGGGCGGTAATACGCCGCGTGCATGCGCGCGCCCGACACCGCCTCGTAGACGTCCATCAGGTCCTCGCGCTCGCGGAAGCAGTAAAGGAACACGGTCATCGCGCCGATGTCGAGACCGTGCGCGCCCAGCCACAGCAGGTGGTTGAGGATCCGCGTGATCTCGTCGAACATCACGCGGATGTACTTGGCGCGGATCGGCACCTCCACGCCCAGCAGCCGCTCGATCGCAAGCACATACGCGTGCTCGTTGCACATCATCGACACGTAATCGAGCCGGTCCATGTAGGGCACCGACTGCAGGTAGGTCTTGTGCTCGGCGAGCTTCTCGGTCGCGCGGTGCAGCAGGCCGATATGCGGGTCGGCGCGCTGGATCACCTCGCCGTCGAGCTCCAGCACCAGGCGCAGCACGCCGTGCGCCGCCGGATGCTGCGGCCCGAAATTGAGCGTGTAATTGCGTATCTCAGGCATTCTTGTCAGCCATCGCGGTTTTCCGCGTAGTTTTCTTCACGCACGATGCGCGGCGTGACCTCGCGGGGGTCGATCGTCACCGGCTGGTAGACCACGCGCTTCTGCTCCGGGTCGTAGCGCATCTCGACGTAGCCGCTGAGCGGGAAGTCCTTGCGGAACGGGTGGCCGACGAAGCCGTAGTCGGTGAGGATGCGGCGCAGGTCGGGGTGACCGTCGAACAGGATGCCGAACAGGTCGAAGGCCTCGCGCTCGAACCAGTTGGCCGCCGGCCACACGTCGACCAGCGAGGCGGCGACCGGGAATTCGTCGTCGGGGCAGAAGCTGCGCAGGCGCACGCGATAGTTGTGCTTGACGGACAGCAGGTGAACCACCACGGCGAAGCGCGGGCCCTGCCGGGGCCGCTCGCCGTAGCTCGCATAGTCGACGCCGCACAGGTCGATCAGCTGCTCGAAGCCGAGCTCGTCGCGCAGCTTCAGCGCCGCCGGCCGGTGGTCCTGCACCTCGATGGTGAGCTCGCCGAAGCGCTCGGTGGGGGCAAACCCCGCCCGCGCGAGAGATTCGCTCAGCTTCTGCAGCCTGGGGGTCATCGCGCGATCGTGCTGGTGCGCTTGATCTTGTTCTGCAGCTGCACGATGCCGTAGAGCAGCGCCTCGGCCGTCGGCGGGCAGCCCGGCACGTAGATGTCCACCGGGACGATGCGGTCGCAGCCGCGCACCACGGAATACGAATAGTGGTAATAGCCGCCGCCGTTGGCGCACGAGCCCATCGAGATCACCCAGCGCGGCTCGGCCATCTGGTCGTAGACCTTGCGCAGCGCCGGCGCCATCTTGTTGCACAGCGTGCCGGCGACGATCATGACGTCGGACTGGCGCGGGCTCGGCCGGAACACGATGCCGAAGCGGTCGAGGTCGTAGCGCGCCGCGCCGGCGTGCATCATCTCCACCGCGCAGCAGGCGAGGCCGAAGGTCATCGGCCACAGCGATCCGGTGCGCGTCCAGTTGATGAGCGCGTCCGCGGTGGTCGTGACGAATCCCTTCTCGAGGAGGCCCTCTACTCCCATTCCAGGGCTCCTTTCATCCATTCGTAGACGAAGCCGACGGTGAGGATCGCGAGGAACAGCATCATCGACAGGAATCCAGCCAGGCCGATGTCGTTGATCACGGTCGCCCACGGGAAAAGGAACGCGATCTCGAGGTCGAACAGGATGAACAGGATCGCGACCAGGTAATAGCGCACGTCGAACTTCATGCGCGCGTCCTCGAACGCCTCGAAGCCGCACTCGTAAGGCGAGAGTTTCTCGGGGTCGGGCTTGTTCGGGGCGAGCAGCTTGCCGAGCACCATCGGCGCCACGCCGACGCCCAGGCCGACGAGGATGAACAGCAGCACCGGAAAATATTCTGCGAGCATAAGGTTCTGGTGCCCACGAGCAGACTCGAACTGCTACGGCTTTTTAGGCCACTAGCCCCTCAAGCTAGCGTGTCTACCAATTTCACCACGTGGGCGAATGCGAAATTATCTCCCAAAAATCACCGCGGTACCTCCTTGCCCGACGGTGCTTCCGCCGGCGCCGCGGGTTTCTGCGGCTCGGCGGCAGGCTTCTGCGCTTCGGCGGAAGGTTTCGCTTTCGCCGGCACGCGATCCACCACGCTGGCGTCGTCCCCGGCGCGGTGCGTCGCGACGTAAGCGAGCGCGAGGCTCAGCAGGAAAAACAGGGTCGCGAGCACGGCGGTGGTCCGCGACAGGAAGTTCGCCGAGCCCGTCGCGCCAAACAGGCTGCCCGAAGCGCCGCCGCCGAAGCCCGAGCCCATGTCCGCGCCCTTGCCGTGCTGGAGCAGCACCAGGCCGATGATCGCCAGCGCGACCAGCACGTGCAGCACGATCAGTACGTTGGTCCAGCCAATCATGTCGTCATCCTTTCGCCGCTGCCTGAACGATGGCGAGAAATTCCTGTGCGACCAGCGACGCCCCGCCGATCAGGCCGCCGTCGATGTCCGGCATGGCGAACAATGCCGTTGCGTTGCCGGCCTTCACGCTCCCGCCATAGAGAATCCTGGCTTCTCTCGAAAGCCTTTTCCTGAGAAACGCGTGCACGGCCTGCGCCTGATGCGGCGTTGCCGTCCGGCCGGTGCCGATCGCCCACACCGGCTCGTAAGCCAATACCGCATCCGAAAAAGCGCCTTTGCTCAAAACCGCGTCCAGCTGCCGCGCCACGACTTCCTCGGTCAACCCCGCGTCGCGCTCCGCCAGCGTCTCGCCCACGCACAGGATCGGCACCAGGCCCGCGCCCTGCGCCGCGGCGAACTTCGCCGCGACCTGCGCATCGCTCTCGCAGTACAGATGGCGGCGCTCCGAATGCCCCACGATCACGTAGCGGCAGCCGAATTCGGCCAGCATCGCGGCCGACACTTCCCCGGTGTACGCGCCTTGCGCGTGCTCGCTGACGTTTTGAGCGCCCCAGGCCAGCGCGGTTCCCGCGAGCTGCCCGGACACCTGCTGCAAATAAGGAAACGGAACGCACACCGCGCATTCCGCGCTGGCGCCCTTTCCCATCGCCTTGACGATTGCGTCGAGCAAAGCGCGATTCGCCGCCCGGCTGCCATGCATCTTCCAGTTGCCGGCGACCAGCCGGGTGCGTGCCATGCCCATGAATTTTACCGTATTCTCGAGGGCAGCCGGGATTCCCAGTGCGCCGAATCTACTATAGTGCCTGCGCGAACGCGTCACATGAGCGCTCTAGAATTATCAGCTCGTTCCGACGGAATGCCCGATCGCCGAGCGGGCGCGGATAGCTCGCCGGGGTCGGCATCCCGTTCGGACGGACATGGCTGAGCACCCCCCGCATCATCACCATCACCACGACCAAGGCTCCGGCCCGGCGCTGCGGGGCGCGGCCGCGCTGACTGTCGCATTCGCGGTGGTGGAGGCGCTCGGCGGATGGTGGACCGGTTCCCTTGCCCTGCTGTCCGACGCCGGCCACATGCTGACCGACGGCGCCGCGCTCGCGCTCGGCGCGCTCGCCGCCTGGATGGGGCGCTCGCCGCCCTCGGAGCGCCACTCCTACGGCCTCGGGCGCGCCGAGATCTTCGCCGCCCTGCTGAACGCCGCAGCCATGCTCGCGATCGTGGCCGCTTTGGCTTATGAATCAGTGCTTCGTATTCGGCAGCCTGGAGAGGTGAACGGCGCGGCCGCGGCAGTGATCGCGCTGGCCGGGCTCGCGATCAACCTCGGAGTCCTGCGATGGCTCGCGCCGCACGGCCATGACATGAACGCGCGCGCCGCGCGGCTGCACGTCGCGGGCGACGCGCTGGGCTCGGTCGCGGCGCTGGTCTCGGGCGCGGTGATCGCGTTCAGCGGCTGGACGCGCATCGACCCGCTCGCCTCGCTCGCGATCTGCGTCCTGATTGCCGTCTCGAGCGTGCGGCTGCTGCGCGAGAGCCTGCATGCGCTGATGGAAGGCGTGCCGCGCGGCCTTTCGGTGGAGACCATCGGCGGCGAGATGGCCGGGGTCGACGGCGTGCTGTCGGTCCACGACCTGCACGTCTGGGTGTTGTCGGGCAGCCGCACCGCGCTCTCGGCGCACGTGGTGGTGCGCAGCATGACGCAATGGGAGCGGACGCGGCGCGAGCTGCAGACCCGGCTGCACGATAAGTTCGGCATCGATCACGTCACGCTGCAGCCCGAGTCGGGCGTGCAGCCGCTGGTACGCCACTAGGAAGCGGCGCTGCGCACCGCGGCGGCGATGCTCTGCGCCGCCGATTCGATCGCCTCGCGCGGCTCGCCCTCGACCATCACGCGCAACACCGGCTCGGTTCCCGAGGGACGCAGCAGCACGCGGCCGCGGCCGTCGAGCGAGCGCTCGGCAGCCGCTTGCGCTTTCATGATCGAGTGATGCTTCTGCCAGTCGAAATCGCGCGGCACCGCCACGTTGATCAGCACCTGCGGGTACAAGACGAGATCGGCGGTCAGCTCGGCGAGCGAGCGGCCCAGCTGGCGCGTTGCGTGCAGCACCTGGAGCGCGGACACGATGCCGTCGCCGGTGGTGTGCTTGTCGAGGCAGATGATGTGTCCCGAGTTTTCGCCGCCCAGCTCCCAGCCCCTGTCGCGCAGCAGCTCGAGCACGTAGCGGTCGCCGACGCGGGCGCGCGCGAACGGCACGCCGAGCCGGGCCATCGCCTGCTCGAAGGCGTAATTCGTCATCAGGGTGCCGGCGACGCCGGGCAGGGTTTTTTTCGCGGCGCGATGCTTGGCGACGGCGTAAAGCAGCTGGTCGCCGCCATACGCCCGGCCCGCATCATCGACGATCAGGACGCGGTCGCCGTCGCCGTCCAATGCGACCCCCAGGTCGGCGGCTTGATCTTTCACCTCGCTCACCAGGCTCCCGGGCGAAGTTGCGCCAGAAGCCTTGTTGATATTGAGGCCGTCGGGCTCGACGCCGATCGGGACGACGTCGGCGCCGAGCTCATGGAAAACGTGCGGCGCGACGTTGTAGGCCGCGCCATGCGCGCAGTCGACGACGATCTTCATGCCCTTCAGGTCGAGCTCCGCCGGGAAGGTCGATTTGCAGAACTCGATATAGCGCCCGCCGGCATCGTCGACGCGGCGCGCGCGTCCCAGCCGGGCGGCCTCGTTGCAGCCCATCGGCCGCTCCATCTGCTCCTCGATCGCCGCTTCGGTGCCGTCGGGCAGCTTGAAGCCGTCGCCGGAAAAGAACTTGATGCCGTTATCGGGATACGGGTTGTGCGAGGCGCTGATCACCACCCCGGCCGAGAGCCGCAGCGCGCGCGTGAGGTAGGCGACGCCCGGCGTCGGCAGCGGGCCGCAGAGCAGCACGTCGACGCCCGCGGCGGAGAAGCCCGCCTCGAGCGCGGCCTCGATCATGTAGCCCGAGATGCGCGTGTCCTTGCCGATCAGCACGGACGGATGCTCGCCCTGCCCCGACAGCACCTTGCCCGCGGCATAGCCGAGCCGCAGCACGAAGTCAGCGGTCATCGGGCTCGCGCCCACGGTGCCGCGCACGCCGTCGGTGCCGAAATGATTCCTGCTCATGCCCTCTGGTACGCCTCCCAGACGCCGATGACGTCTCGCGTCTCGCGGACATCATGCACGCGCAGTATTTTCGCCCCGCTCTGCAGCGCGAGCAAAGCCATCGCAAGGCTGCCCGCCAGCCGCTCGTCGACCGGCCTGCCGGTCAGCTTGCCCAGGGTCGATTTGCGCGACAGGCCGGCAAGGATCGGCAGCTCGGAGAGCTCCCGCAGATGCCTCAGGAGGACGAGGTTGTGAAGCACGGTCTTGCCGAAGCCGAAGCCGGGGTCGACGACGATGCGGTCGGCGGCCACACCGGCCCCTTTCACCCTCTCAACCGATTCTTTCAAAAAGACTTTCACCTCGCGCAGGAGGTCGTCGTAATGCGGGTCGCGTTGCATGGTCGCCGGCTCGCCTTTCTTGTGCATGAGGCACACCGCGCACTGGCTTTCCGCCACCACCTGCAGCGCCCCGGGAGCGGCGAGCGCCTCGACATCGTTGATCATCGACGCGCCGGCGGCGAGCGCAGCCTTCATCACCCTGGGCCTGCGGGTGTCGACCGAAACGGGAATTTCCAGGGAAATGCCTTCCAGGACCGGGATCACCCTGCGCATTTCCTCTTCCTCGGAAACAGGGGCCGATCCGGGGCGCGTCGATTCGCCGCCGATGTCGATCAGGTCGGCGCCGTCGTCTGCCAGCTGTCGGGCATGAGCGACAGCGGCGCGTGCGTCGAAATAGCGGCCGCCGTCGGAAAAGGAATCGGGCGTCACGTTGACCACGCCCATGACCAGCGGTCTATCGAGCGGCATGGAGTACTTCCCACACCGCAGGATCATTGCGGTCTTGTTTTGCTCAGGCGCTCGGCGCAGGCGCGGTCGCGCCTTCGGTCCCGCTATCGCTGGCGGGCGGCTTCGCGGCGCTTTGCGAGCCGGAAGGCTTCGGCGGCCGCGGCGGCTTGCCGGCCATGATGTCGGCGATCTGGTCGGCGTCGATGGTCTCGAGCTCGAGCAGCGCCTTGGCCATCGCCTCGACCTTGTCGCGGTTGTCTTCCATCAGCTTGCGCGCGATGCGGTACTGCTGGTCGATGATGCGGCGGATCTCGGCGTCGACCTTCTGCATCGTCGCCTCGGAGACGTTCTTGTGCGTGGTGACCGTGCGGCCGAGGAATACCTCGCCTTCGTTCTCGCCGTACACCATGGGTCCAAGCTCGTCGGACATGCCCCACTCGGTCACCATGCGGCGCGCCATGTCGGTGGCTTTCTTGAAATCATCGCCCGCGCCCGTGGTCATCTGATGCATGAAGAGCTCTTCCGCGATCCTGCCTCCGAGCATCATGGAGATCTTGTTCAGGCACCATTCGCGGTCGTAGCCGTAGCGGTCGTTCTCGGGCAGCGACAGCGTGACGCCGAGCGAGCGGCCGCGCGGGATGATGGTGACCTTGTGGATCGGGTCGGTCTTCGGCAGCAGGCGCGCGACGACGGCGTGGCCCGATTCATGGTACGCGGTATTGCGACGCTCCTCCTCGGGCATCACCATCGAGCGGCGCTCGGCGCCCATGATGATCTTGTCCTTGGCGCGCTCGAAGTCGTCCATGTCGACCAGGCGCTTGTTCCCGCGAGCCGCGAACAGGGCCGCTTCGTTCACGATGTTCGCAAGGTCGGCGCCCGAGAAGCCCGGCGTGCCGCGCGCAATGATGTCGGGCTTGACGTCGGGCGCGAGGGGCACCTTGCGCATGTGGACCTTGAGGATCTCCTCGCGGCCGCGGATGTCGGGCAGCGGCACCACGACCTGCCGGTCGAAGCGGCCCGGGCGCAGCAGCGCCGGGTCGAGCACGTCGGGGCGGTTGGTCGCGGCGATGACGATCACGCCCATCGTCGCCTCGAAGCCGTCCATCTCCACCAGCAGCTGGTTCAGCGTCTGCTCGCGCTCGTCGTTGCCGCCGCCGAGGCCGGCGCCGCGCTGGCGGCCGACCGCGTCGATCTCGTCGATGAACACGATGCAGGGCGCGTGCTTCTTCGCCTGCTCGAACATGTCGCGCACGCGCGCCGCGCCGACGCCGACGAACATCTCGACGAAGTCGGAGCCCGAGATCGAGAAGAACGGCACCTTCGCCTCGCCCGCGATGGCGCGCGCGAGCAGCGTCTTGCCGGTGCCCGGAGCGCCCACCATCAGCACGCCGCGCGGGATGCGGCCGCCAAGCTTCTGGAACTTGGACGGATCGCGCAGAAAGTCGACCAGCTCGGCGACCTCCTCCTTGGCCTCCTCGCAGCCCGCGACGTCCGCGAACGTCACGGTGTTGGTCGACTCGTCGAGCATCCGCGCGCGCGACTTGCCGAACGAGAACGCGCCGCCGCGGCCCCCGCCCTGCATCTGGCGCATGAAGAAGATCCACACGCCGATCAGCAGCAGCATCGGGAACCACGACACGAAGATGTTCATGAGGAGCGACGGCTCCTCCTCGGGCTTGGCCTCGATCTTGACGCCGTACTTGAGCAGGTCGGAAACCAGCCAGATGTCGCCCGGCGAGTAGCTGGTGACGCGCTTGCCTTCGGTGGTCTGCGCCTTGAGCTGCCGCCCTTCGATCGTCACCTTAGCGATGCGCCCGGCCTTCACCTCTTCCAGGAACTGCGAATATTCCATCGGCGCCTGCGCCACCTGGCGGGTATTGAACTGGTTGAACACGGTCATCAGCACCAGCCCGATGACGAGCCAGATGACCAGGTTCTTAAGCATGTTGTTCAAGTACTTGCTCCTTACACTGCGCTGCGACAAAAGGCATCTTACAAGGCCAGCAAGCCGCGCGCCACCACATAAGTCTCGCTCGATTCACCCCGCGATGCCGAGGGTTTTCTCACCATCACCTTCCTGAACTCGCGTTTCAAACGCGCCAGGACCTCGCCGAAAGCTTCGCCGTGAAATGTCTTGACGACGAAAACGCCGTCGGACTTCAGCGTCTTGCGGCAAAAATCGATCGCCGCGAACGCCAGGCCTGCAGCCCTGGCCTGGTCGACATTCGCAACTCCCGAGAGGTTCGGCGCGAGGTCCGAGAGCACGATGTCTGCCCTGACGCCCTCCAGCTTCGCTGCGCGGAAATCTCCCTGCAGCATCTCTACGCCAGTGATGGGGGCAATCTTCAGTAAATCAATGGCGATGACGCGCCCGCCGGGCTTGACCCTGGCGGCGGCCACCTGCGACCAGCCGCCCGGCGCAGCGCCCAGGTCTACTACAGTGGCTCCGGGACGCAGAAGCTTCTCCTTCTCGTCTATTTCGAGAAGCTTGAACGCCGAGCGGGAGCGATAGCCCTGCTCCCGCGCCTTGCGCACGTACGGATCGGTGACATGGCGGCGCAGCCACTGTTTGTTCGACTTCGCCATGCGCGCTCTAGCGGCGAGTCTGGCTCCACGGCAGATTCATGACGCGGTCGCGGGTCCTTTCCAGGCTGCTCAGGTCCTGCGGGGTAGCGGAACGCAAATGGGGGTCGAGCGGGCGCCAGTGGAAGCGCCGCGCAAGCGCGTGAAGGCTGTCGTCGCTCAGCTCCGATTCGGCCAGGCGCCGCAGCTTGCCGCCCTCGACGGCGCCGAGGGCAATGCCATCCCTCAGCAGCACTCTATTTGCCGCCAGGGCAGGAACGCGGGCGTCCGGGGTGAGGATGCCGACCAGGTTCAACGGATCGGCGCCGCTCAGCGCGACCAGCTCCTCGCCTTTCTCGAGCTTGCGCACCGCGCGCAGCTTGCCGACGGCATCCGCGGCGGCGAACTGCTCGCCGCCGAAGCCGGCGACGAAACGCCCGCCGCGGATCTCGCCGCGCGCCTCGAGGCGCCGGTACAGCTTCACCAGATCGCGCCACGGCGGCAGCGATTCTCTCTGCAGCAAAGCGCGGAAAACAACCCCGTAACGCTTGAGCAGTCCCTGTGCGATCTGTTCTGTAGTGGTGTTTTTCTGGTTTAGCAGTGACCAGCGACCCGCGCTCTGCACCAGTCCATTGCGCCTGTGCTGCGGTGCGAGCAGCGCGCGCAAGCCGCTGAAGCTGTCCGCAGTCACCAGACCGGCGCTGACCAGCTCGGCGAGGCCGCGCTCGACGAGCGTCGGCAGCAAACCGGTCGCCGCGACGAGCTCGTTGAAGAACAGGGCACCGCGGCTCTTGAGGGCCTCGCTTACCGAGCGCGCCTCCGCTGAAACCGGCGCTTCGCTTTCCCCGGCCGCCAGCACATGCTGCCGCAACATCAGCGCGATCGGCGAGGAGCGCAGCGGCACTTTGCCCTCGCCGGGCGTGAGCCGGCCCCAGGCGACGCGGCCGCTGAGGCAGAGGCGGTCGATCTGCTCGGCGCCGTAGTCGCTGACCCGCGCCGGAAGCACATCGTGCTCCCATGCCGCCGCCGCCAGCTCGAAGCCCTCGAGCTGCTCGACGATCGCGGCCAGCCCTTCGGCGCCTTTCAGCTGCTCGCCCGCCGCGACATGCTGCCAATGCAGCAGGAAGCGCATGAAGTCGGCCGCGGCGACCGGCTCGATCTCGGAGCGCAGCCGGTTCAGCGTGTAGCGATGAATGCGCGCGAGCAGCCGACGATCGCACCATTCGAGCTCGCTCGTTCCGGGAGTGAAGCGGCCGCGCAGGATGCGCCCTTGCCCCTCCAGCTTGAGAAGTATGGAATTCTCTTTTTCTGCGATCGGGCCGAGAACTTCCATGCGGCTTGCCTGGAGCTCTTCGGCCGCATCGTCTTTGCGCTCCACGGCGTGCCAGCGCCCGTCTTGCTTGACCGCGCGAGAACCTAGCTCGCCCAGCAGCTCGCGCCATCGCGGCGTAATTTCCTCGTCGAGAAGATATCCGGCGACCATCAGCGCGTCGTAGAGCTCGTCGGCCGTGCTGGCCACCGGCCAGGCTTCCTCGCGCACGCGCTGGATCGCCGCCGGGTCGAGCGCGCCGAGATCGTCGGCGCTGCGCACCTCGGTGGCGCGCCGCGCGTACACGGCGCGTGCGCGGCGTTCCTCGAGCGGCGCGTCGTCGAGGAAGGTGTAGACCTGCGAATTCAGCATCTCGTGGCAGAGGACCGAGGGCTCGGGCGTGTCTTTGGCCAGCAGCTTCAGCTCGTCCGAGAAAAGCTTTTGCAGCTGGCGCACAAGGCCGGGCAGATCCAGCGCCTCTTCGAGCGAATCGCGCAGCGCCTGCTGGACCAGCGGGTGCTGCGGCACCTCGCGCGCACCCTGCAGGTTGTCGAGACAGGCCGCGGCGTCGGGAAAGACGTTCTGCAGCAGGTCCTCGGCATACATGCGCTGCAGCTGGTTCGGCACGCGCGCGCCGCCGCGGTTGCGCGGCACCGCGAGCGCGAGCGTGGTGCTCCAGCGCCAGCGCGTCTCGAAAATCGGCGAGTCGAGGACTGCCTGCACCAGTGTTTCGCGCGCCGAATCGGGATGCAGGTAGCGGAACACCTCCTGCAGCGCGAACGAATGCGACGCGCCGAGCGACAGGATGACGCCCTCTTCCGTCGCCGCCGCCTGCAGCTCGAAATTGAAGCCCTGGCAGAATTTCTTGCGCAGAGCGAGGCCCCAGGCGCGGTTGATGCGGCTGCCGAACGGCGCGTGCAGCACCAGCTGCATGCCGCCCGATTCGTCGAAGAAGCGCTCGAGCACCAGCGTCTGCGTGGTCGGAACGGCGCCTAGCGCGCGCTTGCCCTCGCCGAGATAGGCCGCGATCTGCTCCGCCGCGCCAGCGGGCAGGAAGTAATGCCCGACAAGAAAGTCGATGGCAGAACCGAGCTCTCCCTCGCGCCTCGGCACGTCGGGACCCGGCAGCAAGGCATCTGCGCCCGCGCGCAGCCGCGACACCGCCGCGGTCATTTCGTCGCTGCGCGCCGGCGCCTCGCCGAGCCAGAACGGCATCGAAGGCGGCTGGCCTTCAGCGTCCGCGACGCGCACCACGCCGTTGCCGATGCGCAGGATGCGCCAGGAGGTGTTGCCGAGCTGGAACACGTCGCCCGGCAGCGATTCGATGGCGAAGTCCTCGTTCAGCGTGCCGAGGAAGTGCCCTTCGGGCTCGAGCAGCACGCGGTAGTCGAACACTTCAGGGATCGCGCCGCCGTTGAGGATGGCGCTCATGCGCGAGCCCCTGCGAGCGCGCAACTGGCGCTCGATCGAGTCGTAGTGGATCAGCGCGCCGCGTCTGCCGTTGCGCGTGGCGTAGCCGCGCGAAAGCATCTCCACCACGTCCTTGAAATCGGATGGCTCGAGATTCTTATAAGGAAAAGCCCTGCGCACGAGACAGAACAGCGCGTCCTCCTCCCACTTTTCCTGCGCGGCGGTCTCGGCGACGATCTGCTGCGCGAGCACGTCGAGCGGCGCGTCGGGAATGGCGATGCGGTCCAGCTCGCCGTCTTGCACTGCTCGCAGCATCGCGGCGCACTCGATCAGGTCGTCGCGCGTGAGCGGGAATACCCGGCCCTTGGGCACCCCGCGCACCGTGTGACCCGAGCGCCCGACGCGCTGCAGGAGCGTGGCGATGCGGTGCGGCGAGGAAATCTGGCACACCAGGTCGACGTGGCCGATGTCGATGCCAAGCTCGAGCGAGGCGGTCGCTACCAGCACCTTGAGCCGGCCCTCGCGCAGCCTCGTCTCGGCATCGAGCCGCGCTTCCTTGGCAAGGCTGCCGTGGTGCGCCGCCACGTATTCATTACCTAATTTTTCGGATAGTTGATGCGCCATGCGCTCCGCCAAGCGGCGGGTGTTCACCGTGATGAGCGTCGTGCGGTGCGACTCGATCAGCTCGATCAGCCGCTCGTAGATCTCCTGCCACACCTCGCCGGACATGACCGCCTCGAGCGGCGATTTCGGCACTTCAATGGCCAGGTCGATGCGGCGTCGGTGGCCTTTGTCGACGATCGAGCAAGGCGCGCCATCTTTCAGGAATCTTGCCACCTCCTCGATCGGCTTTTGGGTCGCCGACAGGCCGATGCGCTGCAGCGGCCGGCCGCAGACGTGGTCGAGCCGCTCGAGCGACAGCGCGAGGTGGGCGCCGCGGCGCGATTGCACCACGGCATGGATTTCATCGACGATGACGACCCGGGCCGTCCGCAGCATGGCGCGCGAGCGCTCCGCGGTCAGCAGCAGGTAGAGCGACTCCGGCGTCGTCACCAGGATATGCGGCGGCGTGCGCAGCATCGCTGCGCGCTCGTTCTGGGGCGTATCGCCGCTGCGCACCGCGGCGGTGATTTTCACGTCCGGGGCGAGCGCCCGGATCTCGCGCCGCGGCTCGGCGAGGTTCTTATGAATATCGGCCGAAAGCGCCTTCAGCGGCGATACATAGATGACGCGCACTTCGTCAGGCAGGCCGCCCTGCTCTTTCGCTTCGCGCAGCAGCCGGTCGATCGCCGTGAGGAAGGCGGCGAGCGTCTTGCCCGAGCCGGTGGGCGCGGCGATGAGCGTATGCTCGCCGCGCCGGATGGCGCTCCAGCCTTCGAGCTGGGCGTCGGTGGGCTCGGCGAAGCGGCTCGCCCACCAGCGCTGGATGACGGGGTGAAAATCCTGGGGTAGCAAGGTCGTCATTTTGACATTAGATTTGCGGTTTCATTCATGTTGAATCCAGCCGAGCGCAAGGCGCTCCGGGCGCGCGCTCACAAACTCGAGCCGGTGGTCATGATCGGCGGCAAGGGGCTGACGGACGAGGTGCTTGCCGAGATCGACCGCGCCTTGACCGCTCACGAGCTGATCAAGGTGCGCGCCGCCGGGCTCGAGCGCGAGGCGCGCGAAGAGGCGTTCGCCGCCATCTGCCGGAAAACGGCAGCCGAAGCCGTCCAGCAAGTCGGTAAGATATGCGTGATCTTCCGGAAAAATCCGTGAGAGGCATGCTGGATCTCGAGCAATTGCGCGGACTGGTCTCGAAGGACGAGATCGAGACCGTGGTCGTCGGCTTCACGGACCACTACGGGCGGCTGTTGGGCAAGCGCTTCGACGCCGAGATGTTCGTCGAGGAGATCTGCAGCCACGGTGCCCATGCCTGCGACTACCTGTTGACCGTCGACATGGAGATGGCTCCGGTCCCGGGCTATCGCTTTGCCAATTGGGAGCTGGGCTACGGCGATTTTCATCTGGTGCCCGACCTCGGCACGCTGCGCCTCGCAAGCTGGCTAGACAAGACCGCGCTCGTGCTCTGCGACGTGAGAAGCGAGAAGACCCACGATCTCGTCGGCGTCGCGCCGCGCTCCATTCTTCGTCGGCAGGTCGACGCCGCAAGCGCCCTGGGATACAGCAGCTTCGCCGCCACCGAGCTCGAGCACTACCTCTTCCGCACGAGCTACCGCGACGCCGCCCGGCAGGGCTATCGCGATCTCGAGCCGGCAGGCTGGTACCTGGAGGACTATCACGTCCTGCAGGGCACGCGCACCGAGAGCTTCCACGCAGCGGCGCGCCGCCACCTCAAGCTTTCGGGGGTGCCGGTCGAGACCTCGAAAGGCGAATGGGGGCAAGGCCAGCACGAGCTGAACGTGCGCTACGCCGGCGCCCTCGAGATGGCGGACCGCCACGTCGTCTTCAAGCAATGCCTCAAGGAGCTCGCCGAGGCGGCGGGCATGAGCCTGACCTTCATGGCGAAGTTCGCCGCGGACCGCGCCGGCTCCAGCTGTCACATCCATTTCAGCCTGTGGCGCGATGGGAAAAATGTCTTCGAGAAAGGCGGCGAGGTGTTCCGCTGGTTCCTCGGCGGCTGGATCGCGCACGTGCCCGATGTGATGGTGTTCTACGCTCCGACGATCAACTCGTACAAGCGCTACGTGGATGCTTCCTGGGCGCCGACGCGGCTCGCCTGGAGCTACGACAACCGCACCGCCGGATTTCGCGTCGTCGGCAACGGGCAGAGCCTGCGCATCGAGTGCCGCATTCCCGGCGCCGACTGCAATCCCTACCTCGCCCTCGCAGCATCGCTCGCCTGCGGGCTGGAGGGCATCGCCGCGCGGCTCGAACCGCCCGAATGCTTCGTCGGCGACGTTTACGCGGCGAAAAACCTGCCGCGGGTTCCCTACACGCTCAGAGACGCAGTAAATCTTTTTTCGAGAAGCGAATTTACGAAGCGCGCGTTCGGCGACGAGGTCGTGGAGCACTACAGCCATTTCTTCCGCACCGAGGCGGCGGCCTTCGACACCGCGGTCACCGACTGGGAACACAAGCGATACTTCGAACGAATATGAGACTCAAAGACAAGGTTGCGCTGATCACGGGCGCGGGCAGCGGCATCGGCCGGGAGGCGGCGCTGCTCTTCGCCAAGGAGGGCGCGGCGATCGTGGTGGTCGACGTCAATGAACAGGCGGCGCGAGAGACTGCCGCATTGATCGACAAGGCAATCCATGTTCGCGCCGACGTGTCGAAAGCATCCGATTGCCAGCAGATGGTCGCGGCGGCGGAGCAGGCGTTCGGCAAGCTCGACGTGCTCTTCAACAACGCCGGCATCATGCACGCCAAGGACGACGACGCCGTCTCCACCGACGAGGGCATCTGGGATCTGACCCTCGACACCAACGCCAAGGGCGTGTTCCTCGGCTGCAAGTACGGCATCCCGGCGCTGCGCCGCGCGGGCGGCGGCTCGGTCATCAACACCGCTTCGTTCGTGGCGCGGCTCGGCGCGGCGACGCCACAAATCGCCTACACGGCGAGCAAGGGCGCGGTGCTCGCGATGACCCGCGAGCTGGCGGTGATCCACGCCCGCGAGAACATCCGGGTCAACGCGCTGTCCCCGGGACCGCTGCGCACCGAGCTCCTCATGAGCTATCTGAACACGGAAGAGAAGAGGCGCAGGCGCCTGGTGCACGTGCCAATGGGCCGCTTCGGCGAGGCGAAGGAAATCGCCCAGGCCGCCCTCTACCTCGCATCCGACGAATCGTCCTACGTCACCGGCACGGAGTTCCTGGTCGACGGCGGTCTCACCGCGGCCTACGTCACGCCGGAATAGCATGAAGACTATCAGTCCGATCGACGGTTCGGTCTACGTCGAACGCGCGCCTGCTTCCGACAAGGTGATTGAACAGGCATTGGAAGCGTCGGTTACGGCGCAGCCGGCGTGGAAGCAGGTGCCGGTTGCGGAAAGAGCCGCAATCTGCCGCCGCATGGCGGACTGGTGCGTGGCAAACGCCGACCAGCTCGGCGAGGAGCTGACGTGGCAGATCGGCCGCCC
>Ga0209472_1000151_pt1 | contig 41657 bp, 37 predicted proteins | sample GraSoiAngelo_130_FD_185887 | JGI IMG/M metagenome (GOLD analysis project Ga0209472, IMG submission 185887) | Grasslands soil microbial communities from the Angelo Coastal Reserve, California, USA - 14_0929_02_20cm (SPAdes) (version 2) | ecosystem: Environmental > Terrestrial > Soil > Grasslands ... | reverse complement strand
GAACTGCTTGTCGAAGCTCGGCGGGCTCACGCCCGCGCGATAGCTGTCCGCGGGCCAGAAGCGCGAGGAGTCCGGCGTCAGCACCTCGTCGATGAGCGTGAGTCTGCCTTGGCTGTCGAGGCCGAATTCGAACTTGGTGTCGGCGATGAGGATGCCGCGGCTGCGCGCGTGCTCGGCCGCGAACCCGTACAGTGCCAGCGCAGTGTCGCGTACCGCGGCGGCAAGCTCCGCCCCGATGAGCGCGGCGACTTCCTCGAAACTGATGTTCTCATCGTGAGCGCCGATGTGCGCCTTGGTCGCCGGCGTGAACAGCGGCTGCGGCAGGCGTCCGGCCAGCTCGAGGTCCCGAGGCAGGGCGATGCCGCACACGCGCCCGCTCGCCTGGTAGTCCTTCCAGCCCGAGCCGATGAGATAGCCGCGCACCACCGCCTCGATGGGCAGCGCCTGCAGGCGCCGCACGATCACCGCCCGTCCGGCCAGCAGGGCGCGTTCCCGCTCGTCCCTGACCACCTCCGCCGGCTCCCGGCCCGTGAGGTGATTGGGCACCAGGTGCCGGGTGCGCGCGAACCAGAAATTGGAGATGCCGTTCAGCACCCGCCCCTTGTCGGGAATCGGATCGGGCAGCACCACGTCGAAAGCCGACAGCCGGTCGGTGGTCACGATGAGCATCGCGTCGTCATCGAGTGCGTAGATGTCGCGCACCTTGCCCTCGTGGATGCGGGCAAGGCCGCTGAGCTCGGTGCGGTAAACGACGGGGGCCGGCATGCATTGGTACTATAACGACCCGTGAAATGGATCGGCAAACTCACCGGCGGGCTGCTGGGTGCGGTCGCGCTCGGTCCGATCGGGGCCGCGCTCGGCGTGCTGCTCGGGCATCAGTTCGATGAGCACGGCGAGGAGCTGCAGGCGGGGCCGTTCGCAGGCGAGGACGTCGCCGCGATCGGCGAGCGCTTCTTCCGCGCCACCTTCCGTGTCATGGGCTGTCTCGCCAAGGCCGACGGCCGCGTGTCGGAGCTGGAAATCTCCGCCGCGCGCGCCGTCATGGGCGAGCTGCGCCTCGATGGCCCGCAGGTGCGCGAGGCGATCGCCTGCTTCAGCGCCGGCAAGCTCCCGGCATTCGACCTCGGCGGCGAGCTCGCCGCCCTCAGACGCGCCTGCCGCGGGCGGCCGGACCTGCTGCGCGTGTTCCTCGAGATCCAGGTGCGCGCGGCGCTCGCCGGCAACGGTCTGGAAGGCCCGGTGCGGCCTCTGGTCACTCGGATCGCCGCCGCACTGGGGATCTCGCCCCTCGAGCTGGCGCACGTCGAGGCGGTGTTGCGCATCCAGCGCGGCGGCCCTCGCCCGGGTGAGGCGCGTGGCGCCGGCGCCCCGGCACGCGACCGCTCGCTCGAGGAGGCCTATCGCGTGCTCGAGACCAGCGCGGGCGCGAGCGATCAGGCGGTCGTCAAGGCCTACCGCCGGCAGCTGCACCGCCATCATCCCGACAAGCTCAAGGCCAACGGCTTGCCGGAGTCGATGATGGCGCACGCCAAGCAGCGCACGCAGCAGATCATCGAAGCCTACGAGCTGATCCGCGAGCGCCGCGGCATGAGTTAGGCGCGTCGCGCCCACTCCTCGATGATGCCCTGGATCGCGCGCACGCCATCGGTCAGCGCCGCGGGCCCCGGCTGCAGGATGAGTGATGACTTGATCTCGCGCACGTAACCGTCGCGCACCGCGGGGATGGCGTCCCAGCCGGGCCGCGCAGCCAGGCGCTGCGGCTGGAACTTCTTGCCGCACCACGAGCCGAGCACGATGTCGGGAGCGCGGCGCGGCACTTCCAGCGGATCGGCGATGATGCGGTTGCGCCCCAGCCCCTCGCGCGCGAGCTCGGGGAAGCACTCCTCGCCCCCGGCAAGCTCGATGAGCTCGGACACCCACTGGATGCCGCTGATCATGGGATCGTCCCATTCCTCGAAATACACGCGCGGACGGCGCGCCAGGGCCCCCGCACGCACGCGCACCTGCGCCAGTCCCGCGCTCAGCTCATCCACCAGCGCCTGCGCCTTGCCCTCGCAGCCGATCATGCCGCCGAGCGTGCGGATCATGCGCAGGATGTCCGCCACGCTGCGGTGATTGAAGACGTGCACCTCGAGGCCGGCACGCACCAGTTCGGCGGCGATGTCGGCCTGCAGATCGGAGAACCCCAACACCAGATCGGGCTGCAGCGCCACGATGCGGTCGGTACGGGCACTGGTGAAAGCGGAGACCCGCGGCTTTTCGCGGCGCGCGCGTGGCGGGCGCACGGTGAAGCCCGAGATACCGACGATGCGCCACTCCTCGCCGAGCCGATACAGCGTCTCGGTCGTCTCCTCGGTCAGGCACACGAGCCGCTGTGCAAATCCTGAAATTGCCGTCATGGGGCACCGCACCTTAAAGGCGGTGAGCACTGTATCCTCAAGGCATGTGGATGCGCATCTGGGGCTTTCTCGAGTGGTGCTTCTTCGGGCCGGCCTCGGTGCGCGCCGGCATGCTCGGGGGAGGCCTGCGTGTGCTGCGCTACCCGTATGCGGTGGTGCGTGACCTGGCGCGCGGGGAGATCAACCTGCGTGCCATGAGTCTGGTGTACACGACGCTGCTGTCGCTCATCCCGCTGCTCGCCTTCAGTTTCGCCGTACTCAAGATCTTCGGCGGGCGCCGCGACCTGGAGCCGATCGTCTACGAGCTCTTCCGCCCGGTGGGCGGTGCGGCGGCGCAGGAGCTCACCGCGCGCGTGCTGCAGTTCGCCAGCCACGTCAGCAGCGGCGTGGTGGGGTCGCTGGGCCTGGCGCTGCTCGCCTGGACGCTGCTCGGCACCATCAAGAAGGTCGAGGACAGCTTCAACTTCCTGTGGCACGTGGACCAGCCGCGCAGCCTCGCGCGGCGGCTCGCCGAGTACACGAGCCTGCTCATCGCCGGCCCGGTGCTGCTCGTGGGCTTCGTGGGCCTGTCGCACGCGGCGCTCGCGAGCGCGCCGGTGCAGGAGGTGGTGCACCTGCCGCTGCTGCAGCGCCTGCGCGGCACGGGTATCGCTCTGGCGCCTTACGTGATGGTCACGGCGTTTTTCACCGCGCTCTACATGATGATTCCCAACACGCGCGTGCAGTGGCGCGCGGCTCTCATCGGGGCGCTGGTGGGCGGCATCCTGTGGGCCGCGGTCGGCAAGATGTTCACCGCGTTCGTCGTGTACTCCACGCGCCTCACCCTCGTGTACGCCGGATTCGCGGTCGTGGTGGCGGCGCTGCTGTGGACGTATTTCGGCTGGCTGATCCTGCTCGCTGGTGCGCGACTGTCGTTCTACGTGCAGAACCCCACCTACCTGCGCCTCGGGCTGCAGCAGCTGCGGCTCTCGAGCGTGGAGCTCGAGCAGCTGGCGCTGAAGCTGATGTACTTCGTGGGCCGCACGCATATCGCAGGCGGAGGGCGCTGGAGCGTGAATCGCCTCGCCACCGAGCTGGGCCTGCCCGGCATCGCGGTGGCGCAGATGGCCGCGACGCTCGAGCGCGCGGGGCTGCTGATCGTCACCGACTACGACGAGCTGGTCCCGGCGCGCGACCTCGGGCGCATCAGCGTGTACGAGATACTCGACATCGCGCGCCATGGCGGCAGCGGCCACGTCGCGCCCCGCAACCTGCCCATCCCTGCGGTCGACCGGCTGCTGGCGGGTGTCGAGGACGCGCGCCGCCATCGCTGCGGCGAGCTCACGCTACGCGACCTGGTCGATGAAGCCGCGCGGCCGGCGCTGCAGCTCACTCCCCGGCAATCGTCATCTCGCTGAGCAGCAGCGAGCCGGTGCGGATGCCGCCGCGCACGTCACGATCGTCGCCCAGCGCCACGATGTGCCGGTACATGGGCCTCAGGTTCCCGGCGATGGTGATCTCGTGCACCGGGTACGCGATGGCGCCACGCTCCACCCAGAAACCGCTCGCGCCGCGCGAGTAGTCCCCGGTCACGCCGTTCACGCCCTGTCCCATCAGCTCGGTCACCAGGAGCCCGGTGTCCAGGCGCTGGAGGAACCCCGCCGCATCCAGCGCTCCCTGCGCGCTGCTCACGATGAGGTTGTGAATGCCCCCGGCGTTGCCGGTGGTGGTCAGCCCCAGGCGCCGCGCGGAATAGCTGCTGAGCACGTAGCCGCTGAGCACCCCGTCGCGCACCAGCTCGCGATCGCGCGTGGCGGCGCCCTCCTGGTCGAACGGGCTGCTGGCGAGGCCTTTGCGGATGTGGGGCCGCTCGTGCATCTGCAGGAACGCCGGAAAGATCTGCTCCCCGGCCGCGTTCAGCAGGAACGAGGACTTGCGGTACTGGCTGGTGCCGCTGATCGCGCCGACGAAGTGTCTGAACAGGCCGCGCGCCATGTCGGGCGTGAAGGCCACCGGGACCTTGCGGGTGCTGAGGCGGCGCGCACCGAGCCGCGCCACAGCGCGTACACCTGCGGTGCGGCCGACGCCGGCGACGGTTTCCAGCTCCGCCGGGTCGCGCGCGATGGTGAACCAGTAGTCGCGCTGCATGTCATCGCCGGCCTGTGCGACGAGCGAGCAGCTGACCGAATGGCTGCTGGCCGAGTAGCCGGCGAGAAAGCCGAGCGAGTTGCCGTAGACACCGGTGTGGCGCTGACTGCTCACGGAGGCGCCCTCGGAGTTGGTGATGCGCGGGTCTACACCCAGGCCCGCGGCCTCACATTCGCGCGCCAGCTCGATCGCGCGCTCCGGGGTGAGGTCCCAGGCGTGATCGAGATCGAGATCGGGGATCTCGCGGGCCAGCGCGCCGGGGTCCACCAGCCCGGCATACGGATCCTCGGCGGTGTAACGGGCGATCGCACAGGCCTTTTCCACCGTCTCGCGCACCGCGGCAGCCGCCAGGTCCGCGGTGCTCGCCGAGCCCTTGCGCTGCCCGAAGTAGACGGTCACTCCGAGGCCGCGGTCGCGCTGATACTCAAGCGTGTCGACCTCGCGCAGCCGCACGCTCACCGACAGCCCCTGGGCGAGCGAGGCGTCGGCTTCGCACTGCGACGCGCCCCGGCGGCGCGCTTCCTCGAGCACGAGACTGGCGACGTCGGCGAGTTGCCGGGTTGCCTCGGATGCGGGCGGTGGTTGCATGGTGCGTGATTCGCGTGAGCGTTAGGCTTAAATTGTAGCTCACCGCCTGGCACCGCAGCGGTGAGCGCAGCAACGAGCCGCCCGTGACCGCCGCACCGCACGACCGCGAAGATGCCGACGAGACCCCGCGACCTCCCAGCAAGAGCGCGCGCAAGCGCGCGGCTCACGCCGCCCAGGACCTGGGCGAGGCGCTGGTGCGCCTGCGCGAGGCGGAGCTCGAGGCGCTGCAGCTGCCGGAGGCTCTGGGGGAGGCGATCCGCGCGGCGCGCCACATCACCAGCCGCGCGGGGGCGGCGCGCCAGCGCCAGTACATCGGCAAGCTGATGCGCGCGGTGGACGTGGAGCCGATCCGCGCCGCGCTCGCCGCCCACAGCGAACGTGCCGCGCGCGAGAGCGAGCGTTTCAAGCGCGTCAGCGCCTGGCGCGAGCGGCTGATCGCTGAAGGGCCCACGGCCCTGGCGGAGCTGGCGCGCTGGCGACCGGATCTCGATCGAGCTCAATGGGCCCGGCGTGTCAGCGCCGCCCAGACTGAACGCCGCCGCAGCGCCGGCGCCGGCGCGGCCGCCAGAGAGCTGTTTCGCGCGCTGCGCACATTGTTCGATACAATGCCGTGATGAAACCGCTCGTCGGCATCATCATGGGCTCATCGTCCGACTGGCAGACGCTGCAGTCCGCCGCGGAGGCGTTGGACAAGCTCGCGATCCCCTACGAGGTGCGCGTCGTGTCCGCGCACCGTACCCCCGACCTGCTGTTCGAATACGCCTCCGGGGCGCGCGAGCGGGGACTCGAGGTGCTGATCGCCGGCGCCGGCGGTGCCGCGCACCTGCCCGGCATGACCGCCGCCAAGACGATCCTGCCGGTGCTCGGCGTACCGGTGCAGTCGAAGTCCCTGGGGGGACTGGATTCACTGCTGTCCATCGTGCAGATGCCGGCCGGCGTGCCGGTGGCGACGTTCGCGATCGGCGCAGCGGGGGCGACCAACGCCGCGCTGTGTGCGGCAGCGATCCTCGCCAACCGCCACCCCGCCATCGCCACGGCGCTGGAAGCCTATCGCGAACGCCAGACCGCCGGCGTGCTCGGCAACCCGGATCCGCGCGCGACGCCGCGCACATGACGGTCGGCATCGTGGGCGCCGGCCAGCTCGGCCGCATGCTCGCTTTGGCGGGCTATCCGCTCGGGCTCGACTTCCTGTGTCTGGACCCCTCGCGGCAGGCGCCCGCGGGCCGGGTCGCCCCCCTGCTGCAGGGCGCCTTCACCGACCACGCGCTCCTCGGCCGTCTCGCGCGGCGCTGTGAGGTCCTGACCTTCGACTGGGAGAACGTGTCGGTTGCGAGCCTGCGCGCCGTGGCGCGCCTGCACGGCGCGCGTATCTGTCCGCCGATCGCGGCGCTCGCCGCCGGCCAGGACCGGGTGGCCGAGAAACGACTGTTCGAGCGCCTCGGGATCCCCACCACCCGCTGGCGCGCCGTGAGCTCACGCGCGCAGCTGACACGCGCCATCGCCGCCATCGGCCTGCCCGGTGTCCTCAAGACGCGCCGGTTCGGCTACGACGGCAAGGGTCAGGCCGTGATCCGCACGGCCGCGGACGCCCGGCGGGCCTGGAGCGCCCTGGGCGCGGCGCCGCTGCTGTACGAGGAATGGATCCCGTTTGATTGCGAGGCGTCGATCATCGGGGCGCGCAGCGTCAGCGGCCAGCTCGCGGTCTATCCGCTGTGCGGCAACGTCCACGGCGCTGGTGTCCTGCGACTCACCTGCGCGCCTTTCGGCCCGCCGCGCTGGCAGCGTCTGGCCGCGCGCTATCTCACGCGCGTGCTGGCGCACTTTCGTTACACCGGCATCCTGACCATCGAGTTCTTCGTGCGCCGCGGCGGGCTCATCGCCAACGAGATGGCGCCGCGCGTGCACAACTCCGGACACTGGACCATCGAGGGCGCCGCCACCAGTCAGTTCGAGAATCACCTGCGCGCCATCCTCGACCTGCCGCTCGGCGCCACGCGAGCGCTCGGGCACAGCGCCATGATCAATCTCATCGGGCAGATGCCCCCACGCGCAACCCTGCTGGCGCTGGCAGGGGTGCACCTGCACGACTACGGCAAGGAGGGGCGCCCCGGGCGCAAGGTGGGTCACTGCACCGTCGTCGAGCCGACCCCCGCCCGGCGTGACGCTCGCGCGCGACGCCTGCTCAAGGATTTGGCCGTCGGCGTTCGCATCCCGTAACATCGGCTGCGAGCCAACAAGCATGTATCTGGAACCCTTCAAGCTCAAGGAGTTGCCGTTCCGGCTGAGCCCGGACCCCCAGTTCCTGTACCTGTCGAAGCAGCACGCCCGCGCCAAGGCGTACATGGAATCGACCATCTGGTTCACCGACGGCTTCGTGGTGATCACCGGGGAGATCGGTTCGGGCAAGACCACGCTGATCGAATCCTTCCTCAAGGAAGTGCCGGCGGACGTGGTGGTGGCGCAGATCAACCAGACGCAGGTGTCGGCCATCGACTTCCTGCAGGCGGTGCTGGTGCAGTTCGGCTTCTCGCCCTTCAAGATGCGCAAGGCCGAGCTCATCAGCACGGTCAACAACTTCCTGGTCGAGCAGTACGCCGCCGGGCGCAAGGTGCTGCTGATCGTCGATGAGGCACAGAACCTCACCATGCGCGTGCTGGAGGAAATCCGCCTGCTGTCGGGCGTGGAGACCACCAAGGACAAGGTGCTGCGGATCATTCTCGCAGGACAGCCCGAGCTCAACGACAAGCTCGACGCGCCCGAGCTCGCCCAGCTCATGCAGCGCGTGCGGCTGCGCTTCCACCTGCATACGCTGTCGGAAGTGGAAACGCGCAGCTACATTCAGCACCGGCTGGACGTCGCCGGAGCCGGGGACCGCGAGATTTTCGCCGCCGATACCTTCGCCGAGGTGTTTCGCTACTGCGGCGGCGTACCGCGACTGATCAATACGCTGTGCGATACCGCCATGATGGCCGCCTACACTTCGGATCGCAGCACGGTCACGCGCGCGGACATCATCAGCGCGGTGCGCGAGCTGCAGTGGGTCGAGTACTCCGCGCGCCCCCAGCCGCAGCCCCCCGAGGCCGGCGGCGCGGCGCCCGGCGCGGTGCCCGGTGCGGCGCCCGGCGCGGCGCCCGGTGCGGCGCCCGGCGCGGCGCCTGCCGCGACTCCCGAGCCGGGCGCCGCCATGGGCCGTCTGCTGGTGGCGACCGACGGGCGCACGGTGCAGGAAATCACCCTGCGCATCGGCCGGGTCATCATCGGGCGCATTCCCGACAACGACGTGCAGATCGACAGTCGCTTCATCAGCCGTCATCACTGCCAGGTGATCACCACGGCGCATTCCTGCGTGATCGAGGACCTCAACAGCACCAACGGGATTTACGTGAAATCCAACCGCGTCCGCCGCCATCACCTCAACGACGGCGACGTCGTGCTGATCGGCAAGCACGAGCTGATTTACGTGGATGAGCGCGCGGCGCGTGGCCGCGGAAGTTTCAGCGAGACGGTGCCGCACCTCGACGCCGAGGGCGAAGCGCCGGCACACCCGTCCGCGCAGCGCACGGTGCCCACGCTGCAGCCGACGTCGAAGGCCGGCCAGGTGCCGACAGTGCAGGAGCCGGCGCCCCTCAAGTAGCCGTTAGCGCGGCTTTTCTTCGCCGAGCGAATCCGGGTTCGCATACTGGGAGCGCAGCTGGCGGTAATCGCGCCGCCGCAGCAGCACGACCATCCCGCCGACCAGGGTCACCAGACCGAGCAGGCCGGTGAGCAGACTCAACCCGCCGCGCGAGGCGAGCAGGTAGCTGGCGATGAGCGCCAGGACGCCGCAGGTTATGTAAAACCACGGCAGACTCTCGTAAACGGGATGAGAGAAGCGGTGGCTGTGCTGTGGCATGCCACCCATCGTATCGCGAGCGGCCCCGAAGTTGGAACCGCCGCGATCACATTCGCGTCAGCCGAGGCCGAAGAGCTCGACGAGCCGCTCGAGCAGGGAGGGTTTCCAGCCGTCGACGCGAAAGTCCCCCTGAGGCACTGCGGCGCGTCGGCTGACTTCCGCCAGCAGCTCCGCGGGCAGGTTGAGCTTCGGGGACTCGAGAGTGGCGTCGTCGGCGTACATCGGACATTCCTTTACGTGCTACGTGGGTTGCACTCGCCCGATGCACGTTACGGACTCGCGACCCGAACGGGTGTGTGGAAAATCACAGCTTCGTCATGGATCCGATTATGTCGCGGTAAGTGTGTACCGGGTACGTGACTCCGCGCGGCGACAGTAGGTACGCCCTCAAGCGGTACCGCCGACCGTGAGTCCTTCGATCCTCAGCGTCGGCTGACCGACGCCGACCGGCACGCTCTGTCCGTCCTTGCCGCAGGTCCCAACACCGTCGTCGAGCCTCAGGTCGTTGCCGACCATCGAGACGCGCGTCAGCACGTCCGGACCGTTGCCGATCAGGGTCGCGCCCTTCAGCGGCGCACCCACACGGCCGTTCTCGATGGCATACGCCTCGCTGGCCGAGAACACGAACTTGCCGGAGGTGATATCCACCTGCCCGCCGCCGAAATTGACCGCGTAAATGCCGCGCTGCACCGAGCGGATGATTTCCTCGGGTGCATGCGGCCCGGGCCGCATGTAGGTGTTGGTCATGCGCGGCAGGGTCATGTGCGCGAAAGACTCGCGTCGGCCGTTGCCGGTCGGGTGCGCGCCCATCAGCCGGGCGTTCAACCGGTCCTGCATGTAGCCGCGCAGCACCCCGTTCTCGATCAGGGTGGTGCACTGGGTCGGCGTGCCCTCGTCGTCGATGTTGAGCGAGCCGCGGCGCGCGGCGAGCGTGCCGTCATCGACCACCGTGCACTCGGGCGCCGCCACCTGCTCGCCGATGCGGCCGGCGAATGCGGAGGTGCCCTTGCGGTTGAAGTCACCTTCCAGCCCATGCCCGATCGCCTCGTGCAGCAGGATCCCCGGCCAGCCCGGACCCAGCACCACCGTCATGGTGCCGGCCGGTGCCGGCCGCGCCTCGAGATTGACGAGCGCCTGGCGGACGGCTTCACGCGCCAGGGCGAGCGGCCGCTCGCCTGCGACGAGCTCGGCGAGCGAATAGCGGCCGCCGGCGCCGGCGTAGCCCTGTTCACGCCGGCCGCCCTGCTCCACCAGCACCGAGACGTTGAAACGCACCAGCGGACGCACGTCCGCGGCCAGCTCCCCGTCGCTGGTGGCGATGAGCACCACTTCGTGCACGGCGACCACGCTGGCGGTGACGTGCACGACGCGCGGATCGATGCGCCGCGCCTCGCGATCGACACGTTCGAGCCAGGCGATCTTGTCCGGGGTGGCGAGCGCGGCCGCGGGGTCCGCCGGCAGATACAGCCGATGCCCGGTTTTCGCCCGCCAGGCACTGACGCGCCGCTCGCCGCCATGCGACGCGATGGCACGCGCGGCACGCGAGGCCTCCTCCAGCGCCGGCAGCACGATCTCGTCCGAGTAGGCGAATCCGGTCTTCTCTCCGGCGAGCGCCCGCACGCCAACCCCCTGCTCGATGCTGGCGCTGCCGTCCTTGACCATGCCGTCCTCGAGCGACCAGGACTCCTGGTGCGCGAGCTGGAAGTACAGATCGGCGAAATCCACCGAGTGCGCGAGCACCTCCCCGAACACCCGGTCGAGGCGCCCATCATCGAGACCGCTCGGCCGCAGGATGAGGTCGCGGGCCAGCTTCAGCGGGTCGCCAGGCGGGGAATCACTCATGGGCGCCTCACTCACGAAGGTGTATTTGCGTCCACCAGGACGCGGTGCAGCAGCGCCGGGAAGCTCTCGCGCACGCCCGTCTGCTGCGCCAGATCCACCTCCGCCACCGCGCAGCCGCGGCCGCGCGGCACGCGCTGCAGGACTCGTCCCCAATAATCCACGATCATGCTGTCGCCGTAAGTCTCGCGTCCATTGGGATGGAAGCCGGACTGCGCCGGCGCCACGACGTAACAGAGGTTCTCGATGGCCCGGGCGCGCACCAGGGTCTCCCAGTGCGCCCGCCCGGTGGGGCTGGTGAACGCCGAGGGCACCGCCAGTAGTTGCGCGCCGGCCGCGCTCAGGTGCCGGTACAGCTCCGGAAACCTCACGTCGTAGCATACCGACAGCCCCAGCCGGCCGGCCGGCGTGTCAATTACCGCGGCACTCGTGCCGGGAGCGACGTGCGCCGACTCCCGGTAGCTCTCGGCGCGCCCGGGAATGTCGACATCGAACAGGTGGATCTTGTCGTAGCGGGCGACGCGCCGCCCGTCGCTGTCGTATACCAGCGAGGCGGCCGCCACGCGCCCGTCGGCGGCGCCGCGCAGCGGTATCGTGCCGCCCACGATCCACAGTCGCAGGCGCCGCGCGCTCGCTGCCAGGAAATCCTGCACCGCCCCGCTCCCGTCCGCTTCCGCCACGGCGCGCTTGTCGGCGTCCTTCAGGCCCATGAAGGAGAAATTCTCCGGCAGCGCCGCGAGTCGTGCGCCGCGGCCCGCCGCATCCTCGAGCAGCGCGCGCGCCTGCTCGAGGTTCGCCGGCACTTCGGGCCCGGACGTCATCTGAATTGCGGCCACCTTCATCCGTCACCTCATTCCGCAGGCGTCACGATCGGCTCAACCCAGGTGCCGCGCAAACGCAGCGCGGCACGCGAGCGATCCGCGGTCGAGCCGTTGAACAACTCGCGCATGGACAGCCACGCTGCCGCAACCCTGGGCGTCGGGCCGAGGCGGCGCACGGCAGCCGGCAGACGCTCCTCGCCACGCAGGATCCAAGCCTGCTCATCGTAGTCCTGCGCCAGCAGACCGGTGCGCCCGCGCACCAGGATCTCCGCGTCACCGTCGAAGTGCAGGTCAGAGGTCGTCGCCTGCCCGTCGTGCAGCACGAAGTCCGCCGTCAGGCTCGAGAAGCTCAGCCCGGGGCTCATTCCTTTGGTCAGCGCCGGCACGACCAGCAGCGCGAAAGGAACGCCCGCGGAAGGCGCCCCCGCCGCGCGCGTGACACCCTGCTCGAGCTGCATATGGAGGCGTCCGTCGAGGGTTGCAAGGGAGCTGGGCGCCTGCTGCGGCCATTGCAACTCGCCCTGCAGCCGCCCGTGGCTCGCGTCGAGCTCCGGCCGGAAGCCGAAGGCGGACAGCGTGGCCGCGGCATTGCGGCTCTCGAGGCTGAACTGCAGGCGGCACACGCCATCCCGGCACTGCAGCGTGCCGCGCGTGTCCTCGTTGTCGCCGGCCAGGTGCAACTCGCTCACCTCGAGCGCGTCCGCCTGGGCTGCGAGCAGCGCGTCGAACCTGCCGAGGGAATGGCCCTGCCACTGCAGATTCTCGATGGAGAGTTGGGCGGCAGGCGCGAGCGCCGCCAGCATTGCTGCCCCGAGTGCGGCGTCGCCGGGTTGCGCCAGGTTGAGCCTGGCAAGCTGCACCAGCGCCGGATGTGCGCCGCTCACCACCGCCGGCCAGCGCACCGTGCCGGAGAAGTCCGCGGACTGCAGCTGCAGCTGTCCGCCCGCGCGGCTTGCCTGCCCCGTGAGGCTCACCTCCGGGTAGCTGCGCTCCCCGGCGATGAGCTGGGAGGTCGTCAGCCGCGCGCTCACCGCCGGCAGCGCCGCATCCCGGCCGATCTGCCGCCACAGCGCCAGATACGCCGGCAGGTCGAGGCGGTTGACGTGACCTTCCAGCCACAGCCCCGGCTCCGCGGGCGGCGTCGGTGCCGTGGAGGCGAGACGAACCGCGCCGCGCTCGATGCGCCACAGCTCACCGCTGCGGCTGAGCGCCGCCCAGGCGTGCAGCCGCTCGCCGAGGCTCAGTCGCAACTGCCCGGCGTCGGCACCGGCCTGTACTTCGACGTGCAGCGGCAGCAGCGCGCCCTGCGCCTTGGCAAAGGGCTCGGGCAGGCGGCTACTGACGCCGATCAGGTTCGAATCGGCGCGCACGCGCCAGCGCGCACTGCCCGCATCCGCCGCCGGCAGGAAACTGAGCAGCGCGCTCCATTCGGCGCTGCCCGCGAGCTGGGCATCGTCGCTCGCTCCGGCCGCCAGCACCGCCTGCCGCACGTCCACCAGACCGCGCCCGGAAATCACCAGTGCGGTGACGTCGGGGTCGCGCCGCTCCGCGACGCCGAGGCTGACCGGACCGCCCAGCCACTGCCCGGTCAGGGTCGAGGGCTGCAGGTGGCCGGCCGCAAAGGCGAGCGTGCCGCGTAGCGCATCGATCGGCGGCAGGCCCGCCACCGCATGCAGCTGCGCGCCATCGAGCACCGCCGTGACGCGCGTACGTACGCGCGGCTGGCGAACCAGCATGTCGACATCGAGCAGCGTGTCACCGCGCACATCGACATCCTGCAGCCCGGGGGCGTAGGCGCTGAGCTGCGGGTGTTGACGCAGCCACGCCAGCGCCTGCTGCGCGCTGCCGGTGACGCGCCCGGCGAGATGCATGGCGCGACCGCGCGCGTCCCACTCGGCACTCGCCGCGACCAGTTGGAACGTCCCGACCTGCCCGCCGTCGATCGTCGCATGCATGCGCGGGCCGTGCCACTCGATGCGCGCATCCAGATGCTGCGTATCGGGCCAGGGATCGGAGCCTGCCAGGGTCGCGTCGCGCAGCCCCACAGCGCCCCGGAACTCGGTGCCGCCGCGGCTCCAGGGCGGTTGGGCCGCAGTGAGCGGTCCGCGCCACTCGAGATCCGCGCTCGCGATGCGCCCGGCGGTGAGCTGGGCGGCAGGGGCGCCGAACGCGGCCAGCGCGCGGGCGCCCAGCAGCCGGGCGAGCAACGCCACGTCGGCGTCCCGGACAGCGACGTGCGCGTTGATCTGCGGCTGCCGGCCGGCGGCCGCGGCGCCGATCGCGCCGCTGGCGGCAACACTCAGCTGCGCGCGCCGGACCTCGAGGTCATCGGTGCTCACCTGCCAGCCGCCGCCGTCGGCGGCGATGGCGAGGCGCGCGCCGATCGCAACATTGTCGAGCACGAGGGGCTCCTCGCGCGCCAGGGTGAGCTGCGCCGCGTGCGCCTGCAGATCGGCCACCAGGCGCGCGTCGGCTCCCGCTACGTGCCCGGTCAGTCCGGTGAGCACCATGTCGCGCGAGGGCGTTGCGAGCGTGACGTTTTCCAGTTGTGCGGAAGTTCGCAGACGTACGCCCCCGGGGCGGCCCGCATTCCAGTCGAACGCCAGCTCGCGCACCGCGCCGCTCAAGGCCACCTGCGCGAGCGGCAGCTGCGGGGCATACCAGCGCGCGATGGCGGCGACCACGGGAAGCGGCGCGGATTGCAGCGTGCCGTGCGCCCAGGCGGCGTCGGTGGCGGCGTCGACGCTCAGGGTCGCGGGCGCAGATGCGGGCGCGCCGATCTCGAGCGCGTGCGCCTCGAGGCGCCAGTGCCCGCCGAGCCGCGCTAGCCGCCACGCACCGCTCAGCCGCCCGACGGTGAGCGCCGCGGCGCCGGCGACCGGCGCCCTCCACTGGAGCGCCTGCGCCAGCACCGTGCCGTCGGCGACGAGGAGGCGTCCCTGCGCGAATTCGGTGTGCAGCTCGAGGTTGCCCCGGCCCGCTTGCGGCAGGTAGCGCTGCCAGGGCGGATATTCGCTGAGCGCCCGCCAGCCGGCGAACTCGAGCATGCGGCCTTCGAAACTGAGGGTGCCGCTCGAGCCGGCCGGCCGTGCGGGATCGCCGGTCACGGCCAAGGCGAGGTGCGCGCTGGCACCGAGACTTGCGGGCAGCAGCACCAGCGCGTCCGCAGTCCACGCCGAAGCCCGGTGCCGCAGCTGTGCGTGCGTGACGCTCAGCGTGAGGGGGAGCGGCGCCCCGCTGAGGGGCCAGCGCAGCGTGCCACCCTGGATGTCGATGCGCCCGTCCCGCCAGCGCGACAACAACCGTGCGCCGGCGCTCGGCAGCGGCTCGTGCCCGGCGACGCCGGCACGCGCGCCGGCCAGACCTGTGCCGGCCCCGAGATCGATGTCGGGGTTCACCAGCGTGATGCGCCCGGCCTCGAGCCGGCCGCTGCGCACCATGCGCCAGGCGTCCAGTCCGACGATGAGCTGCGGCGCACGCAGCAGCGCCCCGGGCCCGCCGGGCTCACCGAGCGCGACACTGTGAAACACGGCTTCAGGACCGTACCAACCCCAGCGCACGGAAAGCTCGCTGAAGCTCACGTTGAGTCCGGTCTGCTGGCGGATCAACTCCTCGAGCGCGGCGCGGTGCTGCGGCACGCGCGCGGCGGCCAGCTCCCAGGCGATCAACACCACCGCACCCAGGACGGTGGCGCCGCCGAGCACCCAGGCCGCCGAGCGCAGCCCGGCGCGCGCCGGGCACGCCGCGCCTGCGGCGGCAGGGGCAACCGGCCCGGCAGCAGGCTCTGCTGGCGTTACACGCACTCTTGTGCCTTTAGACGAGTACGACGTCGTAGTGATCAGCGCCGTAGAGGGCCTCGACCTGCAGGCGGATCGGACGACCGACCTGCGCCTCGAGCTCCCCGAGAGTGGCGGACTCCTCGTCCAGGAGGCGATCCACGACGTCCTGGTGAGCGAGTATCAGCAGCTCACGACTGGCAAACTGTCGGCTCTGTCGCACAATTTCCCGAAAAATCTCGTTGCACACCGTTTCCGGCGTGCGGATGAAACCGCGCCCCACGCAGCTTGGACACGGCTGACACAGCAGATGTTCCAGGCTCTCGCGGGTGCGCTTGCGGGTCATTTCCACGAGCCCGAGCGGCGAGAGGCTCACGATGTGCGTCTGGGCGCGATCACCGGACAGCGCCCGCTCGAGGGCGCTCAGCACGGCGCGCCGGTGCGGCTCATCGCGCATGTCGATGAAGTCGATGATGATGATGCCGCCGAGATTGCGCAGCCGCAGTTGCCGCGCGATGCTCACCGCCGCCTCGAGGTTGGTGCGGAAGATGGTCTCCTCGAGATTGCGATGACCCACATAGGCACCGGTGTTCACGTCGATGGTGGTCATCGCCTCGGTCTGGTCGATCACCAGGTGGCCGCCGGACTTCAGCGGCACCTTGCGGTCGAGCGCCTTGGCGATCTCCTCCTCGACGCCGTTCAGGTCGAGTATCGGGCGCGCGCCGGCGTACAGTTCGATGACCGGCGCCGCCTCGGGCATGAAGGCGGCGGCGAACTGTTGCATACGCTCGTGCTCGCGCGGCGAATCGACCAGCACGCGGCTCACGCCGCGGCCGAGCTCATCGCGCAGCACCCGCAGGCACAGCGGCAGGTCCTCGTGGACCACCGAGCCGGGGGGCACCTCGCCGGCACGCGCGCGCACGTGATCCCACAGCTTGGCGAGATAGGCCATGTCCTCGCGCAGGGCCTCGGCAGAGGCCCCCTGTGCGGCCGTGCGCACGATGTACCCGCCGCTCGCGCCGGGGGTCAACAGCTGCGCCAGCACGGTCTTCAGTCGCGTGCGTTCGGCCTCCTCCTCGATGCGCGCCGACACCCCGATCGACTCACCGCGCGGCAGGTACACCAGATAGCGCGACGGCAGGGCAATGAAGGTGGTGAGCCGCGCACCCTTGGTGCCGATGGGGTCCTTGATCACCTGCACCAGGATGTCGTCACCGCAGTTCACCAGCCGCCGGATATCCTCCACCGCCGGCGGGCTCGCCAGCGGCGCACTCGCGCCGTCGTCCTCCGAAGGCGCGCCGGCGATGTCGGCAGCGTGCAGGAATGCGGTGCGCTCCAGGCCGATTTCCACGAACGCCGCCTGCATGCCGGGCAGCACGCGCGACACTCGCCCTTTGTACAGGCTGCTCACCAGTCCGCGGCGGCTGGCGCGCTCGATGTGAATCTCCTGCAGCACGCCGTTCTCGAGTATGGCGGCGCGGGTCTCGCGCGGCGCGATGTTGACCAGGATCTCCACGCTCACCGCTTACGCTCCCGCACGTGCGCCGTGCCGCCAGTACGGCACCCCCGCCTCACGCAGCAGCTCCGCCGTCTCGAACAGCGGCAGACCCATCACTCCCGAGTAGCTGCCGCTCAGGTGCTCGATGAACACCGCGGCGCGCCCCTGGACCGCGTACCCACCGGCCTTGTCACGCGGCTCGCCCGTGTGCCAGTAGGCGCTGCATTCGGCGCGACTGAGGGTGCGGAAGCGCACCTCGCTCGCGCTCAGGCGCAAGCTCACCGCGCCGTGAGCCGCAAGCGCCACGGCGGTGAGCACCTGGTGCGTGCGCCCGGAGAGGCGCTCGAGCATGGCGAGACTCTCAGCCTCGTCGGCAGGCTTGCCGCACACGATCTCATCGAGCACCACGGTGGTGTCGGCGGCGAGCACCGGCAGCCTCACGCCGCGCTCACGCACGGCGAGCGCCTTGGCGCGGGCCATGCGCACCACGTAATCTGCCGCGCGTTCCCCGCAGCGCAGCGCCTCGTCGAGGTGCGCCGCGCTCACCACGTGCGGCACGCCGATCTGCGCCAGCAGCTCGCGGCGCCGCGCGGAGGCCGAGGCGAGACACACGAGCGGTGCAGGGTCGTGCACTTTCATCAGTCGCGGTGATAGGGGTGGTGCGTCAGTATGCTGTGCGCCCGGTACAGCTGCTCGGCGAGCAGTACGCGCACCAGCGCGTGCGGCAGTGTCAGCCGTGACAGCGACAGGGTGAAGTTGCCGCGCGCCAGCACCTGCGGGGCGAGGCCGTCGGGGCCGCCGATCAGGAACGCCAGATCCTCGCCCTGCTGCATGCGCTCCTGCAGCCAGGCCGCGAGCTCGCGCGTCGAGAGCTGCGTACCGCGCTCATCGAGGACCGTCACATGATCGCCGGGGCGCACGGCGCCAAGCAGGCGCTGGCCCTCGGCCGCGATCGCGTTGTGCGCCGTGCCGCCGGCACTGCGCGCGCCGGGCTCGATCTCAACCAGCGATGTGGCGAGGCGGGATGGGAGCCGGGCCAGGTAGTCTTCGCAGGCGCTGCGCGCCCAGGCGGGCGGGCGCGTGCCCACGGCGATCACGCGCACGCGCATCGGTCCTTACCTACCGCGAGATTCGCCGCCGCCGTGCGGCCGCACGGGAAATCGCCGGGGGCAGGACCGCGGCCTCGAGCGGACCGCTGTCCCAGAGGCGCTCGAGACCATAGAACTCGCGCACCCGCGGCAGCATCACGTGCACCAGGATGTCCTGCAGGTCCACGAGCACCCATTCCCCGTCGCGGGCGCCCTCGGTCCCGAGCGGCCGGCAGCCCGCCGCCTTGGCCTTCTCCACCACGCGCTCGGCGATCGAGCGCACGTGGCGGTCGGAATTGCCGCTCGCGATCACCATCGTGTCGACAATATCGGTCAGGCCCCGCACATCCAGCACCCTGACATTCACAGCCTTCATATCATCGAGCGCGGCCGTGACGAGGGTCTGCAACGGCGAGGCGCGCTCCTCCTTGGGGCGCAGGCGTGTGCGGGTGATCATGTGCTTAAGTGAGTTCTCCTGAAACCATCCCTCAGCGGCCATCCGGCTCTTGCTGTGCAGCATAGCACCTCGTCTCCAGGATGATCTGCCTCACCTCGTCGGGAACGAGGTAGCGCGGGTCGCGGCCGGCGATGATGAGGGTGCGCAGCTCGGTCGAGGAAATCTCCAGCTGGGTCACCGCGTGCACGTACACGCACCCGGAAGGTCTCTCGTGCAGCACGCGGATCGTGCCGGTGCCGTGATCGACCATGACCTCGCCGAGCGGACCGGTGGTGGGCGCCCGCCACCCCGGGCGGTGAGCCACCACGATATGCGCCAGCGCCAGGAGCTCGCGCCAGCGGTGCCAGTTGGGCAAGCCGAGAAACGCATCCATCCCGAGCAGCAGACACAGCGAGCGCTCCGGATATTCCCGGCGCAGCTCCGTCAGCGTGTCCACCGAATAGGACACACCGCTGCGGCGCACTTCGCGGTCATCGACCACGAAGCTCGGCTGATCCGCCACCGCCGCCCGGACCATCTGCAGGCGCCGCTCCGGGCTCGCGTACAGCTGGGCGCGATGCGGCGGGCTGCCGGTGGGCAGGAAGCGCACTTCGGCGAGCCGCAGCTCCTGCCACAGCTCGAACGCCGTGCGCAGATGGCCACAGTGAATCGGGTCGAAGGTGCCGCCGAAGACGCCGATGGGTTGCATCGCTTACATCGCCCGCGCGCGCCTGAGCCCCGAGGCGGGCGGTTGCCCGCAGATGTCGGCCGCCAGCAGCGCCAGCTGGTCCCACGCATCGCCCACGACACGGCCCTTGATCGTGCGATCGACGCGCGCCGCACGCCGCGCGAGCGCCGCGAACGGCAGTCGCGACGCGCGCCGCAGCGCTTGCTCGAGCGCGGCTCGGTGGCGCTGCTGCGAGGCGGGCGGGCGGTCGCCGCCGCGAGCGCTCCATACGTCGCGCAGCGCGCGGCTCAGCGCCCACAGCACCAGAGTCGGCTCCGTGCCCTCGGCGCGCAGGCCCGTCAGCACGCGCAGCGCCCGCGCGGCTTCGCCCTTGAGTACCGCCTCGCCCAGCCCGAAGACATCAAAGCGCGCGCTGTCGGCGACACCGGCGAGTACGGTGTCGGGCGTCACCTTGCCCTCGGGCGCCAGCAGCGCGAGCTGGGTGAGCTCCTGGTGGGCCGCGAGCAGGTTCCCCTCGGTGCGCGCCGCCAGAAGCTCGAGCGCCTCATCGCTCGCGTCGAGCTTCAGCCGGCGGCAGCGGCCCTTGAGCCACGCCACCAGCCGGTGGCTGTCGACCGGCCAGATCTGCACCCAGGCGCCGTGCGCCTCGACCGAGCGCACCCAGTCGGCACCCTGCGCGTCGCGATCGAGGCGTGGCGTCAGAATGAGGAACAGGGTGTCAGGATCGCGCGCCTCGAGCAGTGCGATGAGAGCGGCGTTGCCCGCCGTGCCGGGCCTGCCGCTCGCCAGGCGGATCTCCATCACGCGGCGTGCAGCGAACAGCGACAGGTTGGCGGCGGAGGCACGCACCTCGTCCCAGTCGGCGGCACGCTCGATGAAGTGCACCTCGCGCTGCGTGAAGCCCGCGCCGCGAGCCCGCGCCCGTACCGCGTCGGCGGCTTCCGCCGCGAGCAGCGGTTCGTCGCCGGAGACGAGATATGCCGGCAACAGCCGTTCCCCGAGGTGAGTGGCGAGCGAGTCGGAGGTGAGCTTCAAAAGGCCTCATGCGGTGAGGGGCGTGCGGGTGACCCACAGCCTGGCCCTGTGGGCGGGCTGCCGGCTCATTATTACATCGTAGAACCACCCGCGAGGGTGGCGGGTGGCGAACCAACGCGCGGGGGACGGGTGCCGGCCGTTGCGCATAAGCAGCAGCAGTTGCCTGCCTCCCCTGGGACGGCTACCCTGCAGGTTCCGCTGAGGCTGAGTTGCGCACCGCCCCGGTCACCCGGCCGGCGGCGTCGATGAGGCCGTGCCGCCACAGCCAGTCACGCGCATCGGTTGCATCCTGCGCGAACCACGCGCGCGTGCTGCCGAGGCGGAAGCTGTAGCCCCATTGGTCCATGTCGCAGAACATGCGCTCCCGGCCGACACCGGGCAGCTGCCCGGCAAGCAGCACCTGCAGATAGCACACCGCCGACTCCTCGAGATCGCTCCCGCCGGCATCCCGGTCGAGGCCCGCGCGCCGCTCGGCAGTCATGCAGATGTAGTGGCTCGCCTCGTGCAGCAGCGAGTGCACCGGGGTGTCGAGCCGCGCGTACAGCCGCTCGCCCTTGAGGCCCGCCTCGCTGTGACCCCAGTAGGATCCCGGTATGCCTTCCCCGGGCGCGACCAGCGTGAGGTGCGCCCCGTAGCGGGCGAGCAGCAGCGCCAGGGCCACGCGATCGGTGGCGTTCAGCAGGAGCACCACGGGAGCTGTGGTCACGGGGGGCGGGCGCGTGGGCCTTCGCGTCACAGACTCGACAGCCGCCGCATGACCATGTCGGCGAGATCGCGCGCCATGTCCGCGCGCAGCACGTCGTCCTCGTGCCCCTTGGCGAGCAGCAGACGCTCGTCGAAGCTGTAGGTGCGCGTAGCGGAGACCTCCTGCTGCGGCAACAGCTCCTTGTCCCCGGCGGTGACCGAGAAGCCGACCGTGTAGGTCACTTCATACTGCTTGGGCTGGTTGGTGGCCGACACCGACACCACGCGCCGCGTGAGATTGTCCTTGACGATGCTCACGACAGCGGATGCCTGGCCCTTCTCGCGCGCCAGGTGCGCCCCGTTCGACAACAGCGCGCGACGCAGGCTCTGCACGAAATCGCTCTGCCGGTCCGGCACCTCCAGATACGGGGTCTTCACCGGGTCCGGCAGGGGTGCGCGGCCTTGCAGATGAAAGCCGCACGCGCCGAGCAGCAGCGCCGCGGCGGCCGCGCCCGGCACGTGCATGCGCCGCCTCATCAGATGACCACGTTGACCAGTTTGCCGGGCACCACGATCACGCGCCTCACCGGCTTGTCGGCCAGGAACCTGCGCACCTGGGCGTCTGCCAGCGCCGCGGCACGCACCGCGGCCTCATCGGCGTCCACCGCGACGCTGATGCGCCCGCGCAGCTTGCCGTTCACCTGCACGACGATCTCGCAGCTTTCCTGCGCCAGCGCCGCCGCATCCGGCGCCGGCCAGCGCTCGTCCACCAGCGCGCTCGTCGACCCCAGCGCCTGCCACAGCGCGTGACACACGTGCGGGGTGATGGGCGCGAGCACCAGGACCGCGATCCGCAGCGCCTCCTGGCGCACGGCGCGCCCTTGGGCACTCGGGTCGCCGAAGCGCCCGAGGGCATTCAGCAGTTCCATGATGGCGGCGATCGCGGTGTTGAAATTGCGGCGCCGGCCGATGTCGTCGGTGGCCTTGGCGAGTGCCTGGTGCGCGGTGCGCCGCAGCTCGCGCTGCGCGCCCGTCAGCGCGCTCGCCTTCAGCGCCGCTGCCGGGCCCGCCGCAACGTGCTCGTACACCGCATGCCACAGCCGGCGGATGAAGCGCGAGGCGCCCTGAACCCCTTCGTCGGACCATTCCAGCGTCTGCTCCGGGGGCGAGGCGAACATCATGAACAACCGGGCGGTGTCGGCGCCAAACCGCTCGATCAGGCCTTCGGGGTCGACCCCGTTACCCTCGGACTTCGACATCTTCCCCAGGCCCTCGTGCGTGACGGGCACGGTGCCGAGGTCGGCGGTCAGCACCTCGTGCACCTCGGTGCCGTCGGGCCCGCGGCGGGTGTCCACCTCGGCGGGGTTGAAGTAGCGCTTGCGTTCGCCGGCGGCCTGGTATGAATAGATGTGGTTCAGCACCATGCCCTGGGTGAGGAGCCGCGTGAACGGCTCGCCGAAGCCGAGCAGATGCAAGTCGCGCATCACCTTGGTCCAGAAGCGCGCATACAACAGGTGCAGGATGGCGTGCTCGATGCCGCCGATGTACTGATCCACCGGCAGCCAGTAGTCCACGCGCGCGTCCACCATGGCGGGGGCGCCCGGGCACGCGTAGCGCATGAAGTACCAGGACGAGTCGACGAAGGTGTCCATGGTGTCGGTTTCGCGCCGGGCCGGCTGACCGCACTTCGGGCAGCCGCACTCGTAGAACGCCGCACACCTGGCGAGCGGATTGCCGCCGCCATCCGGCACCAGGTCCTCGGGCAGCACCACCGGCAACTGCTCGTCCGGCACCGGCACCGCGCCGCACGCGCCGCAGTGGATGATCGGAATCGGGCAGCCCCAGTAGCGCTGCCGGGAAATGCCCCAGTCGCGCAGGCGGTACTGCACGCGCTTGCTGCCGAGACCCTTCTGTTCCAGCGCCGCGGCGATGGCATCCACCGCCGCCTGGAACGTCAGGCCCGAGAATTGCGCCGAGTTCACCGTGATGCCGACTTCCGCGTAGGCCGGGATCCAGGGCGCGCGCACCTCCTGGTAGGCGCCGCTGCCGGAGCGCACCACGGTGACCACCGGCAGGGCGTTGCGCAGCGCGAACTCGAAATCCCGCTCATCGTGCGCCGGCACGCCCATGACCGCGCCCTCGCCGTAGGCCATGAGCACGTAGTTGGCGACCCAGATCTCGAGCGGCGCGCCGCTCAGGGGGTGAAGCACGTGCAGCCCGGTCGGCCGGCCCTTCTTCTCCTGCGTCGCGAGCGCGGCCTCCGTCACGCCGCCACGACGGCACTCGTCGATGAACGCGGCGAGCGCCGGGTCGTGCCGCGCGGCGGCGAGCGCCACCGGATGCTCGGCGGCGATCGCCATGAAGGTCGCGCCGAAGAGTGTATCGGCGCGCGTGGTGAACACCTTCAGCGCCCCCGCGCCGCCGGCGGCCCGGACCGTATCGGGGGCGTAGGGAAAGGCGATGTCGCACCCCTCGCTCCTGCCGATCCAGTTCGCCTGCATCACGCGCACGCGCTCGGGCCAGTCGCCGAGGGTATCGAGCGCCTCGAGCAGCTCCTGCGCGTAGCGCGTGATCGCCAGGTAGTACATGGGGATCTCGCGCTTCTCCACCGGCGCCCCGGTGCGCCAGCCGCGGCCGTCGATCACCTGCTCGTTGGCGAGCACGGTCTGATCGACCGGATCCCAGTTCACGACGCCGGTCTTGCGGTAGGCGATGCCCCGCTCGAGCATGCGCAGGAACAACCACTGGTTCCAGCGGTAGTAGTCCGGGTCGCAAGTGGCGAGCTCGCGGCGCCAGTCGATGGCGAAGCCGAGGGACTTGAGCTGTGCGCGCATGTGGGAAATGTTCTCGCGGGTCCAGCGCGCCGGTGGCACGCCATTGCTGATCGCCGCGTTCTCGGCCGGCAGGCCGAACGCATCCCAGCCCATGGGCTGCAGCACGTTGTATCCCTGCATGCGCAGGTAACGCGCCAGCACATCTCCGATGGTGTAGTTGCGCACGTGGCCCATGTGCAGGCGCCCGGACGGATACGGCAGCATCGACAGGCAGTAGAACTTCGGCCGCGTCGCATCCTCACGCACCTCGAAGGCGCGCCGCTCGTCCCAATACTGCTGCGCGGCGCGCTCGACGGCCGCGGGATCGTAGCTCTCTTGCATCGTTGTTACGGCAGGCGCAGCGGTACGAAGATCTGGGCGTCCTCGCGCTGGATCAGCAGCGCGACGCTCTTGCCCGCGGATTTGGCCGCATCCTGCAGCTCCTTCACCGAGTGCACGCGCCTGCCGTTGATGCCCAGAATGATGTCGCCCGGCTGGACTTCGGCAGCCTGGGCGGGGCCCGAGACCTCCTCGACCACCAGACTCCCCTGCGTGTTCGCCTGCTCCTTCTCCTGCGGCGCGAGCGGCCGCACGGTCAGTCCCAGCGCGCTCGCCCGATCGCCGCCGTGGCCCGCGGGCTTGCCCGCTCGCGCGGTGAGCTGTGGCTGCTCCTTCAGTTCCGCAACCCTGACGTTGATGCTCTGCTCCTTGCCGTTGCGCCACACCGACAGGGTGGCATCCGAGCCCGGCCGCATCGCGGCGATGGCACCGGAGAGCTCGCCGTAGCGCTCGATCGCGTGCCCGCCGACACCGAGGATGACATCCCCCGCGGCGATTCCCGCGTGGGCCGCCGGGCCGTCCTTCTCCACCGAGGACACCAGTGCGCCGTGCGGCCGCTCGAGTCCGAAGGACTCGGCGAGCTGCGCGTTGACGTCCTGGATGGTCACGCCGATGCGGCCGCGGACCACGTGGCCGGTCTTGATCAGCTGCTCCTCGACGTTGCGCGCCACGTCGATCGGAATGGCGAACGAGACGCCCATGAAGCCGCCGGTGCGGCTGAAGATCTGCGAGTTGATGCCGATCACCTCGCCTGCCATGTTGAACAGCGGTCCGCCCGAGTTGCCGGGATTCACCGCCACGTCGGTCTGGATGAACGGCACGTAGTTCTCGCCCGGCACCGAGCGCGAGGTGGCGCTGATGATGCCCGCGGTGGCGCTGTTCTCGAAGCCGAAGGGCGAGCCGATCGCGAGCACCCACTGCCCTGGCTTGATGCGCGAGGGATCGCCGAGCTTCACGATGGGCAGGTTGGTGGCGCTGATCTTGATTACCGCCACGTCGGTGCGCTCGTCGGCGCCGATGACCTTGGCGGGGAACTCGCGCCGGTCGGTGAGGCGCACCGTCACCTCATCCGCGTTGGCCACCACGTGCGTGTTGGTGAGGATGTAGCCGTCGGAGTTGACGATGAATCCGGAGCCCGCGCCGCGCGCCGGCGGCTGGTGGGCGCGCGGCCCCTGCTCGGGGCCGGGAACGCCGAAGCGGCGGAAGAAATCATAGAACGGATCGTTGGGCGACAGTCCCGGCGGGCCCCCGGCCGCGGGCTGCGCCTTCTCCACGACCTCCACGTTCACGACCGCAGGCCCGTAGCGGTCCACCAGCTGCGAGAAGTCCGGCAGCCCCCGCAGCACGGGCTCCGCTGCCGGGGCGGACGGGGAGCCCGGGGCCTGCGCGGCGGCGGGCGCCGCCGCCGTGGGCGCAGCGGCGCGCGTGGACTGGGCGCTCAGGTCGCGCGAACAGGCCGCCAGGGCCACTGCGATGGTGCACAGCGCGATCATGCGCTTCAGGGGCGGAGTGAGAGTCGACTCGAACTTGGGGTTCATGGGGACACTTCCAGCTTCAGTCACGAACGGCCGGCCTGGCCGCGCTGCGCCGGCCCCTATCATTCCGCACCCACAGCCCGTACGCCAGCGCCAGCGCGGCCAGGCTCATGACCAGCCAGTTCCCAACATGCGCGTAGGGCGGCAGGCCCCTGAGAGGCACGATCCTTGAGACCAGCACCCAGGGTCGGAATTCCGGGGCGCGCGCGATCACTTCGCCATGCGGACCGATCACGGCCGAAATGCCGTCATTGGCGGCACGCACCAGGAAGCGGCCCTCCTCCAGCGCGCGCATGCGCGCGATCTGGAAGTGCTGGTGCCGGGCGCTCGAGTGGCCGAACCAGGCGTCGTTGGTGACGTTGACCAGGGCGTCGGCGGCGGGTAACACCCGCAGCATGGAGCTGCCGTAGGCGTCCTCGTAGCACACCGTGGCGCCGAGCCGCAGGTGCGCCGCGGGCAGGGGCGGCTGGTCCGCGGCCCCGGGCGTGAAGTCCGAATACGGCAGGCTCATCAGGCGCATCCACGAGCGCACGAAGCGCGGCACGGGAAAGATTTCCGCGAACGGCACGAGGTGATGCTTGTCGTACCAGCTCACCTCCTGATCGAGGGCGAGCACCGAGTTGAAGTAGCGCGGCGCGGCGTTGTCGGCTGCGCCGCCTTGCGCGCGCAGGACGCCCAGCACCAGCGCCGAGCCATGGGTGTAGGCCTCGCTGTACAGGTGGCTGAGGTAGGGGACGAGGTCGTTGGCGACGTCGGCGGGCGCGGACTCCGGCCACACGATGAGCTGCGTGCCGAGTGCCTTCTCGGTGAGCGTCCGGTAGGCCTCGAGCGTCGTGTCGCGGTTGCTCTCGAGCCACTTCTCGTCCTGCGGTATCGCCGCCTGTACCACGGCCACCGATACCGGCGCCCCGGCGGCCTGGGTCCAGGAGTGCCCGTGCAGCGCCGCCCCGAGAGCCCACGGAACGATGAGCAGGATGGCGGCGAGGATGCGGATTCGCCGGGCGCCACAGGCGAGGGCGACCAGTGCGCCTGCGCTCACCAGCAGCAGCGCACTGATGCCGTAGACGCCCACCACCGGGGCGAAACCGGCGAGCCAGGTGTCGGTCTGGGAGTAGCCGAGCGACAGCCAGGCAAACCCCGACAGGAACCAGCCGCGCCACCACTCGATGAGGAGCCAGCTCGCCGGCAGCGCGGCCAGCCAGCGCACCGCGCCGCTCGGCGGCAGCCAGCGCGCCACCGCGTACCCGAGCGCCGCCTGATACAGGCCCATGACCAGCACCAGCCCCAGCAGCAGGAACAGGGCGAGCCACACGGGCGCCGGGCCGTGGACGTGGATGCTGGCGTACAGCCAGTAGGTGCCGGCGGCGAAGGTGGCGCAGTTGAAGCAGAACCCGAGCCGCGCCGCCTCGCCGGGCGTGGCGTCCTGCCACAGCCACAGGAGCACCGCCGGACACAGCACCGCCAGCGGCCACAGATTGAGCGGCGCAAACGCGGCGGCGAGCGCCGCCCCGGCGGCAACCGCCAGCCCCGCCCGCAGCGCCGCGGACGGCGGCGACGGCAGGCGGTAGTGCTCTTGCGCCGGCGTCGTGACGGCGGCGTCCGGCGAGTCGCTCATGGCGGCCAGGAGCTACGCGCCCGCGGCCCGCTCGTCCGGCGGCAGCACGTCGCGCGGCGCCACCACGCGCAGCGCATCGATGCGGCGCCGGTCGGCGCGCAGCACCCGGAACTCGAAGCCGCCGATGCTCGCGCTCTCGCCGCGCCGCGGCAGCCGGCCGAGCTCCTTCATGAGCAGGCCGGCGACGGTGTCGACGCCCTCGGCCTCCGAGAGCCGCGCGCCGAAATACTCGTTGAACTCCGCAATGCGGGTGACACCGCGCACCGTGAACTGCGCTTCCGCGTCGCGGCGGATGTTCTGGTCGTCCTCGACGTCGAACTCGTCGTCGATCTCGCCGACGATCTGCTCGATGACGTCCTCGATGGTGCACAGTCCGGACACGCCGCCGTACTCGTCGACCACGATCGCCATGTGGTTGCGGTTGCGGCGGAACTCCTTCAGCAGCACGTTGAGACGCTTGGACTCGGGCACGAACACCGCCGGACGCATGTACTCGCGGATGTCGAAGCGCTCGCGTGCCGAGGCGGTGGTGAGACGCAGCAGGTCCTTCGCCAGCAGGATCCCGACGATGTCGTCGCGATCCTCGTCCATCACCGGGAAACGCGAGTGACCCGACTCCACCACCACCGGCAGGATGCGCGCAGCCGGCTCATCGCGCCGCACGAACACCATCTGCGCGCGCGGCACCATGATGTCGCGCACCTGCAGGTCGCCGACCTCGAGCACCCCCTCGAGCATGGTGAGGGCATCGCCGTCGACGAGCCCGCGCTCGCCGGCCTCGCGCAGCACCGCCAGCAGATCCTTGCGGTCCTGCAGCTCGGGCGCCAGTCCCTGCGCGAGGCGCTTCATCAGCCAGCGGCCGGTGGAGTTCAGATCCTTCGGCATCGGCTAACTGCTCCGGTAGGGATTGGCGAATCCCAGGCGCTTGAGCAGCGCGATCTCGCGCCGCTCCATGCGCCGCGCATCCGCGGCGCGCTCGTGGTCGTAGCCCAGCAGGTGCAGCGTGCCGTGCACCACCAGGTGCGCCCAGTGCGCCTTCAGGCTCTTGTCCTGCGCGCGCGCCTCGGCGCGCAGCACGCGCGGGCAGATCACCAGCTCCCCGAGGACGCGCGCCCCGCGGGCCGGCGCGCGCGGCAGCGCGACGGAAGCGAAGGACAGCACGTTGGTCGGCGCATCACGGCCGCGGAAGCGTGCATTGAGCCGGCGGCTCTCGGGCGCCCCCACGATGCACACCCCGAGCTCGCGCCCGCTCACCGCCCCGCCTGCCGCCACGTTTGCCCAGCGCGCAAGCTCTCGCCGCGTCGGCGACCAGCTGCGCACGCGCCGCTGTAGCTGCACCCGCACGCCGCGCCGCCCGTGTCGCGCTGCGGCACGGGGCTCGCGCCGGCGCCGCGCCGGCCTCATGAGGAGCCCCCGCGCGCTTCGTACGCCTGCACGATGCGCTGCACCAGCGGATGGCGCACCACGTCCTGGGCGTCGAAGAACGTGAATGCGACGCCCGGCACCGCGCGCAGCACCTCGACCACGTGAGAGAGGCCCGACTGCCGGCCGGCGGGCAGATCGGTCTGGGTGATGTCGCCGGTCACGACCGCCTTGGAGCCGAAGCCGATGCGCGTCAGGAACATCTTCATCTGCTCGATGGTGGTGTTCTGGGCCTCGTCGAGGATGATGAAGGAATCGTTGAGCGAGCGGCCGCGCATGAAGGCGAGCGGCGCCACCTCGATGACGTTGCGCTCCATGAAGCGCGCCACGCGATCGAAGCCCATCATTTCGTACAGCGCGTCGTACATCGGGCGCAGGTACGGATCGACCTTCTGCGTCATGTCCCCGGGGAGAAACCCGAGGCGTTCGCCGGCCTCCACCGCCGGCCGCACCAGGATCAGCCTGCGCACCCGATCCGCCTGCAGCGCCTCCACCGCGCACGCGACCGCGAGATAGGTCTTGCCGGTGCCGGCGGGGCCTACGCCGAAGGTCAGATCGCGCGTGCGGATGTGGTCGAGGTAATCGCGCTGGTGGGCGCCGCGCGCGCGTATGCCGCCGCGCGGCACGCTCACGCCGTGCTCGCCCGGTTGCGCATCCGGCGGCGGCAGGCCGGACTCGCGCTCGCGCAGGGCGAGATGCACGCGCTCGGGGGTGACCTCATCACTCTTGGTGAGGGCGAAGAGCTCGCGCAGCAGTCCTTCCGCGCTCTCGGCCTGGGCGCCGCTCACGCGGAAGGTCCCGCCGCGGCGACGAATGTGCACGTCAAGACGCGTCTCCAGCAGACGCAGATTCTCATCCAGCGGCCCGCACAGATTCGCGAGCCGCGCATTATCCGATGGACCGAGGGCGAATTGCCGCTGCGGTTCGGGCGGTGAGGCAGCCACTGGCGTTCAGGCGCCGACCGCGACGGCGGGCGCGGCGACGGTGAGCGCATGCGCATTGCCGGGCGCGTCCGCCAGGCGCCCGCGCAGGCTATGCGGGTGCGCCTCGGTGACGATCACGTCGACGAAGCGGCCGATGAGGGTGGCGGGTCCGGCAAGGTTCACCCAGCGGTTGTTGGCGGTGCGGCCGGCCAGCTCGCGCGCGTTCTTCTTCGCCGGCCGCTCGATCAGCACGCGTTGGCGCGTGCCGACCATCGATTCGCTGATGGCGCGCGCCTGGGACTCGAGCTGCGCCTGCAGGCGCGCCAGGCGCTGCTGCTTGACGGCCGGCTCGGTCTCGTCCGGGAGCGCAGCCGCCGGCGTGCCCGGCCGGCGGCTATAGAGGAAGCTGAAGGACTGGTCGAAGCCCACCTCGCGCGCCAGCGCCAGTGTCGCCGCGAAATCGCGCTCGCTCTCGCCGGGGAAGCCGACGATGAAGTCCGAGGAAATCGCGATGGCGGGCCGCACCGCGCGCAGCTTGCGCACCTTTTCCTTGAATTCGAGCGCGGTGTAGCCGCGCTTCATGAGCGAGAGCACCCGGTCCGAGCCGCTCTGCACCGGCAGGTGCAGGTGGTCGGCGAGCTTGCCGACACTGGCGAACGCCTCGATCAGGCTGTCGTTGAACTCGAGCGGGTGGGAGGTGGTGAAGCGGATGCGTTCGATGCCCGGCACGCCCGCGACATGGTGGATGAGCGTGGCGAGATCCACCCGCGCGCCGTCGGCCATCGCTCCGCAGTAGGCATTGACGTTCTGACCGAGCAGTGTGACCTCGGCGACGCCCTGGGCCGCGAGTTGCCCCACCTCCTCGAGCACCGAATCGAAGCAGCGGCTCACTTCCTCGCCGCGCGTGTACGGCACGATGCAGAAACTGCAGTACTTGCTGCAGCCCTCCATGATGGACACGAAGGCCCGCGCGCCTTCGGCCCGCGGCGCCGGCAGGCGATCGAATTTTTCGATCTCCGGGAAGCTCACATCCACGACCGGCTTACCCGTGCGGCGCAGCTCATCGAGCATCTGCGGCAGGCGGTGCAGGGTCTGCGGACCGAACACCAGGTCCACGAACGGCGCGCGCTCGGTGATGCCGGCGCCTTCCTGGCTCGCCACGCAGCCGCCGACACCGATGATCACCTGCGGCCGGCGCGCCTTCAGAAGCCGCCACTCCCCGAGCAGCGAGAACACCTTCTCCTGCGCCTTCTCGCGCACCGAGCAGGTATTCATGAGCAGCAGGTCCGCCTCGAGCGGGTCGTCGGTGGCCACCAGATCCGCGCCGGCGCGCAGCACGTCCGCCATCCGGGCGGAGTCGTACTCGTTCATCTGGCAGCCGAAGGTCTTGATGAAGTAGCGGCGGGGCATGGGCGTGCAGAGGAAATTCTACCCTACGGGGACCTTCGCAAGGGCTCCGCCGGCGCGCGCCCGTGCACGCCCGCAGGCCGCGCCCGATGCAGAAAACTCGAGTATGCCCAGAGACTTACGCGTACCAGACGGGCGCGCTAGAACGGAATATCGTCGTCGAAATCCTCCCCGCGACCGGCACCGCCCCCGGACTCCTCGGAGTCGGGCGAGGCGCCAGCGCCCGCGCCCCCACCCGCGCTCGCGCCCGCACCCCCGCTCGCCGCCGCGCCGGCGCCCGGCGCGCTCACGGCCCCGCCGCCGCCCCGGCTCCCGAGCATCTGCAGGTCGCTACCGATGATCTCGGTCGAGTAGCGCTCGTTCCCCTGCTTGTCCTGCCACTTGCGTGTGCGCAGGCTGCCCTCGATGTAGACCTGCGAGCCCTTGCGCAGGTACTCGCCGGCGACTTCCGCCAGGCGCCCGAAGAAGGCCACGCGGTGCCATTCGGTGCGCTCCTGCTGCTCACCGGTCTGCTTGTCGCGCCAGCTCTCGCTGGTCGCGATGCGCAGGTTCGCCACGGTCGTGCCCGAGGGCACGGCGCGGGTCTCGGGGTCGGCGCCCAGGTTGCCGATGAGAATGACTTTATTGATGCCACGCGCCATGGTGAGTTCCTTGGAATCGAGCTGATGGATGGCGCGGGTCGCAGCCAGCGCCCGCGGGTGTCTTTGCGACCGCTATTCTAGAGGAGCCGCGCGGGGCCTGGTGAACCGCATTTGGTGGCAAACCGATAGAGTATGAGCGTGACCCGAAGTTTCTCCGAGGCGGACATCGCCCGCGTGCTCACCTTCGAGGAGCTCATCCCGGCGATGGAGCGGGCGCTCGCGGCCTTCTCGGCCGGCGAGGTGATCCAGCCCGTGCGCAGCGTACTCACGCTCGAGCCGGGGCAGCGCTACCTCGGCGTGATGCCCGCGGCGACGCAGGAGGCCATGGGCGCGAAGCTGGTCTCCTTTTACCCGAAGAACGCGGGCACGGAAGTGCCAACGCACATGGCGAGCATTGCGCTCTTCGAATCCGCCACCGGCCGTCCGCTCGCCTTCCTCGACGGCCGTCTCATCACCGAGATGCGCACCGCCGCCGTGTCGGCCGCGGTCACGCGCCATCTCGCCCCCGGGGAGGCGAGGGTGCTTGCGCTCATCGGCAGCGGCGTACAGGCACGCGCTCACCTCGAAGCCCTGCGGCACGTGCGCCGCTTCGAGGAGGTGCGGGTCTGGAGCCCGACGCCGGCGCACGCGCAGCGCTTCGCCGCCGACACCGGCGCCCGAGCGCTGGATGCCGAAGCCGCCGTGCGCGGGGCGGACGTCATCGTGGTCGCGACCAGCGCCCGCGAGCCGGTTCTCAAGGGCGCGTGGCTCAAGCCTGGCGCGCACGTCAATGCCGTCGGTGCGCCTCGCCCCGACTGGCGTGAGCTCGACGACGACGTCATGCTCGGGAGCACGTTGATCGTCGACTCGCGCGAGGGGGCGCTGAGGGAATCCGGTGATGTGATCCTCTCCGGCGCGCCGATCTTTGCCGAAGCCGGCGAGGTGTTCGCGAACCTGCGACGCCCGGCGCAGGGCGCGACCACCGTCTTCAAGTCGTTGGGGCTTGCCGTGGAGGACATCGTCACGGCGCAGCTGGTCTACCATGCCCTGGGGGGCTCCCGCCCCGGCTGAGCCGCCAGAGGCCTCGAGCCTGCTCGCCGCCTCGAGCCTGACTGCCGCCTTGAGCCCGCCGGCCCCGGCCCCAACTCCCGTCCTGCCCTGCTTTGGGTCTCAAGTCGCGCCAGCGCGTAGGATAGAGGGTTCAATGCAGCAGATTCGCGTGCGCGGAGCGCGCACCCACAACCTCAAGAACCTGAGCCTCGATCTGCCGCGCGAGCGGCTGATCGTGGTGACGGGCCTGTCGGGCTCGGGGAAGTCCTCGCTCACCTTCGACACGCTCTACGCCGAAGGCCAGCGGCGCTACGTCGAGTCGCTCTCCGCCTATGCGCGGCAGTTCCTCTCGACCATGGACAAGCCGGACGTCGACAGCATCGAGGGCCTCTCGCCGGCGATCGCCATCGAGCAGAAGGCGAGCTCCCACAACCCGCGCTCGACCGTGGGCACGGTCACCGAGATCTACGACTACCTGCGCCTGCTCTACGCGCGCGCCGGCACTCCGCGCTGTCCCGACCACGGCATCGATCTCGCCGCCCAGACCGTGAGCCAGATGGTCGACCAGGCGCTGCGGCTGCCGGAGGGCCTGGCTGCGGTGCTGCTCGCCCCGGTGGTAAGCGAGCGCAAGGGCGAGCAGCAGGAGCTCCTGGAGGATCTCGCCGCACAGGGTTTCGTGCGCGTGCGCATCGACGGGCGTATCCACGAGATGGAGGCGCTGCCGCAGCTCGACGGCAAGAAGAAACACACCATCGAGGCGGTGGTCGACCGCATGCGCATCAGGCCCGATGCCGCGCAGCGCCTGGCGGAATCGTTCGAGACCGCCCTGCGCCTGTCGGGCGGGCTCGCGCGGCTCGCGTTTCTCCAGGATGGCCAGGCCGGGGCGGCGCAGCAAGAGCTGGTGTTTTCCAGCCGGCACGCCTGCCCGGTGTGCGGCTACAGCGTGCCGCCGCTCGAGCCGAAGCTGTTCTCGTTCAACAACCCAACCGGGGCCTGCCCGAGCTGCGATGGGCTCGGAGTGCAGGAATTCTTCGATCCGCAGCGCGTCGTGCTGCATCCGCATCTGTCGCTGGCCGGCGGCGCGGTGCGCGGCTGGGACCGGCGCAATGATCATTATTTCCACCTGATCCAGTCGTTAGCCAAGCACTACGGCTTCGACATCGAGACGCCCTGGACGGAGCTGCCGGAGCACGTGCGCCACGTGCTGCTGCACGGCAGCGGCACGGAGGCGATCGAATTCAGCTACCGTGAGGAAGCCGGACGCCGGTCGCGCAAGCGTCACCCGTTCGAGGGGATCCTGCCGAACCTGACGCGACGCTATCGCGAGACCGAGTCACCGATGGTGCGCGAGGAGCTGGCGCGCTACCTGGGAGTGCGCCCGTGCCCGGAGTGCCAGGGCACGCGCCTGAACCGCGCGGCGCGCTTCGTGTTCGTCGGCGGGCGCACTCTGCCGGAGCTTACCTCTCTCACGGTCGGACGGGCGCTCGAGTTCCTGGGTCAGCTCGCCCTCGCCGGCTGGCGCGGGGAGGTGGCGGGGAAGATCGTCAAGGGCATGGTGGAGCGCCTGCGCTTCCTCAGCGACGTGGGCCTCGACTATCTGACGCTCGATCGCAGCGCCGAGACGCTCTCGGGCGGGGAATCGCAGCGCATCCGCCTTGCCAGCCAGGTCGGATCCGGGCTCACCGGCGTCATGTACATCCTCGATGAGCCCTCGATCGGCCTGCACCAGCGCGACAACCGCCGGCTCCTGGCGACGCTCAAGCAGCTGCGCGACCTCGGCAACACGGTGATCGTGGTCGAGCACGACGAGGAGGCGATCCGGGAGGCCGACCATGTCGTGGACCTGGGGCCGGGCGCGGGCGCGCATGGCGGACACCTGGTGGCGCAGGGCACACCGCGCGACATCGCCGCCAACCCCGCCTCGGTCACCGGCCAGTACCTCGCGGGCCGACGCCGCATCGCAGTGCCCGGCTCACGTATCCGCCCGGACCTGGCGCGGCAGATCCGCATCGTCGGCGCGCGCGGCAACAACCTCGCGCAGGTGAGCACGCAGATCCCGCTGGGTCTGTTCACCTGCGTCACCGGAGTCTCCGGCTCGGGCAAGTCGACGCTCATCGTCGATACGCTGTTCGGCCACACCGCCGCGCGCCTGAACGGCGCGCGCGTCGAAGCCGCGCCCTGCGAGCGCATCGAGGGCCTGGAGCAGATCGACCGCGTCATCGACATCGACCAGAGTCCGATCGGGCGCACGCCGCGCTCCAACCCTGCGACCTACACCGGGCTGTTCGCGCCGCTGCGCGAGTTGTTCGCCGCCGTGCCCGAGGCCCGCGCCCGCGGCTACGATTCCGGCCGTTTCAGCTTCAACGTCAAGGGCGGACGCTGCGAGGCCTGCCAGGGTGACGGCGTGATCCGCGTGGAAATGCACTTCCTGCCGGACGTGTACGTGCCGTGTGACGTGTGCGGCGGCAAGCGTTATAACCGCGAGACGCTCGAGATCCGCTACCGCGGCAAGAACATCCACGAAGTGCTCGACATGACCGTCGAGGATGCCGCGCGCTTCTTCCAGAACGTGCCGGCCGCGGCCGGGAAGCTCCAGACGCTCACCGACGTCGGCCTGTCGTACGTGCGCCTCGGGCAGAATGCCACCACGCTCTCGGGCGGTGAGGCGCAGCGCGTGAAGCTGTCGCGCGAGCTCGCCAAGCGTGCCACCGGCAAGACCCTCTACATCCTGGACGAGCCCACCACCGGGCTGCATTTCCACGACGTCGAGCAGTTGCTGCATGTCCTGCACCGCCTGCGCGACGAGGGCAACACCGTGGTGGTGATCGAGCACAACCTCGATGTCATCAAGACCGCCGACTGGGTGATAGACCTGGGTCCGGAGGGCGGTGAAGGCGGCGGCGAGATCGTCGCCACGGGAACACCCGAAGACATCGCGGCCGGCGAGGCCTCCTGGACCGGCAAATACCTGCGGCCGCTGCTGGCTCCGGAGCGCGGCTCTGCCATAAGTGCTTGATTATATTGCGTCTGACATCCCAGATGCTAATGCGATTGCAAATGCGAACCGTTCTCATCCATAATCACTTGCATGGACGCCGTCGTCGCACCCGAGGGCTTCGCTCTCGAGCCGGGCTTCGTGAGCCTCGCCGCCCTGCCTCCCGGCACCACCGCCCGGGTGGTGGGCGTCGGCTCGATCGCGTCGCCCCTGTCGGCACTGGAGCGCCGGCTGCTCGAGTTCGGCTTCGTGAACGGCGAGCAGGTCGAAATCCTCGCCGAGGCGCGCCCCGGGCGTGATCCGTTCGTGGTGCGCGTCGGTAACACGACGCTGGCGCTGCGCCGGCGCGAGGCGCAGAGCGTGTGGGTCGAGCTGCAGCACTCCGGAACCAACGCACCACCCCATGAGACCCTTGGCGGCTCCAGCGAGAGGGTCGAGTTGCACCACTCCGAATCCGGCGCCCCACCCCAAGCGCAAGTAGCCGGCGCAGCAAATGGGGTCGAGCTGCAGCGATGAACGCCCCCGCGGCCGCGGCGTTGGCCGCGCCGCAACTCACCCTCTCGCTCATCGGCGTCCCCAACTGCGGCAAGACTGCGCTCTTCAACCGTCTGACGGGCAGCCGCCAGAAGGTGGCCAATTACCCGGGCGTCACGGTCGAACGCAAGGAAGGCCGACTGATCGGTCCGCGCAGCGGCCGTATCTTCCGCGTCATCGACCTGCCCGGCGCCTACAGCCTCGAGCCGACGACACTCGATGAGGCCATCGCCCGCGACGTCGTGCTCGGCCGGCACGCGACCGAGCCCGCGCCCGACCTGCTGGTGTGCGTGGTCGACGCGACCAACCTGCGCCTCAACCTGCGCCTGGTCCTGGAGCTGAAGCGCTTGGGCAGGCCCATGATCGTCGCCCTCAACATGAGCGACCTCGCCACGCAGCGCGGCTATACGCTCGACCGCGCGGCGCTCGAGCGTGCGCTCGGTGTGCCGGTGGTGCCGACCGTCGCGGTGCGCTCCGGCGGCGAGCGCGCGCTGGCGGAGGTCATCGACGCGTACGGTTGCGCTGCTGAAACGGCGGCGCGCGCCCAGGAGCGCATCGCGCCGCTGCCGCTGGCGAGCGCCGCCGAGATCGAAGCCACCCAGCGCGAAGTGCGCCGCGTGTTGCACGAGGCCGGCTATCGCGTTCCCGCGCGCCTCGCGGTGCTCTCGCGGCTCGATGCGGTGGTGCTCAATCCCATCGCGGGACCGGGGCTGCTCGGGATCGTGCTGTTCCTCATGTTCCAGGCGGTGTTCAGCTGGGCCAAGGCACCGCAGAACATCATCAACACCGGCGTCCAGGGGATGAACGCCTGGCTGAGCGACGTGCTGCCGCCGGGACCGCTGCGCGGCCTGTTGCTCGATGGCGTGGTCGCCGGCACCGGCAGTGTGCTGGTGTTCCTGCCGCAGATTCTCATCCTGTTCCTGTTCATCCTCGCCCTGGAGGATTCCGGCTATCTGCCGCGTGCTGCGTTCATGCTGGATCGGCTGATGGGACGGGTGGGGCTCTCGGGCCGCGCCTTCATTCCGCTGCTGTCGAGCTTTGCGTGCGCCATTCCCGGCATCATGGCCGCGCGCACCATCCCCTCCTCGCGCGACCGCCTCGCGACCATCATGATCGCGCCCCTCATGACCTGCTCGGCGCGCCTGCCGGTGTACGCACTGCTCATCGGCGCGTTCATTCCGCAGCGCACCATCGGCATTTTCAACCTGCGCGGGCTGGTGCTGTTTGCCCTGTACCTGGCCGGCGTCACGAGCGCTCTGGCGGTGGCCTTCGTGCTGAAGCGCACCATGATGCGCGGCGAGTACCGGCCACTGCTGCTGGAGCTGCCCGAGTACCGCTGGCCGCACCTGCAGAACCTGGCACTCGGCCTGTGGGAGCGCACACGCATTTTCCTGACGCGCGTCGGCACCATCATCCTCACGCTGATGGTGGTGCTGTGGTTCCTGGCGAGCTTCCCTGCGCCGCCCGCGGGCGCGCCCGGCCCTGCCATCCAGTACAGCGTCGCGGGGCTCCTCGGCCGCGGGCTCGAGTGGTTGTTCGCGCCCATCGGCTTCAACTGGCAAATCTCGATCGCGCTGGTGCCGGGGCTGGCGGCGCGCGAGGTGGCCGTGAGCGCACTCGGCACCGTGTATGCTATGTCCGGGGCGAGCGACGTCGCCGGGGCGCTGAGTCCGGTGATCGCGCACGGCTGGAGCATGGCCACCGGACTGTCGCTGCTCGCCTGGTACGTGTTCGCGCCGCAATGCCTGTCGACGCTCGCGGTCGTGAAGCGCGAAACCAACTCCTGGCGCTATCCGCTGTACATGGCGCTGTATCTGTTCGCGCTCGCGTATGCGGGCGCGTTCCTCACCTACCGCGCGGCGCTGATGCTCGGAGGCGGCGCGGTCCTGGGCACCCCGGCATGAACGCCGTGCTGCAGGAAGTGTTGGTGGCGGTGCTGGTCACGGCCTGCGCACTGTTCAGCGCCTGGCGGCTGCTGTCGGCGCGCCTGCGCCTGCGTTGCCTCGATGCGCTGGCCGCCATGCCCGGTGCGCGCACGGTGCGCTGGCTGACGGCGGCGCGGCAGCGCGTGCTGTCGGGGCTCGGCGCCGGCTGCGGTGCCTGCGCGCAGCACCCTACGCCGGGCGCGCGCTCCCGGAATCAAACACCTGGTGCACCTCGTCGTTGACGATGCGCTCCTGGTAGCTGCCGCGGGTGTAGCGCGAGACCACGCGGCGCCAGAAGCTCACGGCGTCGGCATTGCGCAGGTACTCGGTGATCTCCCAGCGCCCCGCGAAGCGACTCAGGATCAGTTGCACGGCGGTCTGGCCGATACCCAGCCGGCGCCGTGCGCGCGCCACGAAAAACTCCGCCATGCGGTACTCGATGCGCGCTGGCGCGGCCGTGGCTGCGATGCGCACCACGCGCGCAAAACCCACCGGCTCGCTGTCCTTCACGATCACCAGCGGAAAGGTGTTCGGATCGCCGAACCAGTGTGCGATCAGGTCCGGCTCGCGGTGTCCCACCTCACCGAGTTTGGGGAACAGCCCGGTGCCGCGATTGAGGTCATCCAGGTAATCACGGTAGACGCTCTGGATCCACAGCCGGTCGGCGGGTGCCGCCCGGGCATCGCGCACGCTGACAGTCGCCGGAGTCATAAAGCGAAACGGCCCGGACAGCTCGCGCGTGCGAACCGTCCGAGCCGTGGCTTGAGGCCGTAAGCGCGAGACTTACTGCTTCGGCGGCGCCGTCGTGTCAGCCGGCGGCGTGGCCGGAGCGGCAGCGCCTTCAGCCGGCTTGGAGCCTTCCGCAGCCGGCGCAGCCGAGCCGGCGGCACCGGGAGCAGCAGCCTGTCCGGCAGCCCCCGGTGTGGACGTGTCGGAGGAGGCGGCCGGAGCTGCCGGAGCAGGAGGATTTGCCGCCTGGTCTGTGCCTGCGGATTCCTGCTTCGCGCAGGCCGTCAGCATCAGCGCCGCAACGATTGCGCTAAGAGCAAGTTTGGTTTTCATCGATCGGTACCCCGAGAGAAGCAAGAGTTGTGTTAAAAAGACCACGACCGCTCGCGGTCGTTCCCGCGCCCGTTCCTGGGCCGCGGAGCGCAAATTCTATAGAAGTCCCGGTACGATTGGAAACCGGGACGATGGCGTCACTGTCGGGGCCGGCAGACAGCTTGAATCACCCGGACGCGGGGGATGGAATGATGTCCAGCGTTGAATCGACGCCCGAGCGCGAAGCCACGCTCGAAGGCACGTTTGGCGCGCATCTGGAGGCGGTGTGTGAGCGTTCGGCCCGCGCGCTGACGGCCTCCGGCTACGCGGGCCTGCTGGTGCATTCCGGATCGCTCCTGGACGTCTTCGAAGACGACCGGACCTACCCGTTCGAGGCGAACGCCCCCTTCAAGGTGTGGGTCCCGCTGCAGGACGCCGCGGAGTGCTTCGTATGGTTCGAACCCGGAGCGGTGCCGCGTCTGATCATCCACCGGGCGCAGGACTACTGGCACAAGCCCGCGGACCTGCCGCGGGCCTACTGGACCCGTCACTTCCAGGTGCGCACCGCCATCGACCGCGCGGGCGCGCGGGCGCAGCTGCCTGCCGACCTCTCACGCGCGGCTTACATCGGGGATGCCCTTCCGGAGCTGACCAGCTGGGGTATCGGCGCCATCAACCCGCGGCAGCTGATGCGCCGACTGGACTACGCGCGTGCCGTCAAGACGCCCTATGAGCTGGCGTGCCTGCGCGAGGCCAGCCGCCTCGGCGCCCGCGGGCACCGCGCCGCCGAGCGTGCCTTCAGAGCGGGTGCCTCCGAGCTCGAAATCGAGCTGGCCTTCCTCGCAGCCTGTGGGCAGCGCGAACAGGAGCTGCCCTACAACCCCATCATCGCGCTGAACGAGGGCGGCGCCGTGCTGCACTACCAGGTGCTGGAGAAGCACCCGCCGTGCGAGCGGCACTCGCTCCTCATCGACGCCGGTGCGGAGTTCGCCGGCTACGCGAGCGACATCACCCGCACTCACTCCTACGAGGACGCGGGTTTCGCGGCGCTCATCGACCGCCTGGAGCAGATGCAGCTGGCGCTGTGCGCCGGTGTGCGCGCCGGCGTCGACTGGCGCGACGTACACCTCGACGCCCACCGGCTCACCGGGGAACTGCTGCGCGAGGCGGACATCACCCGCTGCAGCGCCGACGAGGCGGTGGCGAGGGCGGTCACGAGCGTGTTCCTGCCGCACGGCATCGGGCACCTGCTCGGGCTCGAGGTGCATGACGTCGGCGGGTTCATGCGCTCGCCCGAGAGCGGCGACATCCCGCGCCCCGACGGCCACCCTAACCTGCGGCTCACGCGCGTGCTCGAGGAGGGGTTCGTGGTGACCCTGGAGCCGGGGATCTATTTCATCGAGCAGCTGCTCGATGCCGCGCGCGCGGATGCTCGCGGCCGCTGCATCAACTGGCCGCGGGTCGAGGCGCTCTCGAAGTTCGGCGGGATCCGCATCGAGGATGACCTGGCCGTCACCCGCGAGGGCTGCGAGAACCTCACCCGGGAGGCGTTCCGCTCACTTCAGTCACAAGGAGGGTCAGATTGAATCTTGTGTGCAACATCCGTCTAACGTTTTGCCAGCAGATCCCTTATTTCCTGCAACAATGACTCGGTCCGGGCAGGTGCCGGAGGTGGCGTGTTCGGCACCGGCCGCTTGAGCCGGTTGATCGCCTTGATCACGATGAAGATCGACGCGGCGATCACGACGAACTCGAAAATCGTCTGCAGGAATGCACCGTACTTGAGCAGCACCGGCTTGCCCGCGGCGTTGGTGGCAATCCGCACCGCCAGGTCGGTGAAGTTGACGCTGCCCAGTATCGGCGACAGCGCCGGCATGATCACGTCCCCGACCAGGGAGGCTACGATCTTGCCGAAGGCGCCGCCAATCACGACGCCGACCGCCAGGTCGATGACGCTGCCCTTCATCGCGAATTCCTTGAATTCTGAAGCGAGACTCATGACGGACCCCCTCTAAAACCTCAGGCGTCGGCGGCCTTCTTCTTGCGGGTGCGTTTCTTCGGCGCTTTGGCAGGCGCGGCTTTAGTCTTGGCTTTTTTCTTGCCTTCAGTCTTCGCTTCAGACTTCGACTTTGCCTTCGGTTTCGGCTTCGCCCGCCGGGTGGTCTGCTTGGCTTCCCCGGCCGGCTCCTCGGGCGCCACCGGAGCGGGCCCCTCCACCAGCTGCATCAGCGCCATGGGAGCGGAATCCCCGGGACGCGGGAGCATGCGCAGGATGCGCGTGTAGCCGCCCGGGCGCGCCTTGAAGCGCGGCCCCAGATCGGCGAACAGCTTCTCGACGATCTGCGCATCGCGCAGACGTGCGAACGCCCTGCGGCGGTTGGCGTCGCCATCGTTCTTGGCGAGCGTGATCAGCGGCTCGACGACCCGGCGCAGCTCCTTCGCCTTCGGCAGCGTGGTGCGGATGGTCTCGTGCCGCAGCAGCGAAACCGACATGTTGCGCATCAGCGCGTGGCGGTGCGCGCTGTTGCGCGACAGCTGACGGCCGGAAAGATGGTGACGCATGGCTA
>Ga0209472_1000146_pt1 | contig 42380 bp, 31 predicted proteins | sample GraSoiAngelo_130_FD_185887 | JGI IMG/M metagenome (GOLD analysis project Ga0209472, IMG submission 185887) | Grasslands soil microbial communities from the Angelo Coastal Reserve, California, USA - 14_0929_02_20cm (SPAdes) (version 2) | ecosystem: Environmental > Terrestrial > Soil > Grasslands ... | reverse complement strand
GCGACGGCCGTCCGCGGCCGTCCGGCTGCAGCGTGGTGGGAACTTCGGCGATCCGCCATCCCGCGAGCGCGGCCTTGACCACCAGCTCGCTCGCGAACTCCATCCCCCTGGTCCTCAGGTCGAGAGACCTGACGGCGTCGCGGTCAAAGCCGCGCAGGCCGCAATGGAAGTCGCCCACCGGCGCGCGGAACAGCAGGCGCCCGACGAAGCTGAGCACCGGGTTGCCGAGATAGCGATGCAACAAGGGCATGGCGCCCTTGCCGATGCTGCCCTGGAACCGGTTGCCCATGACCAGGGGGTAGCCTTCGCGCAGCCTTGCAACGAAACCCTCCAGCCGGCCGAAGTCATAGCTGTCGTCCGCGTCGCCCATGATGACATAACGACCGCGCGCGGCGGCGATGCCTCCGGCAAGCGCCGCCCCATAACCGCGCTCCGCGACGTCCACTACGCGAGCTCCGGCCTGCTCCGCCACCGCGCGTGAGCCATCGCGGGAGCCGTTGTCGGCAACCAGCACTTCACCTGTGATCTGTGCGCGCGCGAGGAAGCCGCGCGCCTTGGCGACGCAGTTGCCCACAGTTGCTGCCTCGTTGAGGCAGGGCATGAGAATCGTGAACTCGGTCATCCGGCGTCCCAGCGCCCCCAAAAAAAAAGGTACCCCGAAGGGTACCTTTCATCAACGCTATGCTTTGTTGTTAGCCGCGGCAGGAGCCGGGCAGGTACTTCAGCGGGACCGTGGTGCCAGTGCCACCGCACTTCCATCCCCACAGCGTCGCGCTGTTGCCCTGGGTGATGGTCGCCGCCGCCGTGGAAGTCGACCACGGGATCAGCGTAACGAGCGAACCATTCACCGAAGCCGAGATGCCCGTCACGGTGGCTGTCACGCCGCCGTTCGCGTCGGTGCTGATTCCCGCCACGTACTTCGTGGCTTGCGTGGCGCCAACTTCGCAGCCCCAGCCGTTTGCAAGAGGAACAGTCGTCGGGCCGGACTGGTAGACCTCGGTGACCGAGGTGCGGCAGGCGCTCATGCCGAGAATCACTTCCGACATCTTCGCGCGCACGGTGTAGTCCTGATACGCCGGCAGCGCGACCGCCGCCAGAATGCCGATGATCGCAACCACGATCATCAGCTCGATCAGGGTGAAGCCCTTCTGCAACGTCTTCATGGATACTCCCTCGTATTGTTGGTAAGCGGGCCGCTTTGCAACGCGACCTGCCCCGTACACGCAACGTGCATGCCAGCTCCCACAGTGCTCTAACGGTATGATTTGTAACACACAATAAACCTGCTCGCGGCGACCGGGGCCGACAACTCCCGTTCGCGGCCGCCAATTTTTGTCACCTGCGCGGCAGATCAGGGCTGGAAGCCGGGGATTTTCGATTCGTCGACCGCATCGATCTGTTCGGCATCGAGGAACATCTCGGCGTAGCGCCGGTAGACCTTCCTGCGCACGAAAATGTCGAACAGATCCGGGTCGACGTGGTTATTGAGCTTCATCCGGCCGAGGATCTCGAGCGACTCCGACAGCGTCTTGCCTTTCTTGTAGGGCCGGTCCTTGGCGGTAAGCGCCTCGAAGATGTCGGCGATGCCCATGCAGCGCGCCTGGACCGACATCTGCTCGCGGGTCAGCCCTTTTGGATAGCCCTTGCCGTCCATGCGCTCGTGGTGCCCGCCCGCGTACTCGGGCACCTTGGTGAGGTGCTTGGGCCAGGGCAGCGCCTCGAGCATCCGGATCGTGGCGACGATGTGATGGTTGATCACCTTGCGCTCGTCCTCGGTAAGCGTGCCGGAGCGGATGGTGAGGTTCTTGACCTCGTCCTCGCTGAGAAACTGCGCCTCGTGCCCGGCGAAGTCCCGCCAGCGGTATTGGCCGATGCGCCGCACGCGGTCGACATCCTCGTCGCGCATGCGCTCGCCGCCGATGTTGCAGGCATGCAGGAATTTGCGGTCGTCATCGAGCTGCCGCAGGCGGTCGCGCAGGCGCTTGTCTTCTTCCGCCGCTTCCATGCGCATTTTCTGTTCCAGGAAATTATGCTTTTTCCTGAGTGCCTCAAGCTCGGCGTCGCGCTTGAGCACCTCGAAGCGCGTGTCGATCAGCTGGATGCGATCGAAGATGCTCTCGAGCTTGGTGGCCTTGTCGACGATGTGGACCGGGGTGGTCACCTTGCCGCAATCGTGCAGCAGGCCGGCGATCTTCAGCTCGTAGCGGTCCTTCTCCGACATGTGAAAGTCGCGCAGCGGCCCGTCCTTGGTCTCGCTCACCGCCTCGGCAAGCAGCATGGTCAGCACCGGGACCCGCTGGCAGTGGCCGCCGGTATACGGCGACTTCTCGTCGATCGCGCTGTTGATCAGATTGATGAAGGACTCGAACAGCTGTTCGAGCTGGTTGATGAGCATCCGGTTGGTGACCGCGATCGCAGCCTGCGACGCCAGCGATTCCGCCAGCCGCTGGTCCGAGGGCGAGAACGGCACGATGGCGCCGCTCGAGGGCTCCAGCGCATTGATGAGCTGCAGCACGCCGATGGTTTCGTTGTCGTGATTGCGCATCGGCACGGTGAGGAACGACTTCGAGCGGTAGCCGGTCTTGGTGTCGAAGGCGCGAGTACCAGAAAAGTCGAATCCGTCCGCGGTGTAAGCGTCGGCGATGTTGACCGTCTTGCCGGTGAGCGCGGCGTAGGCGGCCACCATGCTCTGGTTCGGCTTGCCGTCCTTGTACAGCTGGATCGGGTAGAACGGCACCGGGTGTCCCGTGGTACCGCCCAGGTAGTACCTGAGAGAGCTGGTGCGCACGATCTCGAAGCGCAGCGTGCGCTCCTCCGTCACCCGGTACAGCGTGCCGCCGTCGGCGCGCGTAATCGTCTTCGCCGCCGTCAGGATCGCCTCGAGCAGCCGGTCGATGTCGCGCTCGGCGGAGAGCGACGCGCCGATCGCGTTCAGCTGCTCCAGGCGCAGCACGAGGTCCTGCTCCGGCGCCGCCCCGGCACCTCCCAGGCGGAATTCCCGAGTGGCGGTGGTATCGATGGTGCCGCTCACTTGATGCAGACCGAGCGGACTTCTTTGATATGGGTGGTCCCGGCGAGGCACTTCTCCATGCCGTCCTGCTTCAGGGTGCGCATGCCCTCGTCCACGGCGATGGCGAGCATCTCGGCGACGCGCGCATGCTCCTGGATGGCCTTTTTCAGCCGGTCGCTCGCGATCAGCAGCTCGTGCAGGCCGCAGCGTCCCTTGAAGCCGCTGCCGCCGCACTTGTCGCAACCGACCGGCTTGTAGAACGTCAGCTGGCCCCGGTCGCTGCCGTAGGTCCTCACCCACTCCTTGTAGACCGCCTCCATCGCGCCCTTCGGATCGGCCCTGAACCGGGGCGTGTTCATCAGCTCCTCGCAGTACTCGCGCAGGAAAGAGGTCAGTTCCGCAGGCTCCGGGCTGTAGGCCTGCTTGCAGCTGCACAGGCGCTTGGCGAGGCGCTGCGCGAGGACGCCGAGCAGCGCGTCGGAGAAGTTGAACGGGTCCATCCCCATGTCGAGGAGGCGGATGATCGACTCCGGCGCGGAGTTGGTATGCAGGGTGGCGAACACCAGGTGGCCGGTGAGCGAGGCTTCGATGCCGATCGAGGTGGTTTCCTTGTCGCGCATTTCGCCCACCATGATGATGTCCGGGTCGGCGCGCAGGAAGGCCTTCATCACCACGGCGAAGTCGAGGCCCGCCTTCCTGTTCACCTGCACCTGGCGCAGGCCCTTCTGCGTGATCTCGACCGGGTCCTCGGCAGTCCAGATCTTGGTATCCGGGGTGTTGAGATACTTCAGCACCGAGTGCAGCGTGGTGGTCTTGCCCGAGCCGGTCGGACCGCAGACGAAGAACAGGCCGTAGGGCTTGGACACCGCGCGCTGCAGCTCGTCGATGTTGCGCGCGCTGAACCCCATTTTTTCGAGCGGCATCGGCTCGCCCGCGGCGAGTATCCGCATCACGATGTCCTCGACGCCGCCCGCAGTCGGGATCGTCGCGACGCGCAGCTCGATGTCGAGCGGCCCGAATTTCCTGAACTTGATCTTGCCGTCCTGGGGCTTTCTCTTCTCGGAGATGTCCAGGTCGCACATGATCTTGAGGCGGGCGGCAAGCGCCGAGCGGTAGCTCGCCGGCACCTCGATATAGGGTCCGAGCGAGCCGTCCTTCCTGAAGCGGATCTCGGTCTTGCCCTTGCCCGGGTAAGGCTCGATGTGGATATCCGAGGCGCCCTGATTGTAGGCTTCGATGATGACCTTGTTTACCAGCTTCACCAGCTCGTTGTCGGCCGCCTCGGAGACCTCGTCGCCGTCGGTCACCTCGGGCATCTCGTCGTCAAGGTCCGACAGCAGCTCGTCGATGTTGCCGCTGTCCATGGCCGTTTCCTGGCCATAGAACTGATTGATCGTTTCCCTGAATTCCTTCCGCGTCGTGACCTTGTAGACCAGGCGCGACTTGGGAAATACGTTCGAGGCGATGCGCGAGGAGCGGATGCGCTCGGGGTCCAGGCACAGGACTACCAGCCCTTCCCTGGTGTCGTCGATCGCCAGCCACTGGTTGGCCTCGACGTACTCGCGCTTCAGGTTCTTCAGCAGCTCCGTCGGCTTGACGCGGTCGGGCTTGTACGGCTCGTACGGCACGCTGAAAAACTTGGACAGCGCGGCGCCGATCGCCGGGATCTTGACCTGGAACTCGTCGATCAGCACCTGCTCGACGTCGATCGCCTTCTTGCGCGCCTGCCGCGAGGCGAGCTCGAACTCGCCGGCCGAAAGCACGGCATCCGCGATCAGGTAGTCGTACTTGGTCTTGACGAGCTGCGGCTTCTGGCGCTGCTTGAACGCGATGGCGAGGGTCTGGGCGAGCTCGTGCACGCCTTCCTCGGCCAGCCCGCCGAACGGCACGCCGGTCTTGTTGTTGATGATCTGGATGACGCCGATCAGCTCGCTCGTGCCCGGCTCCACGATCGGCGCCACCAGCATCTGCTTGGTGCGGTAGCCGGTGCGCTTGTCGACCTCCTGCAGGAAGCGCAGATTGGCATTCAGCGCGCGCAGCTCGCCGTCGTCATAGACGTCCTTGAGGTTGACCGTCCTCTTCGCGAGCGCGACGTAGCCGGCGATCGAATGCTCGGCGATCGGCAGCTTCAGGTCCTTGAACGAGTTGAGGCCGGTCTTCACCTTGGAGACGATCGCCTGCCTGTCCTCGCCTACCGAGTAGATCGTGAGGCGGTCGGCGTTGAACAGGGCGCAGATGTCGGCGCTCACCTCGAGCATGATCTCGTCGATGTTGTTGGTGGCGTGGATCTTGTTGGTGACCGCCTGGAGCTGCTTCTGGAACGCCAGGCGCGCAGCGACGTCGCTCTGCGTGGTGGCCTGATGGCTCAGCACTGCGCTCATTCCCGCCCTCCGTGGTCCCGCCATTCTATGCCCTCATCGTAGCGTCAGGATCCATGATTTTCAATGAATTACACCCGTTATGGCTGTCTTTCCGCACTGCGCAAACCGCCCTCCAGCAGCCAAACCCTGAAGCCGCGCTGCGCGAACAGGAACGCCGCCGCGGCGCTGCGCCGCCCGCTCTGGCAATAAGCCACATATTCCTTGGAGCGGTCCAGCACCGCGAACATGTTGCGCACCTCGGCGAGCGGCACGTTGATCGCGCCGGGCAGCTTGTCGTACTGGTATTCCGAGGGATAGCGCACATCGAGCCAGAGCGCGCCGCGCCGCACCTTTTCGGCCGCCTCGTCGAAGGCGATGCGCCGCAGCAGCGGCTCGCGCAGCAAGGCGTTGAAATCCTGCTTGCCCAGGCGCAGCAGCTCGCCCTCGCCGAGCGAGATCACGCTCGCGTTGCGCTTGGCTTCCGAGACCAGCGCTTCCTCGCCGAATGCCTCGCCGCTCTTCAGCTCGGCAAGAACCATCTTGGCGCCGCCGACCAGGCGCTCGACCTGGAAACGGCCCGCTTCGATCACGTAGTAGAAGTCGCCCTCGTCGCCTTCCCGGATGACCACCTCGCCCCGCGCGGTCTTGACGTGCTCGAAGCGCTTGAGCAGTTCCTCGATGCGCGCGGCCGGCAGTTGCGCGAACGCGCCGCCGCGCAGGTTGCCGAGCGAGAACGCGCCCGCGATCATCGCGCGCGCCACCGGGGAGCTGTCGCTCTCGGTCCCGGCGGCGGCGACCTGGTCCCAAGTGGCGAGGATGTCGAGGACCTCGTCGTCCACCGCAAGCAGGTCGACGTCGGTGATCGCCTTGGTGCGCACCACTTTCTGCTTCTGCCGGTTGAGGGCGTGGCGCGCGTCCTCGGAGCCGCCGACCACCACCAGCGTGCCGCCGCCCTGGAACACGACCAGCAGCTCGCCCTGGAGCAGGAACACCGACTGCGTCGCCTTCGGCCGCTCCTTCATCGGGTCGCTGCCCCGCGGCGCGCGCTCGACCGCCGCCACGTCGGCCAGCTCCGCGAGCCGCTCGCGCGTCAGGCCGGCAAGCGGCGCCAGGCTGGCGAGCTGCTCCGGGGTGGCGCGCGGCAGCGCGGCGGGAAGCACCTAGAACTCCAGCACCAGATTGTTCTGCAGCATGCGCGGCCGGAAGGCGCCGGCGCACTCCTCGATCTCCTGCATGGTCGGCTCGATCTCGCCCGGCTTCATGTGCGTGATGAAGACCTCGGCATTGCGCTCGAGCTTGGCGAGCTCCTCGGCCAGCGTCTGCGGGCAAAGGTGGCGCGAGACCTCGGCGAGATGGCGCTCCTTGTTGGAGAACGCGGTCTCGATGATCAGGAATTTGAGGTTGCGAATGCGGTTCACGACCCGCCACAGCGCGTCGTTCGGCCCGGTATCGCCGGTGAACACCAGGCTCGCGTTTCCGCTGTCGAGGTGGTAGCCGACCGCCGGCACGGTGTGGCGCGCGGGGATCGGCGTGATGTCGCGTCCCGACAAGGAAATCGTTTTTCCGACTTCGATCTCCTCGTAGCGCAGAAATGGCGCCTCCGGGGACGGGATCTCGCTGAAATCGGGCCAGATCGCCCAGTTGAAGAGATGGTTGCGCATGATCTCGATCGTGGCGCGCTGGGCATGGACCGTGAGCGGTTTGGTCCGCATGCCACCCACCGTGTCGACGAGGAACGGAATCGAGGCGACGTGGTCGAGGTGCGAGTGCGTGATGAAGATGTAGTCGATCAGCGAGAGCTCGGCGAGCGACAGGTCGCCGACACCGGTGCCGGCGTCGATCAGAATGTCGCTGTCGAGAAGAAAGGAGGTGGTGCGCAAGTGCCGCCCGCCGATCCCTCCCGAGCAGCCGAGGACTCGCAGTCGCACGCTCTTCTCCCTATTTCTCGTCGAACGCCGTCACGCCGTCCCAGTCGGGCGGCGGCGGTTGGCGGCGCCTTTCGGCTACTTTTTCCGCATAGACCTGGTAGAGCTCGCAGGCGGGATTCATGCGCCGCAGATTGAGCAGGCATACCTCGACCTGATCCCATTGCTGCGCGCGGTAATGCCGCAGCGCCTGGTTCCACAGCCTCAGCTCGTCGTGCGCGTCCTTGTCCACCTCGGACTCGAGCCCGATCGGCTCGTAAATGGTCACCGCCTCGTGCTTGCCCGTCACCTTGATGCGGTCGACCTCGCGGAACACCACGTCCGCGACGGCGTTGCGCGTGGCTTCGCCGACCAGGATGCCGACGCCGTAGCCTTTGGTGCGGCCCTCGAGGCGGGAGGCGACGTTGACCGCGTCGCCCATCGCCGTGTACGCACGCCGCACCTGCGACCCCATGTCCCCGACCCGCACGGTGCCGGAATTCACGCCGACGCCGATCTTGAGCGTCGGCCAGCCGCGCGCGGCGAACTTGGCGTTCAGCCTCCCGCGCTCGCGCTGCATCTCGATGGCCGCGAGCACGCCGTTGCGCGCGTGCTGCGCATCGTCCACCGGCGCGCCCCAGAACGCCATGATCGCGTCGCCGATGTACTTGTCGAGCGTGCCGCGGTACTGGCTGCGGATGATGGTGCTCATGTCCGTAAGGTATTCGTTGATGTACTCGCGCAGCTCGTCGGGCTTGAGCGCCTCGGAAATGCCGGTGAAGCCGCGCACGTCGGAGAACAGGATCGTCAGATCGGCGCTGCGCGGCTCCATATTGTATTTGCGCGGATCCGCGGCCATCCTGTCCACCAGCTCGGGCGGCACGTACTGGCCGAACAGGTCGGTGAACTGGCGCTTGGAGCGCGATTCGACGAAATAGCCGTACGCCATGTTCATCGTGTACAGCGCCGCCGTCATGAGGATCGAGGCGGCGAGCGGCAATACCAGCCCGCCCTGCTGCCAGACCGCGAGGTCCGCTGCCACGATGAGGATGAAGCCGACGCCGGCCGCCACGGTCGCCCACAGCGCGGAGAGCATCGGGATCAGCACCGCGAGCACGGCGCCGCCGATGACGAGCAGCACCACCTCGGCGCCGAGCATGTACGGCGGCTTCTGCTTCAGATCGCGGTCGAGCATCCCGGCGATCAGATTGGCATGGATCTCGACGCCGGGGAAGACGCTGTCCACCGGCGTCGAGCGCAGGTCCTGCAGGCCCGGCGCGGTGGTGCCGATCAGGGCGATCTTGCCCCTTAAGGCGTCGGGCATGATGCGGTCCTTGATGACGTCGCTGAGCGAGAGATAAGGGAAGCTGAACTTGTGCCCCCGGTACGGAATCAGGGCGCTCGCAGTCTCGTCGACCGGAATCGTCAGCGGGCCGACCTTGAGCCATTCCAGCCCGCCGTAGCTCCTCGACACGTAGCGCTCCGGCGCGAAGCCGGGCTCGACCTCGGGAAACTTGCCGGTCTTCAGCGCGAGGTACGTACGCACCATCGCCAGGGACAGGGGCTCGTAATACGCGCCCTCGAACTCCAGCAGCATCGGCACGCGCCGCGACACGCCGTCGTCGTCGACTTTCGGGTTGAAATGGCCCGCAGCGGCGGCGTGCTTCTGATAGATCGGCAGGTTTCCGGTGTAGCCCTTCCACTGCAGGAAGCTGATGTTGCGGCCGGCGAACGTTCCCCTCGGAATCACCGGATCAGGGATGGCGTTGACCCTGACGGCATTGTCCTCGGCGTTGAAGTAATAGCCCAGGACCACCGGGCGGCTCTTGATCGACGCCGCGAACAAGCCGTCGTTGTCGAGCTTTTCCCGCAGATCGCGGTAGACCTGCTGAAACGCAGGGACCGCCTTCAGATCCTTTTGCGCCAGCGAGTCGAGCACGTCGATCCCGGAGCTCGTATCGCGCTCCGCCCAGATCACGTCGAAGCCGAGGACCCCGACGCCGTACTGGTCGAACAGCTTGTCGACCAGCTCGGCCATCAGCCTGCGGCTCCACGGCCAGCGGCCGATCTCGCCGAGGCTCTTCTCGTCGATGTCGAGGATGACGATGCGGGGGTCGACCCCGCGCGGCATGGTGAGGCGCAGCCGCGTGTCGTAGATGATGTTGTCGATCTGGGTGATGAACCCGACCTGGTAGAGTCCGGCGGCGTGCCCGATGAAGAACAGCGTGATCGCGAGGCCTAGGGCGATCCTTACGATATGCCGTTTCAGATGGCCTGCCGTTGGGCGTCACGCCTTCAGGAAGAATTCCATTTTCACTCCGGCCAACTCGATCACATCGTGATCCTTGAGCGCGTGCGGCGCGGCGCCGATCTGCTGGCCGTTGACCGCGGGCCGGCCGGCGCCTTCCACATGCGTGATGAAGTAGCCCTGCGGCCGGCGGGTCAGCACCGCGACCCCGACCCCCGGCTTGCCGAGCGTAGTGAGCGGCTTGGAGAGCTCGAGCTCCTTGCCGGCGTTGTTGCCCGACAGCAGCTGGATCGCGCCGAGCGGCTGCGCCGGCCTGGCGGCCGGCGCTGGCGCTGGCGCGGGCCTGGGATCCTTGTCCGCGATCCCGGCGGCCGTGGCGCTGACGGCTGCGTGCTGCGAGGCGGTGACGCGCGCAGCGCCCGCCGCATGGGGGGCGGCCTGCGGGGCGCCTCCGGTCATTGCCTTGGCCTGCTCGGCCGCCGCCTTCATCGCCGCGGGCCGCAGCACCATGGTCTTCTCGAAATCCGCCTTCTCGGCGCCGACCGCGGCTGCGGGCTCGCCGACGAACTTCAGCTTGTACTTGCCGAGCTCGACCACGTCGTTGTTCTGCAGGAAGTGCTTCTTGATCGGGTTGCCGTTGACGACCGTGCCGTTGGTGCTGCCGAGGTCCTCTAGAAACGAGTCGTTCAGGATGGTGACGATCACCGCGTGCTCGCCGCTCACCGCAAGGTTGTCGATCTGGATGTCGTTATGGGGCTTGCGGCCGATGGTGGTGCGCTCCTTCGTCAAGGGGATCTCCTTGAGCACCAGTCCATCCATGCTGAGTATCAGTTTCGCCATAGCTGACCCCTTGGGGGGGTTATTTTAACCACGCGAATACCTTGGCCATCACGCCTCGCGCGGCCGGGTACTCCCGAAGGACGCGGACGAGTATAACTGAAACGTTGTCGCGCCCCCCATTGTCATTGGCCATCTGAACCAGCTGCTGCGCGCAGAGCTTGAGGTTGCCGCCCAGGGCCTGCAGCGCCATGCCGATGTCGTCATCGTCGACCATGTCGCACAGACCGTCGGAGCAAAGCAGATAGATGTCGCCCGGCTTGGTCCGGTACTCGTGCATTTCCGGCTCGACGCTCGGGTCGATGCCGAGGGCCCGGGTGACGAGGTTCTTGTGCTGCGCGTTCTTCGCCTGCTCCAGCGTGATCAGGCCCGAATCGATCTGCTCCTGCAGCAGGGAGTGGTCGCGCGTCACCTGCTTGAACTTGCCGTCGCGCAGCACGTAAACACGCGAATCGCCGAGGTGCGCCACCAGCACGCGGTTGTCGTAGAACAGGCAGACCACCAGCGTGGTGCCCATCCCGGCGTACTGCGCCTGGCTTTGCGCGGCCTGGTAGATGGAGCTATTCGCCTTCAGCACCTGCTCGCGCAGCAGCCGGGCGGCGATCTCCTGGCTGGTGCGCGGGTCGACGTCATAGGGGCGCGCGCTGGCGAGCACCTGCTGCATCTCGGTGACGATGACGGTGGTCGCCATGCCGCTCGCGACTTCGCCGGCGTTGTAGCCCCCCATGCCGTCGGCGAGCACCACCAACCCGTTCGCCGCGTCCGCCGCCACCGAGTCCTCGTTGTGCGAGCGCACCATGCCCGGATCGGTGCAGCTTGCGATTTCCAGCGTCTGTGTGAGGTCCATGCGCGCGCTCAGAGCCGGATGTCGACCTCGCTGATCGCCGTCGCGGACAGCGCCGCGTGCAATGCGCCGCTGAACTCCTCGCCGGTCTGGAAGCGCTCGTCCGGGTTTTTCGCCAGCGCGCGCTCGACGAACGCCACCAGCGACGGCGCGAGCGCCGGGTTGACGGCGAGAATGTCGGTCGGCGGCTCGCTGGCGATCTTGAACATGAGCTGCGCCATCGACTCGCCCTCGAACGGCAGTCTCCCGCAGAGCAGCTGGTACAGGGTCACGCCGAGCGAGAACAGGTCCGAGCGCCCGTCGATGCGCTTCCCGGCGAGCTGCTCGGGCGACATGTAAGACGGCGTGCCGAGCACCATGCCGGTCTTGGTCCTCGAGCTGTCGGTGAGCCGCGCGATGCCGAAATCGGTGACCTTCAGCGTGTCGCTCTCCCGGTGGTACATCATGTTGGCGGGCTTGATGTCCCGGTGCACCACGCCTTGGCGGTGCGCGTAGCCCAGGGCATCGGCGACCCGCGCGGTGATCGACACCACCTGATCAACCGGCAGCAGGTTGCCGGCCTTGGTGTAAGGCGCCAGGTCGCCGCCCTTCAGCAGCTCCATGGCGATGTAGCAGAAGTCGTGCTCCTCGCCGGTGTCGTAGATGGTGACGACGTTGGGGTGCGACAGGCGCCCGGCGGTCTCCGCCTCGCGGAAGAAGCGCTGCTTCACGTCGGCCAGCTCGTCGGCCTCGAACTCCTGCGACAGGGCCATTGTCTTGATCGCCACCTCGCGCCCGATCTTGGGATCCTTGCCCAGATAGACCACCCCCATCGCGCCCTTGCCGAGCTCTTTCTGCACCTCGAAGCGGCCGAACTTGGGCTTTTCGCCCATGCCAAGTTGCAGGGACCCGCCCGGATGCGAGGCGCCGCCGCTCAGGATCACCGTCTCGGAGAGCTGCTTGGCGCGCGACAGCCTGAACTCGAGATCGCGGAACTTCGGGTTGAACTCGTGCATGGTGCGGAACACGCTCTCCGCCTTGTTGAACTGGCGCTTGCGCTCGAAGTCGAGCGCCAGGTTGTAGAGGTTGTCTAGCAGCGCCTCGGAAAGCGGCACCTGGCGGAACTTGTCCCAGGCGAGATCGAGCTGGCCCTGGCCCTGGTAGGCGAGCCCGAGCATGCGGTTCGACTCGGCCGAGGTCTCGTCGGATTTGAGCTTGGCGCGCTCGGTGACGATGAAGCGCTTCGAGACCAGCGCGGCATGGCCGACCAGCAGCAGCGTCGCGGGCAGCATGAGCTGCATCCAGATGCCTGCGGACCTCATCAGCGCGAAGTGCAGCACCAGCAGCCCGGCAAACGCGCCGCCCGAGATCACCAGCGCCGGGCCTGCCTTGAGCCGCGGCAGCAGCACGGTGAGATAGGCGGCGACGAGCGCGATGATGAGCAGTTCCGCCGCGGACGCCCAGGGGGGCACGACGAAGAAATGCTCCTGCAGGATCGACGATACCGCGTGCGCCAGGGCGACGGCGGGCGGGGTCGCCGCCGAGACCGGCGTCACCTGGTAGGTGCCGATGCCGGCGGCGGTGGCGCCGATCAGCACGATCTTGTCGGTGTACTTGGTAGGGGGGATCTTGCCGCTGTAGACATCGTAGAACGAGTCGACCGGGAACGCGGGCTGGTCGCCCCGGTCGCCATAGAAATAGGTGTACATCTTGAGCTGGGGATCGGTGCCGATGCGCAGCCGCCCGAGGCTGACGCTGTCGGGCTGGATCTTGATGTCGCCCGGCCCGAGGTTGAGGCTTTTCGCCGCGATCATCAGCGACAGCGACGGAAAATGATGGTCGAAATAGCGCAGCACCAGCGGCTCGGTGCGCACGCCGCCGTCGACGTCCGGCCGCGCGCTGAGGTGGCCGAGCGCCGCGGCGCTGCGCCCGATCAGCTCGACCGGCAGCTGCACCTCGGCTGTCGTCAGGGCGCCGAAGTCATCGCCGATTTTCGCGGGAATGGCGTTCTTCAGGAAGTATTCCGGCAGCGGCCTGTCGGGCCGGCCGCGCGGCAGGTCGATGCGGAAGAAAACCGGTAGCAGCACGTTGCCCGCCTTGACATAGCTCTCCGCCAGCCGGCGATCGGTATTGAGCGTCTGCTCCGCCTCCTTGAGCAGCGTGACGATCGGCGCCATCTCCGGCGTCGGCGCCGCGGCCAGGTCGAGCAGCTTGGTGATGTAGACGTACCCCGGATCGATCTGCGGCTCGCTGAAGAACACGGTGTTCGCGATGACCTTGGTTTTCGCGCCGGCGAGAAGGTCGGTCATCCTGGCGTGGATCTCGCGCGACCAGGGCCAGCGCCCGATGTTCGCGATGCTCGTGTCGTCGATGGCGATCACCGCCACCTTGTCGGACGGCAGGCGCGAAGTCGATTGCACGCCGAGGTCGTAGGCCTTCTGCTCGAGGCTCGGAATCAGATCGCTCGCGCGATTGAAGGCGAGCACGACCAGAACCACGACCGCACCGAGAAACCAGTCGGTCCTCCACAAACCGGCTTTCATGCCCCGTGCTCCCCGCTCTTTTGGATCAGGACCCTAAGGCGGATTGTTGCAGCCAAAACTACGCTGCGTCAAATATTTACGCGGGTTTTGGAAAGCGAAATGAAATCAGTTGCCGAGGATCGCGCCGGCCTTAATTGCGCCCGAGGAAAGCAGCTCCGCGGCGGCGAGTTTCTTGCCATCGCCGAGCTTGGCGCGCAGCACTTCGATGCGGCCGCCCTGAGCGCTGACCTGGAAGCTCTTGTCGGACAGTTCGACTATTTCGCCGATCTTGCCCTTGACCGCACCGAAAGTGCGCACCGGATGCTTGCGGGCGTCGAAGATCTGTAATTCTTTTTCTTCCAGCGTGGTCCAGGCGCCCGGCGCGGGGTTGCAGCCGCGGACCAGGTTGTAGACGAAGTCGGCGTGGTTGGCCCAGTTGATGCGCGCCTCGGCCCTGCGGCACCAGCCTTCATAGCTGGCCTGCGATTCGTCCTGCACCACTTCTCTATGTTTATTAGAAATGACTAAATCTGCTGCTTCCAGCATGGCCTTCACCCCCATCGGGAACAGGCGCTCGAAGTACACCGTGCCGAGCGTGTCGTCGGCGCCGATCGGGGTCTCCTTCTGCAGGATCACCGGCCCTTCATCGAGGCCATCGGTCGGCCGGAAGATCGACAGCCCGGTCTTCGCGTCGCCCCGGATGATCGGCCAGTTGATCGACGATGGACCGCGGTACTTCGGCAGCAGCGACGGGTGGTACTGGATCGTGCCGTGCTTGGGAATGTTGACGAAGTCCTGCGGCGCGAACTGCAGCACGAAAGCCATGATGCCCAGCTCTGCGTTGAGTTTCTTGAGAGCATTTTTTGCCGCGTCCGCCTTCAGCGACTGGAACTGAAAGACGGCAACGCCCTTTTCCTGCGCCGCGGTCTTCAGCGCGTCTGGCCTGGCGCCGGGCTTCTCGGGCGCGCAGAACACGCCCGCGACCTCGTCGCCGCGCGCGAGGAAAGCCTCGAGCACGGCCTTGCCGAAATCCTGCTGGCCTACGATCGCGATTCTCATTACGCCGCCTTCTTCGGCGGCGCGGAGAAGGCACCGGCCTGCTGCAACGACTTGATCTTGTTGTCGTCGTACCTTAGCACCTCGCGCAGAACCTCCTCAGTGTGCTCGCCGAGCGTCGGGCTGCGCTTGATCACCGCGGGCGAGGCCGAGAGCTTGATCGGCATGCCGACGTTGAACCACTTGCCGCGCTGCGGATGGTCGAGCTCGACCCACATGTCGCGCCCGCGCACGTGCTCGTCGTTGGCCAGGTCCTCGGTGCTCATGATCGGCCCGCAGGGGACATCGAGCGGATTGAGGATCGCCATGAACTCGCGCTTGGTGTAGTTCTTCGCGAACTCGGTGATGAGCTTCCACATTTCATCCTGGTTCTTGCGGCGGTCGGCGATCTTCGCAAACCTCGGGTCTTTTGCCAGCGCATCGCCCCCGATGCGGTTCGCCAACCCCTCCCACACGGCTTCCTGCACGACCACGTACAGCCAGTCGTTCGGGCCGTGGGGCTTGCAGTGAATGGCGTTGCCGAGTTGGCCGCCGCCGGAGTCGTTGCCGGCGCGAGGCACGGCGCCCATGCCCTGCGCGGTTTCTACTGAATATTCACTTAAAGGACCCCTAAAAAGGCGTTGATGATCGCGGAACTTGACCCGGCAAAGGTTCATCACGCCGTCCATCATCGCCACCTCCACGTACTGTCCCTCGCCGGTGCGGTCGCGCTGGCGCAGCGCGGCCAGCAGCCCGATCGCGAGGTGCAGGCCGGTTCCAGTGTCGCCGATCTGCGCACCGGTAACAAAAGGAGGCCCCTCCGGTAGGCCGGTGGTGCTCATCGCGCCGCCCATCGCCTGCGCCACGTTTTCGTAGGCCTTGAAATCGGCGTACGGGCCGCTCGAGCCGAATCCCTTGATCGAGCCCATCACGACGCGCGGGTTGAGGCTGTGGATCTTCTCCCAGGTGAAGCCGAGCCGGTCGAGCACCCCGGGTCCGAAATTCTCCATGACGATGTCGCACCTCCTCAGCAGGTCGACGAACACCGCCTTGCCCTCGGCGCTCTTCATGTTGACCACGATCGAGCGCTTGTTGCAGTTGAGCATCGTGAAGTACAGGCTGTCTGCATGCGGCACGTCGCGCAGCTGGCCGCGCGTCGCGTCGCCCTGCGGCGGCTCGAGCTTGATCACGTCGGCACCCAGCCATGCCAGCAGCTGGGTGCAGGTCGGGCCCGCCTGCACGTGGGTCATGTCGAGGATGCGGATTCCCTTGAGTGCTTCCATTCTGATCTCCAAAAACTCTATTTCTTTGTCCCGCTCGTCGGATTCAGGCTGGTGATGCGACCGCTTTCGGTGCCGGCGGTCTCATCGATGACGGCATTGATGAGCGTGGGCTTGCGCGAGCGGACGGCTTCTTCCATCGCCCTGCGCAACTCGGCGGGGGTGGTGGCGTGCGCGCCCACGCCGCCGAAGGCCTCGATCAGCTTGTCATAGCGCGCACCCTTCACGAACACGGTCGGTGCCACATCGGGGCCGCCGGCAGGATTGACGTCGGTGCCGCGGTAGACGCCGTTGTTGTTGAAGACCACCACGCAGACCGGCAGGTTGTAGCGGCAGATGGTCTCGACTTCCATGCCGGAGAAGCCGAAGGCGCTGTCGCCCTCGATCGCGATCACCGGCAGGCCGCTGACCACGGCGGCGGCGACTGAAAAGCCCATGCCGATACCCATCACGCCCCAGGTGCCCACGTCCAGGCGCTTGCGCGGCTTGTACATGTCGACGATGCTGCGCGTGAAATCGAGCGCGTTGGCGCCTTCGTTGACCAGGATGGCGTCCGGGTTGGCCTTGATGATGTCGCGCACCACGGCGAGCGCGCTGTGAAAATTCATCGGCTTCGGATCCTTCGCCAGCGTTTCGGCCATCTTGGCGATGTTCTTGTTCTTGCGCTCGGCGATGGCGCCCAGCCATTCCGCCGGCGGCTTCGCCCAACCTGATTTGATTTCATTCAAAAAAGCAGACACACAGGAGCCGATATCGCCCACCACCGGGGCGTCGATACGCACGTTGCTGTCCATCTCCTGCGGCGAGATGTCGATCTGGATGAACTTCTGGCCGCCCCAGTCCTTGTGGCCCTTGCCGCCCCAGGTCTTGCCCTTGCCATGCGAGAGCAGCCAGTTGAGCCGTGCGCCGACGAGCAACACCACGTCGGCCTCGGGCAGCACGTAGGAGCGCGCAGCGGCAGCGGACTGCTCGTGCGTGTCGGGCAGCAGGCCCTTGGCCATCGACATGGGCAGGTACGGAATCCCCGTTTTTTCTATCAAAGACCGAACCTCTGCATCGGCCTGCGCGTAGGCGGCTCCTTTGCCCAGCACGATGAGCGGACGCTTGGCGCTCTTGAGCAATTGAAGGGCGCGCTGCACGGCGTCCTGGGCGGGGATCTGGCGTGGCGCGGGATCGACCACCTTGATCAGCGATTTCCTGCCGGCTTGCGCGTCCATGGTCTGGGCGAACAGCTTTGCCGGCAGGTCGAGGTAGACGCCGCCCGGGCGGCCCGAGACGGCGGCGCGGATGGCTCGCGCGATGCCTACACCGATGTCCTCGGCGTGCAGGACACGCCAGGCGGCCTTGCACAGCGGCTTGGCGATGGCGAGCTGGTCCATCTCTTCGTAGTCACCCTGCTGCAGGTCGACGATCTCGCGCTCGCTGGAGCCGCTGATGAGGATCATCGGGAAGCAATTGGTGGTGGCGTTGGCCAGCGCGGTCAGGCCGTTGAGGAAGCCAGGCGCGGACACCGTCAGGCAGATTCCTGGTTTCTGCGTTAGGAAGCCGGCGATGGCGGCGGCGTTGCCGGCGTTCTGCTCGTGGCGGAACGAAATCACGCGCAGGCCTGCTGCCTGTGCCATGCGGGTGAAGTCGGTGATCGGGATGCCGGGCAGACCGAAGATCGTGTCGATGCCGTTCAACTTGAGGGCATCGATGACCAGGTGAAAGCCGTCGGTCACTTGTGTGGCGATTTGAGATTCGACGGTGCCCATGAGGTGCCTCCTGTGAGGATCGTAATGGTAAGAATGCCCTCCCCCGGACGGCCTTGACTGAGGTCAAGGGACTAAAATGCCGCCTCCGATGACCAGCCTCGCGACCCATCCGGAGCGCAACAGCATCCGCTTGCAGCTGCGGCAGAACCTAATCCTGCAGGGGATAAGCGCGCCGCAATGGACCGAGCTCGAGCCGCTGCTCGCCGTGGCCGACTACCGCAAGGGGGACCCGCTGGTGCGGCAGGGCGACGAGGAGATGGAGCAGTTCTTCATCGTCGACGGCATGCTCAAGCGCGTGGTGTCGAACCCCCAGGGGCGGGAGATGATCCTGCGCTTCGCCGCCGAGACCGAGATGGATACCTCGTATGCCGCGTGGCGCCTGCGCACGCCGGTGCCCTATTCGATCGTCGCGGTGACCAAGGTGCGCACCGCCGAGCTGCCGATGCCGCTGTGGGCGGAGTTCATCGAGCGCCACCCGGAAATCAAGCTGCGCTTCGAGTATGAGGTGATGAAGCTGATGTCGGAGGTGATGGCGCACAGCATCACCTTGCACCTGCTCGATGCGCCGGGACGGCTATCGCGCTTCCAGAGGAAGCATCCCGAGCTTGCCGGGCGTATCCCGAAAAAGGAGCTCGCCGCGTACCTCAACCTCACCCCGGAGACACTGTCGCGCCTCAAGCAGAAGTTCGGCCAATGACGCCCCGACGCGCTAGGACAGCTTCTGCAGGAACTTCTGGCGCATCGGTTTTAGCACGAACCACGCCATCAGCGCGGCCACGGCGTTCATCAGCGCGGCCACCACGAACACCGCATGCCAAGTGCCCGTCGCCGCGACGAGCACGCTTGAGAGCGGAACGAGCAGTGATGCCGTGCCCTTGGCGGTGTAGAGCAGGCCTGCGTTAGCGGTAGCGTATTCCGTGCCATAGGTGTCTGCTGAGGTTGAGGGGAACAGACTGTAGATTTCGCCCCATGCGAAGAACACCAGGCCCGTCAGGATGACGAAAATGACGGGATCGCGGCCATAGATGGACAGGGCCCAGATGCCTGCCGCCTCGAGCCCAAATGCGATGAGCATGGTCTTCTCTCGGCCGATGTTGTCAGAGACCCACCCGAAGAACGGCCGCGTGAGGCCATTCAGGATGCGGTCGATGGCGAGTGCGAATGTGAGGGCGGGCAGCGTGATGCCAACCAGGCTGACCGGGATTTCGGCGATCTTGAAATCCTTCGCGATCGGCGCGAGCTGCGCCGTGGCCATCAACCCGCCCGCGCCGACCAGGACGAACATCAGGTACATCACCCAGAACACTGGGGTCCTTAGCACCTCCATCGGCCGGAACTGACGCCGCGTTTGCAGAACCTTGGTAGACGGCGGCACTTGGCCGGGCTTGGGCGCGGCGAGCAGCAGCGACAGTACTACGACGATGATGCCCTGACCGACGCCGAAGTACAGGAATGTCTGTTCGTAGCCGCTCGACTTGATCATCGTCGAGATCGGAATAATCGTGAGCGCGGAGCCCGCGCCGAATCCGGCGGCCGTAAGCCCCGCGGCCAGCCCGCGCCGATCAGGAAACCACTTGAGCGCATTCCCGACGCAGGTGCCGTAGACCGCCCCTGCGCCCAGACCGCCGATCGCAGCGGCGACGTACAGGAACGTGAGCGAATCGGCATAGGCATTCATTGCCCACGCGATACCGCAAAGAATGCCGCCTGCCAACACGACCAGCCGCGGGCCGAAGCGGTCCACGAGATAGCCTTCAATAGGGACCAGCCATGTTTCGAGCAGGACAAATATGGTGAACGCGACCTGAATCGAAGCGCGTCCCCAGTGATATTTCGCGTCGAGCGGATTGACGAACAGCGTCCATCCGTATTGCAGGTTGGCGATCATCGCCATGCACAGAATGCCGACCAGCAACTGGAGCCAGCGATAGGAGTCCCTGACTCGGACGGTGACGGGTTGCGCCGGTTGTGCGATCGAACTCATTTTTCCCTCCTCGTGTCAGTACGGGCGCATCATCGCGAACGCGGTCGCGCAGGAATATGCAGCTCTCATACATCCTCCAGTGTGAACGGGGTCTTTAGACCCTCTGCATGCAATTATGACACTCGCGCGGCCGCGGCGCCGCGCCGGCGCGGCTACTATTTCGATATCTCGGCCGGGTGCTGCGTCGCCGCCGCGGCTTCCTGGCGCTTAGCGAGCCACTTGCCGAGCGCCACGACGATCAGCACGCCGAGCGCGCCGCACGTCAGCTCCAGGCTGAAGCCGGCGAGCATCGGCTTGCCGTTCACGAATTCGGCGCCGAAGCCGCTCAGCAAGCCCGCCAGGGCCGGGTCGGTCACCAGCATCTCGCCGGCGACCCAGCCGATCAACGCACCGCCGATCGTTATGATGACCGGGAAGCGTTCCATGAGCTTCAGCAGCAGCGTGGCGCCGAAGATGACCAGCGGGATCGAGATGGCGAGGCCGAGGATCAGCAGGAGGATGCTGCCGCCCGCCGCGGCCGCCACGGCGATGACGTTGTCCAGGCTCATGACCAGGTCGGCGATCAGGATGGTCTTGATGGCGGAGAGGAGCTGGTCGCTCGCCTCGATCTCCGCGTCGTCTTCCTCCGGCACCAGCAGCTTCACGCCGATCCAGAACAGCAGCAGGCTGCCGACGATCTTGAGCCAGGGAAGCGTGAGCAGCGCCACCGCGAACAGCGTGAGGAGGATCCGCATCACGATGGCGGCGCCCGAGCCCCAGATGATCGCCTGCGTCTGCTGCTTCGGGGGCAGCGAGCGCGCGGCGAGCGCGATCACCACCGCGTTGTCGCCCGACAGGATGATATTGACGCCGATGATCTTGAAGAGCCCGACCCAGAACTCGGCCGAGACCAGGTATTCGAGCATCATTTATTCTAGAACAGACCGACGACCTTGCCGTCCACCAGGTCGATCTTGCTTGCAGCCGGCACCTTCGGCAGACCCGGCATGGTCATGACGTCGCCGCAGATCATCACCACGAACTCGGCGCCGGCGGCGAGTCGTACTTCCCGGATGTTGACGACATGCCCGGAAGGCGCGGCGCGCAGCTGCGGATCGGTCGAGAACGAGTACTGGGTCTTCGCCACGCACACCGGGTAATGTCCGTAGCCCTCGTCCTGCAGCTTCTTGATCTGGTTGCGCACCTTGGAGTCAGCCGTCACCGCGGAGGCGCGATACACCTTCCTGGCGATCTTCCCCATCTTGTCCCAGAGCGTATCGTGGTCGTCGTACACGTAGGAAAACCTGTTCGGCTTCTCGCACAGCGCGACGACGAGCTTCGCCAGCTCGGCTGCGCCCTTCGCGCCGTCGCCCCAGTGGGTCGCGAGCACCACGGGGACTCCCATTTTCTTCATTTTCGATTGCAGAAGCTCGATTTCCGCCGGCGTGTCGAAGCTGAAGCGATTGATCGACACCACGCACGGGATGCCGTACACGTTCTGCACGTTGTCGACGTGCCGTTCCAGGTTGACCAGGCCTTTCTCGAGCGCGCCAACGTCCTCCCTGTTCACTTGCTTGACGTCGATGCCGCCGTGATACTTGAGCGCCCGGATAGTAGCCACGATGACCGCCGCGTTCGGGCGCAGTCCCGACATCCTGCATTTGATGTCGATGAACTTCTCCGCGCCGAGGTCGGCGCCGAAACCCGACTCGGTCACCACGTAGTCGACCAGCTTCATCGCGCTGCGGGTCGCCACCACCGAATTGCAGCCGTGCGCGATGTTCGCGAATGGCCCGCCGTGGATGAACGCCGGGTTGTTGTCCAGCGTCTGCACCAGGTTGGGATTGAGCGAGTCCTTTAGCAGCACCGCCATCGCGCCATCGGCCTTGAGGTCGCGCGCGGTGACGGGCTTCTGCTCGCGCGTATAGCCGATGACGATGTCGCCGAGGCGCTTTTTCAGATCCACGAGCGAGGTCGCGAGGCAAAAAATGGCCATCACCTCGGAGGCGACCACGATGTCGAAGCCATCCTCGCGCGGGAAGCCGTTCGCGGTGCCGCCCAGCGCGACCACGATGTCGCGCAGCGCGCGGTCGTTCATGTCCACGACCCGGCGCCACTGGATGCGCCGCGGGTCGATGCCGAGCTCATTGCCGTGGTGGATGTGGTTGTCGACCATCGCCGCGAGCAGGTTGTTGGCGAGGGCGATGGCCGAGAAATCGCCGGTGAAGTGCAGGTTGATGTCCTCCATCGGCACCACCTGCGCATAGCCACCCCCTGCCGCGCCGCCCTTCACGCCGAACACCGGCCCGAGTGAGGGCTCGCGCAGGCAGATCATCGCCTTCTTGCCGATGTGGTTGAGCGCGTCGCCAAGGCCGACCGTGGTGGTGGTTTTGCCCTCGCCCGCCGGCGTCGGCGTCATCGCCGTCACCAGGATCAGCCTGGCGTCCTTCCTCGCCTTGAGCGAGTCCAGGTACTCGAGATGCACTTTGGCCTTGTAATGGCCGTAGGGCTCGAGGTGCTCCTCGGGAATGCCGAGCTTCTCGCGGGCCACCGCAGAAATGCGGTGCATTTTCGCTGCCTGTGCGATTTCGATGTCGGACGGCATTGGCTCTTCCAGGATTGCGGTGGTGGAAGGGGGATTGTGGAGGTCAGTTGCTGAGACCGGCCGGGCGTTTCAGCCGTAGAGCTCGCCGAGCGTGCGCCCTTTTCCGTAGCCGGGATCGCCCGGCCGCTGCCCGCCCCTGGTCACCCGGACGGCGCAGTACTTGAACTCCGGGATCTTGCCGAAGGGGTCGAGCGCCGGGTTGGTCAGCTCGTTGGCCGCGGCCTCGTAGTAGCAGAACGGGATAAAGACCGCGCCGCGCGGCGTGCCGTCGTCGGCCCGCGCATACAGCGCGATCTTGCCGCGCCGCGATTCGACGGTGACGAGCTCGCCCGGCTTCGCGCCGAGCGCCGCGAGATCGAGCGGATGCAGCGACGCCACCGGCTCGGGCTCGATCGCATCGAGCACGCCGGAGCGGCGCGTGATGGCGCCGGTATGCCAGTGCTCGAGCTGGCGGCCGGTGATGAGCACCATCGGATAATCCCGGTCCGGCCGCTCGGCGGCGCCAATGAGGTCCGCCGGGACGAATTTTGCGCGGCCGGTGGCGGTGGGGAAATGCGTCTGGAACACGACCGGCTGGCCAGGATCGCCCTCGTTCTCGCACGGATAGGTGACCGACGAGTCGCGCTCAAGGCGCTCCCAGGTGATGCCCTTGATGGAATCCATGCAGCTTCTCATCTCATCGAAGACTTCTCTGGGATGAGAGTAATTCCAGGACAACCCCAGCCTCTTCGCGAGCTCGACGATGATCCAGAGGTCTTCGCGCGCCTCGCCCGGCGCCTTGAGCGCCCTGCGGCCGAGCTGGACCATGCGGTCGGTGTTGGTGACGGTACCCTCCTTCTCCGGCCAGGCCGTCGCCGGCAGGACGACGTCCGCCAGGTAGGCGGTCTCGGTGAGGAAGATGTCCTGCACCACGAGGTGCTCGAGCCTGGCCATGGCCGTGCGCGCGTGCTCGAGATCGGGGTCCGACATCGCCGGGTTCTCGCCCATGATGTACATGCCCCGGATGCTTCCGTCGTAGGCGGCATTCATGATCTCCACTACCGTGAGGCCGGGTTTCTTGTCGAGCGCCATGCCCCACAGCTTCTCAAATCGCTGGTTGGCATCCGGGTGGTCGACGCGCTGGTAGTCGGGGAACACCATCGGGATGAGCCCCGAGTCGGAGGCGCCCTGCACGTTGTTCTGGCCGCGCAGCGGATGCAGCCCGGTGCCCGGCCGGCCGATCTGCCCGGTCATCAGGGTGAGCGCGATCAGGCAGCGCGCGTTGTCGGTGCCGTGGACGTGCTGGCTGATTCCCATGCCCCACAGGATCATCGAGGCCTTGGAAGTGGCGTAGAGGCGCGCGACTTCGCGGATCGTCTGCGCCGGGACGCCGCACACCGGCGCCATCTTCTCGGGAGAGAAGTTCTTGGCATTTTCTTTTAATGCCTCGAATCCACTCGTCCTGTCGGCTATGAATTTCTTGTCAACCAAATCTTCGGCGATGATGCTGTGGATCATCGCGTTCAGCAGCGCGACGTCGGTGTCGGGCTTGAACTGCAGGAACTGCGTCGCATGGCGCGCCAGCTCGTTGCGACGCGGGTCCGCGACGATCAGCTTCACGCCGTTCTTCGCCGCGTTCTTCATCCAGGTCGCCGCCACGGGATGGTTCGAAGTCGGATTGGCGCCGATCAGGAATATCACCTCGGCGTTCTGCACGTCGTTCACCTGGTTCGACACCGCGCCGGAATTGATGCCTTCCATCAGCGCCGCGACCGACGAGGCGTGGCAAAGGCGCGTGCAATGGTCGACGTTGTTGGTGCCGAAGCCGGTGCGCACCAGCTTCTGGAAGAGATAAGCCTCCTCGTTGGAGCCTTTAGCAGACCCGAAGCCGGCCAGTGCATAGGGATCTTTATCTTTAATTCGCTTTAGCCCCGAGGCAGCAAGCTCGAGGGCCTCCTCCCAGCTCGCCTCGCGGAACACCCCGGACCAGTTGCCCGGATCGACCACGAAGTCCGCGGACTTGCCGACTCCCTCTTTCCTGATCAGGGGCTTCGTCAGGCGGTGGGGATGATGGGCGTAATCGAATCCGTAGCGGCCCTTGACGCAGAGCCGGCCATGGTTCGACGGGCCGTCCTTGCCGGTGACGAACTGGATCTTGTTTTCCTTGACATGGTAGGTGAGCAGGCAGCCGACGCCGCAGAACGGGCACACCGAGTCGACCTGCTTGTCGATGGCCTGCAGGCCGGCGTCGCGCGCCGGCATCAGCGCGCCGGTCGGGCAGGCCTGCACGCATTCGCCGCAGGCCACGCAGGTGGACTCGCCCATCGGGTCGTCGAAGTCGAACACGATCTTCGAGTGGTCCCCCCGCCCGGCGTAGCCGATGACGTCGTTCACCTGCTCCTCGCGGCAGGCGCGCACGCAGCGCGTGCACTGGATGCACGCATCCAGATTCACGGCCATTGCAGGGTGAGACAGGTCTGCCTTCGGTTGCACCCTGGACTTGAACCTGGGCTTGCCTACCTTCAGGTTTCGCGCCCACACATCGACCTTGTTGTTGAGCGTGTACTCGTGCTCGGGCATGTCTGCGAGCAGCAGCTCGAGCACCATCTTCTGCGAGGCGAGGGCGCGCGCCGAATCGGTCGTGACTTCCATGCCCTGGGTCGGGAAGCGGCAGCACGAGGGGGCGAGCGCGCGCTCGCCCTTCACCTCGACGACGCAGGCGCGGCAGTTGCCGTCGGGCCGCAGCGTGCGCGTGTAGCACAGGTGCGGGATCGAGATGCCGTGCCGGCGCGCCGTCTCGATGATCAGCTCGTCGGGCCGTCCGACCACGGTCTGGCCGTTGAGCTTGAACTCGATCGGCATCATCGCCACCTGCTCGCGGGTCACCCGTTCCATCACTGCACCTCTTGCGGGAAGTATTTCATGACGGTCAGCGCGGGATTGGGCGCCGCCTGGCCCAGGCCGCAGATCGAGGCGTCCATCATGGCCTGTGAGAGCTCGCCAAGCAACGGCTGGTTCCATTTGCTCTCGCCCATCAGCGCCAGCGCCTTGGCCGTGCCAACGCGGCACGGCGTGCACTTGCCGCACGATTCCTCGTGGAAGAACTTCATCAGATTGGCGGCCGCGGCAGCCGCCGAGTCGCGCTGCGACAGGATCACGACCGCCGCCGAGCCGATGAAGCTGCCGTAGGGCTGCAGCGTGTCGAAGTCGAGGGGGACGTCGCCCTTCGCGGCGGGCAGGATGCCGCCCGAGGCGCCGCCCGGCAGGTAGGCATAGAACTGGTGGCCGTCGAGCATGCCGCCGCAGTACTCGTCGATCAGCTCGCGCACGGTGATGCCGGCCGGAGCGAGGTGCACGCCGGGCTGCTTCACCCGGCCCGACACCGAGAACGAGCGCAGCCCCTTCCTGCCGTTGCGGCCATGGCCGGCGAACCAGGCCGCGCCCCGCTCGACGATCTGGCGCACCCAGTACACCGTCTCCAGGTTGTGCTCGAGCGTCGGACGGTTGAAGAGGCCGACCTGCGCGACGTACGGCGGGCGCAGGCGCGGCATGCCGCGCTTGCCCTCGATCGACTCGATCATCGCCGACTCTTCGCCGCAGATGTACGCCCCGGCGCCGCGGCGCACGTGGATCGGCGGCAGCGCGCAGGGCGGATCCTTTTTCAACTTGAGCAGTTCTTTCTCCAGAACGGCGCGGCAGCCGGCGTATTCATCCCTCAGGTAGATGTAGATCTCGCCCACGCCCGCGCACCAGGCGGCGACCAGCATGCCCTCGAGAAAGCGATGCGGATCGCGCTCGAGGTACCAGCGGTCCTTGAAGGTTCCCGGCTCGCCCTCGTCGATGTTCAGCGCCATGAGGCGCGGCTCGGGCTCCGCGGCGACGATGCGCCACTTGCGCCCCGCCGGAAAGCCGGCCCCGCCCAGGCCGCGCAGACCGGAGTCCTCCATGATCTTGGTGATCTCCTCGCGCGTGCGTTTGCCGGCGAGGCAATCGGCGATCAGCCCGTAGCCGCCGTGCTTGCGGTATTGCGCGTAGTCGACGTATTCCGGCTCGGGACATTTCAGCTGCTTTTGATCGACCGCGGCCTTCACCGCAGCGACGCTCGCGTTGCCGACGGGGTTCTGTCCCACCACCACGCAGGGCGCGACTTCGCAGCGGCCGACGCACGGGGCCGCAATCACGCGCACCTCTTTTCCAAAGGCAAGATTTTGGAGAAGAGATTGCGCACCGGCCAGATCGCACGCGATGGAGTCGCAGACCCGCACGGTGAGAGCAGGCGGCGGCGCCTCGCCTTCCTTCACCACTTCGAAATGGTGGTAGAAGGTCGCCACCTCGTACACCTCGGCCAGCGCCAGGCGCATTTCCTCCGCCAGCGCGGCGAGGTGCGCAGCCGACAGGTAGCCGTAGCGGTCGTTGATGCGGTGCAGGTGCTCGATCAGCAGGTCGCGGCGGCGGGGGGCGTCGCCCAGCAGCGCCCGCACGTCCTCGAGGGCCTGCGGGTCGGCCGTTCTGCCTTTCGGCCTGGGGCGGACTTTGCGTTTCATGCAGACCCTATTATCAGCCCGCCCGCGACGCGCGATTCTTGACTGCGGTCAAGTAGACTCGTGGGAGGCTGCTCGACTAACGTCCACTCGCCCGCACCCATGAGCCCGACCATCGACGCCAACCGGCTGCTCGCCGTCGTCGCCGAAGTGGCGCGCGAAGCGCGTCCGCACTTCGACGCCTACGTCGCGCTCGACAGCTCGCTCGAGCGCGAGCTGGGGCTCGACAGCCTGGCGCGCGTCGAGCTGGTGCTGCGCCTCGAGCGCGAGTTTGCCGCGAGCCTGCCGGAGCAGGCGCTCGCCTCGAGCGAGACGCCGCGCGACCTGCTGCGCTTTCTTCTCGCCAGCGCCGGCCAGGCGCCGAAAGCCGCGGACCGCACGCTCGCAAGCCTGGTGCAGGCCGAAGGCGTGCGCCCCCCCGATGCCGCGCGAACGCTCACCGAGGCGCTCGAATATCACGCCCAGCGCCAGCCCGAGCGGCTGACGGTCCATCTCTATGAGGAGGGCGATGAGAAGAGCCTGACCTACCGCGCTCTGTGGGACGGCGCCCTGCTCTATGCCGCGCGCCTCGTCGAGGCCGGCGTCACGCCGGGGCAGACCGTCGCGATCATGCTGCCGACCTGCCGCGAATACCTGTTCTGCTTTTACGGCGTGCTGCTCGCCGGCGGCATCCCGGTGCCGCTCTATCCGCCGGCGCGCCTGGCGACGATCGAGGACCATATGACGCGCCACATCGGCATCCTGAAGAGCGCCGGCGCCTCGATCATGGTCACGATTCCCGAGGCGAAAGCGCTTGCCTGGCTGCTGCGCGCGCAGGTCGAATCGCTGCGCGCGGTGCTGGTGCCCGCCGACTTTGCGAGCCCCGCCACAGGGTTTACGCCGGTGCGCGGCACGGGCGGTCAAATCGGCTTCCTGCAGTACACCTCGGGCAGCACCGGCAACCCGAAAGGCGTGGTGCTCACGCACGCGAACCTGCTCGCCAACGTGAAGGCCATGGGTAAAGCGGCGCGCGCCACCACCGAAGACGTGTTCGTGAGCTGGCTGCCGCTTTACCATGACATGGGCCTCATCGGCGGCTGCTTCGCGACGATGTATCTGGGCTTCCCGGTGGTGCTGATGTCGCCGCTCGCCTTCCTGTCGCGGCCTAGCCAATGGCTGCGCGCCATCCATCGCCACCGCGGCACCATTTCGGGCGGCCCCAACTTCTCCTATGAGCTGTGCCTGCGGCGCATTCCGGACGAGGAGCTGGAGGGGCTCGATCTCGGGTCGTGGCGCTTCGCGTTCAACGGCGCCGAGCCGGTGAGCGCCGATACGCTCGCCGCGTTCGAGGAAAGATTCTCCAGATGGAATTTCAGAAAAAACGTGATTGCGCCGGTCTACGGCCTTGCAGAAGCCTCGGTCGGGCTCGCCTTCACGCCGCCGGGGGAGCCGTGGCAGGTCGACCTGATCGACCGCGACTGGCTGTCGCGCACCGGGGAAGCGCTGCCGGCGCGGCCGAACGACCCCTCGCCGCTCAAGCTGGTGAGCTGCGGAGCCTCGATTCCCGACCACGATCTGCGGGTGGTCGACGCCGGCGGTCTCGAGCTTCCCGACCGCAGCGAAGGCCAGCTGCAGTTCCGCGGCCCGTCGGCGACCAGCGGCTACTACCGCAATCCCGAGGCGACGAAGGGACTGTTCGACGGCGAATGGGTGAACACCGGAGATCGCGCCTACCTGTCCGAAGGCAACCTCTACATCACCGGCCGTGAAAAGGACGTCATCATCCGCGGCGGACGCAACATCGGCCCCTACGAGCTCGAGGAAGCGGTCGGCGGGGTCGCCGGCATCCGGCGCGGCTGCGTGGCGGTGTTCGGCAGCATGGACGCGGCGAGCGGGACCGAACGCGTCGTAGTGCTCGCCGAGACGCGCGAGGTCGACCCTTCGCGCCACGCCGAGGTCAGGCGCAGGATCAACGAGCTTGCCGTCAGCCTGATCGGCGCGCCGGTCGACGACGTCGTGCTCGCGCCGCCGCACACGGTGCCGAAGACTTCGAGCGGCAAGATCCGCCGCCTCGCCGCGCGCGACTATTACGAGCGCGGGCCCTTGGCGGTGAACCCGCCGGCGGTCTGGTGGCAGCTCGTGCGCCTCGCGATCGGCGGCGTGCTGCCGCAGCTGCGCCGCGGCTGGCGCGTCGCGCGCGGGCTGCTGTTCGCCGCCTACGCGTGGCTGCTTTTCGGCGCGCTGTTCAGCGTGGTCCTGGCCGCGGCCGCGATTTCGCCCGGCAGGCGGACCTGGCAGATCGCGCAGCGCTGCGCGCGGCTTTTTTTCTGGCTTTGCCGCATCCCGCTGGCAATGCGCGGCCGGGAAAATCTGCCGCCTTCCGGCGCCGTGGTGATCGCGTCGAACCACACCAGCTACCTCGATGGCGCGGTGCTGCTCGCCATCCTGCCCTGGCGCAACAACGCCTTCGTCGCCAAGCGCGAGCTGCGCGAGGGCTTTATCACGCGCACCCTCGTCACGGGGCTGGGCGCGCAGTTCGTCGAGCGCTTCGACGTGCAGAAGAGCGCCGAGCACGCCGACGAGCTCGCGCAGGCGGCCAGGCGCGGCGTATCGCTGATCGTGTTCCCGGAGGGCACGCTGGTGAGGCACACCGGCCTGATGCCGTTCCGCGCCGGCGCCTTCCTCAGCGCCGCGCAGGCCGCAATCCCTGTCGTGCCGGTCGCCCTGCGCGGCGTGCGCTCGGTGCTGCGCGACGGCACCTGGTATCCGCGCCGCGCGCCGATTTCCGTGACGGTTGGCGCGCCCGTGGCGCCGGATGGCGGCGATTGGAACGCCGCCGTGCGCCTGCGCGACCAGGTGCGCAAGCAGATCCTCAGGCACTGCGGCGAGCCGGACCTGAGCTAGCTATTTCAGGATTCTCAGCAGGTTGTGATGCGAGTCGGTGAAGGTCGGCAGCTCGCGCCGGTCCTCGATCGGCTGCGCCGCCTCGGCGATGCGCGGCCAGGCGAGCAGCGCCTTGTTGCGCGTGACGATGATCTGGTCGGTCGAGGAGTACCAGTATTCCGGGCCTTCCTCGGCGTCGGGCACATCGGCGACGTTGACCGCTTCGAGGCCGAACTCGCCTGCAAGGCGCCTCACCACCGGCAGCAGGTTGATGAAGCGGTTGGTCGCCTGGAACACGATTACGCCGTCGGGCTTGATGTGCTTGAGGTAAACGGCCATCGCCTCGCGCGTCACCAGGTGCATCGGGATCGAGTCGCCGGAAAACGCGTCTATCCCCAGCAGGTCGTAGCTGCGCGGCGGCTCGCGCTCGAGCGAAAGGCGCCCGTCGCCCATGACCAGCTCGGTGCGCGCCGGCGTGTCGGCGAGGAAGGTGAACTCGCGCCGTGCGATGTCGACGACCCGCGGGCTGATCTCGTAGAAGACCAGCGCGTCGCCGGGCCGCATCCAGGCGGCGACCACGCCGGCCCCCAGGCCGAGGATGCCGACCGAAAGCGGCTGCTTTCGCCTCATCTCGCGCAGCGACTGGAACACCCGGCCGTAGCCCGAGGTCGGGCCGAAATAATCGGCCGGCGTATTGCGGAACGAGTCGCCGAGCAGCTGGCCGCCGTGCATGATCGGCCCGTGGTACATCGAGCGGTAGGGGATCGGCCTGCCGTGGTCCGCCGTGCGCACCACGCCGTAAAAGTCGCGCTCCATGACCCGCACGCCCGCGCTGTAGTCGTGAACGCCGCGCATGACGAGGAGCGCGGTGACGACGCTGACTGCCAATCCACCCCACATGAAAATTCGCCTCAATCTCAAAACGAGGAGAAGGGCAAGAAGGACCAGCGCGATCCCGAGCTCGAAATAGCCGGGCAGCGTCAGCGGCGCGAGGATCGCGACGAGCACCGCGCCAAACGCGCCGCCGAGCGAAATCATCAGGTAATAGCGCGTGAGGTGCAGCGGGTCGGGCTTGAGCCGCGCCAGCTCGCCATGGCAGAACATGCAAGAGACGAACAGGCCGGCGAGGTACAGCGGCACCGCGACGTGGAGCTTGAGCGAGGGCACGTAGAACGCCATCGCCGGCAGCAGCGCGACCAGTACCGCGATGAACAGCGGCCGCACGTACCAGCGAGGGTGATCGAACGCGAGGATGAAGCTGCCGAGGTAGAGCGCGAGGGGCAGCACCCACAGGAACGGTACGCTCGCAACGTTCTGCGTGATGTGGTTGGTGACCGCCAGCAGCATCACCGAGCCCATCGCGGCCAGCGCGAGCCATTGCAGCTGGCTCGCCATGGAAAGCGGCGCGGCGCGCGGCGCGGCAGGGACCTCGTCGGTCCCGAAGCCGTTCATCGACAACCGCGCGGTGAGCGTACAGAGGACGACGAAGCCGGCAAACAAGAACGACCACATCCAGCCGAGCTGTCTCAGGTCGAGCGCCGGCTCGAACAGCAGCGGGAATCCGATCAGCGCGAGCAACGAAGCCAGGTTGGAAAGCGCGAACAGGCGGTAAGGCACGCGGCTCCGGAAGCGGCGCCAGTACCACGCCTGCAGGAGCGGCGTCGTCGTCGACAGCAGGAAGTAGGGCAGGCCGATGCTGGCCAGCAGAAGCAGCAGGATGCGCGCGATCGGCTGCTCGTCGCCCTGCGGCTTCCAGCCGCTCGAAGCGAGGATCGGCAGGAAGGCGAGCGACAGCGCGAGCAGCCCGACATGGAGCAGTGCCTGGCGCCGCGCGCCGAGGCGATGGGTGAGGTCGGCGTACGCGTAACCGGCGAGCAGCACGCTCTGAAAGAACACCAGGCAGGTCGTCCAAACCGCCGCCGAGCCGCCGAACCACGGCAGGATCTGCATGGCGATGATCGGCTGAACCAGGAACAGCAGGAAGGAGGAGAGGAAGATCGTCGCCGCGTACGGCAGGCTCGCCAGCAGCGGGAAGCGGATTACCTGAGTATGGATTTTAGGGTCCTTCCCATCTCCGCGGGGTTGCGCGTCACGTTGATGCCGCACTCCTCCATGACGGCGAGCTTTTCCTGCGCGGTGCCCTTGCCGCCGGAGACGATGGCGCCGGCGTGGCCCATGCGCTTTCCGGGCGGCGCGGTGACGCCGGCGATGAAGCCGACGATCGGTTTCTTCATGTGGTCCTTCGCCCAGCGCGCCGCGATCTCCTCGTCCGAGCCGCCGATCTCGCCCACCATGATCACCGCCTCGGTCTGCGGGTCGTCGTTGAACATGCGTAGAACGTCGACGTGCTTCAGTCCGTTGACAGGATCGCCGCCGATGCCGACGCAGCTCGACTGGCCGAGGCCGACCTCCATCAGCTGTCCGACCGCCTCATAAGTCAGCGTCCCGGAGCGCGACACGACCCCCACCGGACCCTTCCTGTGGATGTGGCCCGGCATGATGCCGATCTTGATCTCGTCGGGCGTGATCACGCCGGGGCAGTTCGGCCCGACCAGCAGCGTTCGCCTGCCCTGCATGCGGTACTTGGTGCGGATCATGTCGCGCACCGGGATGCCTTCGGTGATGCAGATCACCAGGTCCAGGTCCGCGTCCACTGCCTCGTCGATCGCCGCGGCGGCGAACGGCGGCGGAACGTAGATCACGGAGACTGTCGCGCCGGTGGCCTTCTTCGCATCCTTCACCGAGCCGTAGACCGGAATGCCTTCGAAATCCTCGCCCGCCTTCCTGGGATTGACGCCGGCGACATAGCAGTTCCTGCCATTGGCATAGTCGCGCCCCGCCCGCGTGTGGAACTGGCCGGTCTTGCCGGTGATGCCTTGCGTCATGACCCGCGTGTTCTTGTCGACCAGAATGCTCATTTCTTCGCTTTCGCCGCCGCGACCGCCTTCTGCGCAGCATCCGCCATGTTCCTGGCGGAGATGATCGGCAGGCCGGAGTCGGCGAGAATTTTTTTTCCTTCTTCCACCCGATTGCCTTCGAGGCGGACGACCAGCGGGACCTTCAGGCTCACCGCCTTCGAAGCCTTCACCAGGCCGTCGGCAATCACGTCGCACAGCATGATGCCGCCGAAGATGTTCACCAGGATCGCCTTCAGCGACCGGTTGCGCAGCATGATCTTGAACGCCTCGGTCACTTTCTCGGTGGTGGCGCCGCCGCCGACATCGAGGAAGTTCGCCGGGCTGCCGCCGTAGAACTTGATGATGTCCATGGTCGCCATGGCGAGGCCGGCGCCATTCACCAGGCAGCCGATGTCGCCGTCGAGCTGGATGTAGTTGAGCTCGTGCCTGGAGGCCTCGACCTCGGCCGGGTCCTCCTCGTCCAGGTCGCGCAGCGCCACGATCTCGGGGTGCCGGAACAGCGCGTTGTCGTCGAAGTTGAACTTGGCATCGAGCGCCACCACGCGCCCGTCGCCGGTAAGAATCAGCGGATTGATCTCCGCGAGCGAGGCGTCGGTCGCATCGAAGCACTTGTACAGGGCCCTGAACAGGGCACGGCCCTGGGCTCGCGAGCGATCCGGAATGCCGATGGCCGCGGCGATCTCGTCGGCGTCGACGTCGCCCAGCCCCTGCGCCGGGTCGATGAACAGCTTGTGGATCTTCTCCGGCGTCTTCGCGGCGACTTCCTCGATGTCCATGCCGCCTTCGGAGGAAGCCATCAGCACGACCTTCTGCGCGCCGCGGTCGACCACCATGCCGGCGTAGAGCTCCTTCTTGATGTCGGCGCCTTCCTCGATCAGCAGCCGCCGTACTTTCTGCCCCGCAGGCCCGGTCTGATGGGTGACGAGCTGCATGCCGAGTATTTTCGACGAGAGCTGCCTGACTTCTTCAAGCGACTTCGCGACCTTCACCCCGCCGCCTTTGCCGCGGCCGCCGGCATGGATCTGCGCCTTGACCACCCAGACCTTGCCGCCCAGCTTCTTGGCCGCTGCCACTGCCTCGTCGACCGAGAACGCCGGAAAGCCGCGCGGCGTCGGCACGCCGTACTCGCGCAGCACTTCCTTGCCCTGGTACTCGTGGATCTTCAAGCCGCCTTACCGCGATACCATTTCGGGTACCACTTTTTCACCGTCTCGGTGGTCGTCTCGAGCGCGTGACACTGGTCGAGCTGGAAAGGCTTGCGGCCGTCGTCGCGCTCTTCCTTCATCTCGCCGGCGAAGGTCTGGATCGCCGCGGTCGGCATGCCGGCGAGCATCTCGGTGAGATGCGTGCAGCCCTGCGTGCCGCCCAGAATGTCTCTGACCTTTTTTCGAAACTCTTTTGCCAGGTTCAGACCGATGAGCTTGCGATAGGCCGGCGTGATCTTGTCGCAGCCGCCCGGGTACGGCAGGGCGTCCATGGATGCCGCCGCATCCAGGATCGTAAGATTGCGGTCGATGGTGAGGCGCAGCCACATCTCGTGGATCGGCTGGCCCGCGCGCCGCACGCCGGTCTTCAGGTGGTAGTCGTGGTTCTTGATGTCGCTGAGATGGGCCTCGATGTCCCACAGCCCGTCGGCGCGCCTGTAGCCCTCGAAGCGCACGCGCCGCGTGTGCGTCAGCTCGCGCTCGACGTCCTGGACAGGCAATGGCATGGCGGCGGATTTTAGCACTCGCGCCTGCTAGAATTTTTCGTGCGTTACGTTCTCGCGCTCGATCAGGGCACGACCAGCTCGCGCGCCATCGTGTTCGACGAGGAAGGCGCCGCGGTCTGCAGCGCGCAGCGCGAATTCCGCCAGATCTACCCGCAGCCCGGCTGGGTGGAGCACGATCCGAGGGAAATCTTCGAGACGCAGCGCGACGTGGCGCGCGAAGCGCTTCAAAAGAAGAATATTCCCCTGAAAGATCTGGCGTGCGTCGGCATCGCCAACCAGCGCGAGACGACCATCGTCTGGGACCGCCAGAGCGGCGCGCCGATTCACAACGCCATCGTCTGGCAGGACCGGAGGACGGCGGCGCATTGCGAGCGGCTGAAGTCTTCAGAAGAACTGGTTCGCGAGAAGACCGGGCTGGTCATCGATCCTTACTTCAGCGGCACCAAGATCGCGTGGCTCCTCGACAACATTCCCGGCGCGCGAGCGCGCGCCGAGCGCGGCGAGCTCGCCTTCGGCACCGTCGATACCTGGCTCGCCTGGAAGCTCACCGGAAACCGCACGCACGTCACCGATCCCTCGAACGCCTCGCGCACCATGCTGTTCGACATCACGCGCGGCGACTGGGACGAGGAGCTGATGCGGCTGCTCGGCGTGCCGCGCGCCCTGCTGCCCGATGTGCACCCCTCCGCGCATGCCTTCGGCATGCTGCCGGCGAGCGTGCTCGGCGAGCCGCTGGTCATCGGCGGCATCGCCGGCGACCAGCAGGCGGCGCTGTTCGGCCAGGCCTGCCACCGGCCCGGCATGGCGAAGAACACCTACGGCACCGGCTGCTTCATGCTGCTGCACACCGGCGAACGCGTGGTCCGCTCGGCGAACGGGCTCGTCTCGACTGCCTGCGCGCAGGTTCAGAAAAAGGAATACGCTCTCGAGGGCAGCGTGTTCATCGGCGGCGCGGTAGTGCAGTGGCTGCGCGACGAGATGGGCTTTTTTGCCTCATCCTATGAAATCGAAGCCCTGGCAAATTCTGTCCTCGATAACGGCGGCATCTACCTGGTGCCCGCTTTCGTCGGTCTCGGCGCGCCTTACTGGGACCCGAACGCGCGCGGTGCCATCGTCGGCCTGACGCGCGGCACCTCGCGCGCGCACATCGCGCGCGCCGCGCTCGAATCGATCGCCTTCCAGAGTGCCGAGGTACTGGAAGCGATGCAGAAAGACTCTGGCGAAAGGCTGAGCGAGGTGCGCGTCGACGGCGGGGCTGCCGCGAACGACCTGCTGATGCAGTTCCAGGCCGACCTGCTCGGCGTCCCGGTGGTGCGGCCGAAGGTGCTGGAGACCACGGCGCTCGGCGCCGCCTATCTGGCCGGCCTGACCGTCAACCTGTGGAAATCGCGCGACGAGATCGCGGCGCACTGGAAGCTCGAGCGGCGCTTCGAACCGAGGATGGAGCGCTCCGAAGCGCAGGAAAAAATGGCTCGCTGGCGCGATGCTGTCAGCCGTTCCCGGAATTGGGCGAGTGCTTAAAAGCGGCGACGTAAGCGATCGTTTTCACGCAAGGGCCGCTTTCGGGCCCAAGAGCGGACATTCGCCACGTCCTAAAGCTCATCCCGCAGCCAGCGCCGGATAAAGCTGGCAGCCTCGTCCCACCTCACGATATAGAGCGCCTATCGCCCATCTTCGCCGTCCCGGCTTGTCGAATCGCTGGCATTGACAGCACGCGCAATATTGAGCGCGGCCAGACCATCTAGGGCTTTCAACGCTTCGTCCTTTACGACGACCAGCCCTGTGATCGGCGCGCGCTTATCGCCAAATACCAACCGCCTGCCGCCGTCACGGATTCGGCCGGTGAGCAGCGCTTTCTGGTCGATGCGCCGCAACGCGCCTCGATCGTCTATCGCGTAGATCGGCACATCGACCGAGAGGGCGATGGCCGCCGTATCGAGCCGTTGCGATTCCGTGCCGATCTTGCTGTCGGATAGGAGAGAAATCCGGCGAACCGCTAGATACGCTGCCTCGGACAGCGGGATCAGGTCTTTCTCCGAATGCATGATGCCGCCGCTCTCGGCGTTTTCGGTGAGCCACTCCAGAAGTATCTGGCGACTCGCATGCCCGCCGCACGCCGCGCAAACGACCTCTATCGGCTCGTTGGCCGCATCGTTCTGCGGGAGGAATTCGCTGCTGCCGCAGTACGGACATTTCGCTTTATTACCCATGGCCAATTCCCGAATCCACGGCGCCCATCGGGACAGCCGCTGATGAGGGGACCGTCCATCAGCGGCCCTGGGTTACTTCGCTGGCTTTTTCGCGATCGCCGAAAACGCCTCTTAATCCGCCCGAACCTCGATCTTGCGCGGCCGGATCTCCGGGCGTTTCGGGATGCGTAACGTGAGGACACCGTCCTTGAGGCTCGCGTCGACCTTGTCGCTTTCGAGCTCGCCGCTCAGCGCGAAGGTGCGCTGGTAGCGCGTCGACCGCACGTCGGCGTAGACCGGCTCCATGTCCTGCGGTATGTCGATACGCACCTCGGCATCCACGTCGAGCCGGTCCCGATTGACTTGGAGCGTGAGCCGCTCCTTCGACGCCCCCGGGACATCCATCTGCAACGTGATACCGTCGTCATCTTCGAAAATATCGGTCGCGGGCCGCAGCACGAGCTCCGGACGGCGGCCCTCGCGCTGCAGCGCATCGGGCTGGCGCGTGGCGACTTCTTTGGTTTCTGCCATGAGTTTCTCCTCGGTGGTGTTAGTTGAGTTGGATCGTGCGCGGCTTCGCCGATTCCTTGCGCTTGACCGTGATCTGCAGCACGCCGTCCCGGTAACGCGCCTCGACCCGATCGGGATCCACGTCCTCGGGGAGCGTGACGACGCGGCGGAAATCACCGGTGAAGCGCTCGCGGCGGTAGTAGGTCACCGCCTCGTTCGGCGGCAACTCCCGTTCGCCGGTCACGGTAAGCAGGTTCTGCTGCATCGAAAGCTCGATCTTCTTCGGATCGAGGCCAGCAGCGAAGAGGTAGATCTCGAGGTGGTCGGGCGTCGCGCCCACGTTAATCGGGGGGAAAGTTCCCCGCGCGACCGAGCGAACGCCCGTCGTCGCCGGCCATTGGTCGAAGAGATTGTCGATCTCCTCCTGCAGGCGCCTAAAGTCCTCGAACAGGCCGCCCTCGAACCCGGTAAGACTGCTAAACATAGCGGTGTCCTCCTTGAGTTGGGTTGTCTTGCGGAAGGGAAAATGTGGACCCGGGAGCGAACTTTCAAGCCCTGGTCAACGGCGCCCGCAGGGGCACCGCATTCGGCCAAAAAAAATGTAATTATGAGCGAGCCGGCTGTCTTTCAAGCCCCGAAGAACCGGGCCCCGAACGCTACCCGGCACTGAATCGGAGGATGACCGCCGCGCTGTCACCGCGGCGATCTATCAGTTCACGAATGAAGTCGATTTGTTGCGGCGCAAACACACGAGGCAAGCCCCATGGCAGCGGGCTGCGACGCGCGCGCGAGTGTTCCTCTTTGTGCCTTTTGGCATGCTTGATTCGACCTTGCCGTCCCGACGCCTATATCACTGGCGGTTTCACCAACGCGAGTGCTGTACGGTTTTTTAACTAAGTCTCTCTGAACCGCGGCCGCCTGACTGCGGTCTGAGCGGGATGTAACGCGCCGACGCCCCTAGCTCGCTCAGACACCGTTGCCCTGCCCAACCCAGACTATCGCTTCTTCAACTGATCCTCGAACTTCTGCCGCACCTTGTCGCGCAGCTCGTCCGAGGCCTTCACCACCGGCGGAAAGTCCTTGAGCATTTCGAAGGGCCGGCAGGCGTCGATGACCGCGCGCGAGTTCCAGGTCACGCCCTCCGGCAGACGCGGATCGAGCGGCCCGCTCCAGGTGCGGCGCAGGATGTCGATGTCCTCGGCCGGGTCGCAGCGCGTGCACATCGCCCAGAGCACCTCGTTGAGGTTCGCCGGGTCGACGTCGTCGTCGACGACCACCACGAAACGGCCGAGGTAGGAGCCCGACTGGCAGCTCGCGGCGAGCAGCGCCGCCTGCTTCGCATGGCCGGCGTAGGCCTGCTTGATCGAGATGACGTTGAACATGCGCGCGCAGCCCGGCTCGTGCACCCACACGCCGCGCACCCCTGACAGGCCGGCGCGCTCGACCTCGTCCCAGATCATGCCGGCCTTCATGACGCTCTTGGAGTACGAGAAGTCGGAAGGCGGCACCATCGGGCAGGCAAGGCCGAGGATCGGGTCGTTGCGGTGATAGATGCGCTCGACGCGCACCACCGGCTGCTCGCTGCGCCCGCCGGCGTAGTAGCCGGTGAATTCGCCGAACGGACCCTCGGGCAGCGTGTCTCCCGGGTGCAGCGCGCCTTCGAGCACGATCTCGGCGTGCGCCGGCATCGGCAGGCCGTGGAGCTCGCTTTCGACGACCTCGTACGGCGCGCCGCGATGCCCGGCCGCGTAGTCGTATTCCGACAAGCCGAAGCGGATCTCGTTGCCGCCGGCGAGGAACAGCAGCGGATCGTGGCCGCAGCTGATCAGCACCGGGCAGGGCTTGCCCTGCTTGAAATACTTCTCGCGGATCTGGCGCCCGTGCTTGCCGGGCGACATCCACAACCCGACCTTGTCCGGGCCGTGCACCATCGCGCGGTAGGTGCCGCAGTTCACCCAGTTCTCCTCCGGGTCGCGCATGATCACCAGGTCGTCGGTGCCGATGTAGCGCCCGCCGTCGTGCTCGTGCAGGAGCGGCGCGGGGAATTTCAGGACGTTTACATCACTGCCTTTCAGTACGTTTTCCAGGACCGGCCCGTCGTTTACTACGCGCGGCGGAATCGGCTTGTGCACCTTCATCCGATCGCGATAGGCGCGCACCACGTCGAGCGGATGCGACGGCACCGGGAAGCCGAGCGTGATCGCCATCCGGCGCGCGGAATTGGTGAGGCCCGACGCCGCGCGGCAGCCCGGGTAGCCAGGGATGTCCTCGAACAGGATCGCCGGCGGATGGTCCTGCCGGTAGACGATCTCGGCGAGCGTGCCCATCTCCAGTTTCCAGTCGGCACCGCGGATGCGCAGCAGCTCGCCCGCGCGCTCCATGCGCTCGATCGCCTCGCGCAAGTCGGCATGCGGGCGATCGTAGTCGTTCCACAGACGCAGGGGTTTGTTCATCTCATCCGACGCCCCGCCTTTCAATACGTGCCGCGGAACGCGTCCTGGTTGCGCTGATAGGCCGTGTTCGTCTGCTGCGGGTTGCGGTTGACCAGCGGCCGCGCGTAGAGCGGGTGCTTCAGGCTTCTCACTTCGTGCTCGATCTCGAACAGCGGCTGGTTCGATTTCGGATCGACGATTCTCTGGAAGCGCCACTCGTGCTCGCCGGTCTCCATGGTGATGAGGCCGCGCTCGAGCAGCTTCTTGTAGGGCGTCGAAAAGTCGGCGATGTAGATCTCGATATGGTGACCGTCGTAAGGCGGGATCGGCGCGCGCGTTTCGGTGTACCACAGGCGCTGGCCGCGCCCGATCGGCACTTCCGCCGAGGGCGCCCCCTGGCGCTTCACGACTTTCGACGGCGCAGCCAGGATCTCGGTGTAGAAGCGCGCAATCCCGTCGGCGCTGCCCGGCGGCACGTCAAACTCCACGTACACGATCCCGAGCTCGGTGTCGCCGAACTCCGCTCCCGGCGCATGGCAGCGCACGCGATTGCCCCAGGGACAGGTCGCTTCCACCGCAGCGTCCTTCTCCTGCCACGAAAATTTGCTGCCCTTCAGACCGGGAGCGACTCGTTCCATGCGCTTCTTGAGAGCGTCGAGCTCCGGCACCACGAAGCCGATCGTGCCGCGCAGGATCTGCGGGTCGCGGCTCGGCATGTGGATCTGCGTGCGGCCGTAGTTGACCCACATGTTCTCCAGGCCGACAAAAATATACGGGTCGCGCGTGCCGCCGAGCGCCACCACGTAGAACAGCGTCGTCGGCCGCTGGTCGGGCTGCGTCACGTTGACGTGCTCGAGCAGCACGATGTTGCCGACGTCCTCGGTGGTCCGGTCGAAATGCCTGGTTTTTGTGTCCATGCTGAGCTCCTCGGCGCGCTGTCTATGGTATCAGGCGTGCCATACCCGGGCAGCGAACTCCGGGTAGTCGGCTGCGATTTCCTTCGCCACCCGGCCGCGCAGCAGCGCCAGCTGCTCCGCAGTCGGGCCGGAGGTGGTCGAGACGCGAGCGGGCGAATCGAAGCCGAAACCCGTTTCGGCGTGGATCTCGTCGACGTCATGTCCCGGATGCACGCTTTCCAGGCGGAAGCGCCGCGCCTCCTTCTGCCAGGAAAAGAGCGCCATGCCGGTCAGCAGGGCGAAAGGCTCGCCGCGTGCCGAGACGAACTCGACGCGGGGCACCAGCGCGCGCCGCGAGTGCTCCTCGCGGAAGAGGATCGTGCGCGGGATCACCGCGTACATGAACGCCGAGCCGAAGGAACCCGGAAAGCGCTTCTCTCCGGCGCGCACCAGGTTGATATTGGCCTCGCCGTCGATCTGCGCGCCGCCGAGAAAGAACACGTCGATGCGCCCCTGCCCGGCGAGGTCGAACAGCTCGCGCGAGCCTTCGGTGAAGGGGTTAGCGCGCCGGCGCTGGTGCAGCGAGACGCGCAATGACGGTTTTTCGGCTTTTAAGAGAAAAGCTCCGGTCGCAGGGATCGGGGACGCGGCGCCGATGGCGACGTGGCGCGCCTCGCCGATCAGCCGGGCAATCACGCAGGCAAGGAGTTCTTCTTTCTTGTACAAACGAATTCGTCCAGGTAGCGCTGGAAGCCTTCACGCGTCCTCGCGGCGCGCGCGTAGTGCGCGAGGTGCGCGTCGTCGATGCCGTATACCTCCGCGACGCCGAGCGGCCAGGCGCCGCGCTCCGCTCGTGCCACCGCCGTCACGTACACCGAGTTCAATATTCCAGGGGCGAGAAGTTCATCCTCAAGCATGTCGCCGGGGCGCTTCTCTTCATAGGTCACGTAAGTTGCTTTTGCGGCGTGCGCGATGGTGGCGAGCTCCCTGCGGCGCCCGATCCACACGTTGCCGGCTTCATCGGCCCAGCGCGCGTGGAACAAAGCAACGTCGGGCTGAACAGCAGGGACGAGCAAAATGGGGTCTGTCCCTGAATTCAGTGGATTGTTGACGACTTTCCAGTCGTTTCGGTGCTTGAGGAGATCCGAGCCGAGAACGCCGCGCAGCGGCATGAAAGGCACGCCCTTCTCGGCTGCCTGCAGCGCGGTGTGGATCGCCGGGCAGGTTGCATCGCGTATCTCGATCTCGCCGTTCTGCGCTGCTTCGGTGAAACGCGGCGCGAGCCCCGCCTCGCCGAGCGACACGGCGCTCGTCTCGATCTCGGCGACGCAGCCTGCGCCGATCAGCAGATCTGCAGAAAATCCCAACACGGGAACCCCCAAAAGCTTGAGTCCCCGAGCCCGCCGACGGATCAAGGCCCGCACCACCTCCATCGCCGGCAGCGAGTAGTCCGGCGGCAGCCCGATCAGCGCGCCGTCGGGGATCTCCTGCGCAACGGACTCCCCATCCGGGAGAAAATGCGTCAGGCGGTACCCCCGACCGTGAGGCCCTCGATTTTCAAGGTGGGCTGGCCAACGCCCACCGGAACGCTTTGCCCCTCCTTGCCGCAGGTGCCGATGCCCGAGTCGAGCGCGAGATCGTTGCCGATCATGCTGATGCGCGTCAGCGCGTCGGGCCCGTTGCCGATCAGCGTCGCGCCTTTCACGGGGTGCGTGACCTTGCCGTCCTCGATCAGGTAGGCCTCGGCAGCCGAGAACACGAACTTGCCGTTGGTGATGTCGACCTGCCCGCCGCCGAAGTTAGTCGCGTAAAGGCCTTTGCTGACGCTGGCGATGATCTCCTTGGGATCGTGCGAGCCGGCGAGCATGTAGGTATTGGTCATGCGCGGGAGGGTGACGTGCGCAAAGGACTCGCGCCGAGCGTTGCCGGTGAGCGGCATCTTCATCAGCCGCGCATTCAGGCTGTCCTGCATGTAGCCGCGCAGCACGCCGTCCTCGATCA
>Ga0209472_1000145_pt1 | contig 42463 bp, 46 predicted proteins | sample GraSoiAngelo_130_FD_185887 | JGI IMG/M metagenome (GOLD analysis project Ga0209472, IMG submission 185887) | Grasslands soil microbial communities from the Angelo Coastal Reserve, California, USA - 14_0929_02_20cm (SPAdes) (version 2) | ecosystem: Environmental > Terrestrial > Soil > Grasslands ... | reverse complement strand
TGCCACTCCGCGGACGGATCCTGGCGGTCTCGCCGACCAACGCCGACATCAGCTTCTTCGAAGGCCAGGCGACGCTCGGGAGCGTCATCGCGGCGAAGCGTGCGGACGCGGTCTCCGAGTCGCTGCCGCTCCACCCGAGCGCTTCGGAGATCGACCGAGTGGTGAGCGCGTCGCGGGCGGCCGACGTCGTGGTCGTCGGGACGACCAACCTGTTCGCGTATCCCGAGCAGGTCGACCTGGTGAGGGCGCTCGCGAAGGAGAAGCCCGTCGCGGTCGTCGCTCTTCGCGGTCCCTACGACATCCTGAGCGTTCCCGAGATCACCGCGTACCTCTGTGCGTACGACTCGCGCGAACCGAGCCTGGTGGCAGCCGCGGAGGTCCTTCTCGGAGAGCGCAAGCCCGCGGGTTCGCTACCCGCTGTCGTGCCGGGGATATTCAGCATCGGTGCGGGCATGCGCGATTTCGCGTGACCGACATCGCCGCCGCCGCGAAACGCATCCTCGACGAGGCCATCGGCGCTCTCTGCACGGCGGCGGTCGTGCGTGTCGAGCGCCGCGGCTCGGTCGACACCTACGCGGCCGGCACGCTCTGTCCGGATCCGAGCGCCGGACCCGACGGGCCCTGCACCGCTACGTCGCTCTTCGATCTCGCGTCTCTCACAAAGCTCGCGACGACCGCGCTCGTGCTCTCGTTCGTGCGCGAGCGGCAGCTCGAGCTCGACATGCCGTTTCGCGAGCTCGTCCCGGACTTCCGCGGCGGCAACAAGGACCGAGTCACGCTCCGGCAGGTCCTCACCCACACCGCCGGCCTCGCCTGGTGGAAGTCCTTCTGGAAGGAAGCGACCTCTCCGGATGAGCTGGTGTGGCTCGCGGCGCGCGAGCCGCTCGCGCAGGACATCGGCGAGTTCCGCTACAGCGACCTCGGCTACATCATGCTCACGGCCGGACTGGCGCGCGTCGCAGGCGAACCATTCCGCGCGGTGATGGACAGGCGCGTCCTCGACGTTGTCGAGGCGCGAACGTGCGAGTTCGGGCCGCGGCCGGCCATTGAGTGCGCCGCGACCGAAGTGGACACCGAGTGGCGCCGTAAGCGCCTGCGCGGCGAGGTCCACGACGAGAACGCCTACGCGATGGGCGGCGTCTCCGGGCACGCCGGGCTGTTCGGGACCGCGGCGGACGTCGCCTCGCTGATCCGCGTTTACCGCGACGGCGCCGTTATCGGGAACGAGCTCCGTGATCTCGCGCGCACCGAGGCGTACCGCGGCGGTGGCGTGCGACGCGGCATCGGTCTCGTGCTACGCCCGCCCGAGGGCCTGCCGGTCTTCAGCGAGGACGCGTTCGGACACACAGGGTTCACCGGGACGAGCGTGTGGGTCGATCCGGCGAAGGACCTCACGCTCGTCCTCCTCACGAACCGCGTGTACTTCGGTCGGGCCAACGACGAGGACCTGTACCGCTTCCGCGTCGCGGTCTACGAGGCGCTGGCCAGGCCCTGACTCAGGGCACCGGGATGGTGCGGGTGCCGCTGCCAACGCCCTCCCAGTCCACCGACAGGACGTAGTTTCCGGATCCCTCCGTCTGCCAGAGCCAGCTGCCAGTGACCGTCATCCGGGAGCGGTCGGTCCCGCCGCCCTCCGACGCTCCGCCGAGCTGCTGCCGCTCACGACCGTTCGCGTCGACGAGGCTCACCCTGAAAGCAGGACGTCCCTTGAGGCCGTCCGGGATCTCGCGATTGAATTCGTCGATGTCGACTGGGTCGATCTTGAATTCGACGAGCAACCCCACCGCCAACGCGCGGACCCGCGTAAACGAGAGGCGCGCGCCGCCGAGCTGGATCGGGCCGGGTGCAGTCAGGTCGAGACCTTCGTCGACGGCAAGGGTCCCCGTCAGATCCCATCGTCCAGCGATCGTCCTAGAGGCGGGGGGCAGTCCCTCCTCGATGGACGTGAACGCCACGTGAAGTCGAGCACCGACCGTCGCGGCCAATCCCTCGATCGGCTGGAATAGGAGCGCGCTCTCACCGGTGGTCATGTTCGAGGTAGCGCCGACCATCCGATAGGTATGACCGAATTGATCGGACAGGCGGATCTCCCCGAACGGAGCGAATGCGCGCGCAGGAGGGTCGATGCGGACGAACAGGATCGTCCGGGCCGCGTCCGCGTAGCCGCCGACGAGCTCCGCGGTGTAGCCACCAGAAGTGACCCTGTCGCCGAAGGCGCTCACGCGATGCGGCATCCCCGCGAGCCCGAACTGGCGGAGCATTGGTCCGCTGATGGATCCGGCGAGCGGCGCGTCAGCGAGGGCCTGCGCGAAGACCGGTGCGTAGTAACTCGCCGCGGCGCTGACGAGAAGAAGCGCGAGCGGAACGGCAGCGAGGACACGCCAGCGAATAGACAAGCCTCGCGGCTTTCGACGAGCGGCCAGCGCGCGCTGAGTCACGCGACTTACGTCGACGGGGATCTCCAGCGTCGCGATTCGCAGCGCCAAGGCGTCGTCCGAAAACTCGGTCATCTCAACCCTCCACCAACAAGAACGCGCAAGCGGTCAAGAGCGCGACCAATCGCGCGGCGGGCGGATTCGGCGCTCAAACCGACGATCTGTCCGACTGAGGCTGTATCAAGGTCCGCGACGAAACGGAGTCCGAGCAGCTGACGGTCACGCGGGGATAGGCGCGCGATCGCCTCGAGCAGCTCACCCGCCGACAGACGCTCGACCGCGACTGCCTCGAGATCCACGACCGCGGAGTCGCGGCGCGCAAGCCGACCGGTCAGCAACGCGCGAAGCCGAGCCTTCCGGGTCGCGTCCTTTGCGGTATTGGCGACGATGCGCCAGAGCCAGCCTTCCATCGAGCCACGCCGCGGATCGAAGCGGTCGAGCTTGGTGATCGCCTTTAGCAGGGCTTCCTGCGCGATCTCCTCCGGATCTCCGTCCCGGCCGGCAACGACGGCCGCGAACCGGCAGACGCGGTCCGCGTACAGGGCGCAGAGCTCCTCTGGGGTCACGGGCGCGATGCTGGCATGAGAGCCCAGCGACACACTGATGTCGGCCACATGATGACTACGCTCGAGATCACTGAAACCGGACAGCACGGCAGAATCAGGAGGTGATCGCGATTGGAATGATGTCCGGCACGTCGGTGGACGGGATCGATATCGCCGCGGTCGATGTCGATGGCGATGACATCAAGGTGATCTCGACCGGGCACCGCGATTACGACGAGGGCCTGCGGAAACGGATCCTCGCCGCTGCATCCGGCGAAGCGGTGGGCGCCGCGGAGCTTGCGGCGCTCCACGTGGCGATCGGCGATGCGTACGCCGAGACTGTGGTCGCTTTCGTTCCGACCCTCGGCGCATTTCCCGCTGTGATCGCGATGCATGGCCAGACCGTGGCGCACCTTCCAAGGCGCGCAACGCTCCAACTCGGCGACGCGTCGCGTGTCGCACTGCGTGCCGGCGTGCCGACGATCGCCGACTTTCGGAGCGCGAACGTCGCCGCCGGTGGCGAGGGCGCGCCGCTCGTTCCGTTCGCCGACTTCGTGCTCTTTGGCAATCGCGCGCCTGTCGCGCTTTTGAATCTCGGCGGCATCGCGAACCTCACGCTCATCCCCAAAGCGGACGCCGAGAGCGTGATCGCGTTCGACACCGGACCCGCGAACATCCTGAGCGACCTGATCGCGCAACGCGATGGCAAGCGGTTCGACGAGGCGGGGGGCGGGGCGGCGCGCGGCCGCGTCGACGAGCGCGCTCTCGGCTGGGCCTTCGGCAACGAGTATTTCGCGAAGCGCGCGCCGAAGAGCACCGGCCGCGAGGATTTCGGCCAGCCGTTTGCGGACGAGCTCGCACGACGGGTCACCCACAACGGAGGGACGCGAGACGATGCGCTCGCGACGGCGATCGCGCTCACGGCCCGCACCGTCGCCGACGGGCTGAGGCGTGAGACGCCCGGGGGCACAACGTGGCGCGAGCTCATCATCGCCGGCGGCGGAGCTCGCAACCCCACGCTCGTGAGCGCGCTCCGCGCGGCGGTCGCGCCGACACCGGTGCGGACGAGCGACGAGCTCGGCATTCCGGTGACGTCCCGCGAGGCTGTGGCGTTCGCGATCCTCGGGGCGTACCGCATGCAGGGAAAGCCGAACATCCTCTCCAAAGCGACCGGCGCATCGCGTGCCGTCTCCGGCGGAGCGATCCACCAGCCCTGATGACCGGACCGCTCGTCGTGGGGATCGATGCGGGCGGATCGAAGACGCGCGCGTTCGCAGTCGATCGCGACGGCGGCGTCATCGGCCGCGGTGCGGGCGGCGGCGCGAATCTGCTGTCATCGCCCGATCCCGCCGGATCGATCGGTGCGGCGCTCGCCGAATCGCTGGCCGGCGCGATCCCGGTCGCCGTCGTGCTCTCGTGCTCGGGTGGCGATCGCCCCGCCGATCGGGAGCGCGGCCGTGCGATCCTCACGCAGCTCGTCGGCCCAACGGTCCGCATCGACGTCACACACGATGCGATCGCCGCTCTCTACGCCGGCAATCCGATGGGGTGCGGCGTCGTGCTCATCGCCGGGACCGGGTCGATCGCATTCGGCCGCAACGACGAAGGCCAGGAGCAGCGCGCGGGCGGCTGGGGCTATCTCATCGGCGACGAGGGATCCGGAGTCTGGCTCGGGCTCGAGGGCCTGCGCGCGGCGGCGCATCACGCGGACGGGCGTGGCGCGGGGACGGCGATCACCACGCATCTGCTGCGCGATCTGGGGGTCGACACGTTCATGGACGTGATCCCGCTCCTCTACGGCCGGCCTCACCCGGCTCCCGCGATCGTCGCGGCGGTCTGGGCCGTCGGACGCGCAGCCGCCGAAGCCGACGCGATCGCCGTGTCCATCGTCCAGCGTGGCGCGCACGCCCTCGCCCGCGCCGCGTCGACGGTCGCGACGGGACTGCGGATGACCGAGGGCCCGGTCTACCTCGCCGGCGGCGCGTTCGAATCCGTCGCCTCGCTCGAGCGCGCGGTGCGCGGCGAGCTCCTAAGGATGCTGCCGGGCGCAGCGGTCGAGCCGGTGCGCGAGGAGCCCGCGATGGGCGCGGCGCGCCTCGCCATGCGCCTCGCATGGGGAGCGTGATGGAGCGGCAGACCGAGTCGCGCAATCCCCGCGCTCGAAACCTGAGCACGATGTCGACGCGGAAAATGCTTGAGCTCATCAACGACGAAGATGCGACGATCGCGGGAGCGGTCCGCGCGGCGATCCCCGAGATAGAGCGCGCCGTCGATCTCATCGTCCCGGCCCTCGCGAGCGGGCATCGGCTGTTCTATGTGGGCGCGGGGACGAGCGGCCGGCTCGGCGTTCTCGACGCGAGCGAGATGCCGCCGACGTTCGGCGTGGAGCCGGAGCTCGTGACCGGCATCATCGCGGGCGGGGACCACGCGCTCCGCATGTCGATCGAGGGCGCCGAGGACGCGTCACTGGGACTCCGCGATCTCGCGGAGCATGTGACAGCCGGAGACGTCGTCGTTGGGATCTCGGCCAGCGGACGCGCACCTTATGTGGTCGACGCGATCGAAGGTGCGAAGCGGGATCTCGACGCCGCGGCGACGATCGCAATCACGTGTACTCCAGGCTCCGCGCTCGCTCGCGCCGCGGATGTTGCGATCGTGGTCGAGGTCGGCCCCGAAGTCATCGCCGGGTCGAGCCGCATGAAGGCCGGGACCGCGACGAAGCTCGTGCTCAACATGCTGTCGACCACCTCGATGGTGAAGCTCGGCCGAACGCGCGACGACCTCATGGTCGACCTTCGTCCAACGAACGAGAAGCTGCGGCAGCGCGCTATCCGGCTCGTCGAACAAGAAGCGCACGTGTCGGCCGAAGAGGCGACGCGTCGGCTCGAAGCGTGGGGCTGGCACGTGCGTGCCGCGATCGAGAATCGTTGGCCCGCCTCCTGATCGTCAACGCGGACGACTTCGGTCGCTCCGCGGGCGTCAACCTCGGCATCGTCCGGGCGCAGCGCGAGGGCATCGTCACCAGCACGACCTTGATGACGAACGCGCCAGGCACGACGCACGCGGCAGCGCTCGCGGCCACGAGGCCAGGCCTGGATATCGGCGTCCACCTCGTCCTGACCTATGCGAAGCCGCTTCTGAACCCCTCCCGGATCCGCTCGCTGGTACGCGAGGACGGATCGTTCTGGCGTCCGACGGAGCTCCTCGCCCGCTCGATCGATCGCCGAGAAGCGCTCATGGAATACCGCGCTCAATTCGCGCGCGCTGGGGAGCTCATTGGAAGGGAGCCGACGCATATCGACACCCACCACTGGGTCCACGATCACCCCGCGCTCTCGTGGGCGGTCTGCGAGCTCGCCGTGGAGACGGGCGCGGCCGCGCGCACACACACGCCGGAGCAGCGGGACGAGTACCGTGCGAAAGGCGTGCGTACGCCCGATCACTTCACGCGCGAGTTCCAGCATCCCGGCCACATCGAGGTAGCGGATCTGCTCGCGCTGCTGTCGCGACTCGAGGAGGGCGTCACCGAGCTCATGTGCCACCCGGGCGAGCCGGACCCCGAGCTCATGGCGACGTCCGCATACGCGCGCGAGCGTCCACTCGAGCTCGCTGCGCTGATCGATCCGCGTGTCCGCAGCGCGATCGAACGCGACGGCATCAGCTTGACCACCTTCGCCGCCCTGTGAACTCGTTCGAACGCGTCACAGCGGCGTTCAGCGGCCACGCGGTCGACCGCGTGCCCTTCGCGGTGTGGCGTCACTTCTATCCGGACGAGAACGAGGGCGCCGCGAAGCTTGCCGAGACGACGATCGCGTTCACCAAGCGGCATCAGCTCGACCTGATCAAATACAACCCGCGCGCGCACTACCACGCCGAGCCGTGGGGCACGCGTTACCGCTACGGCAAGGACGGCCGTCCGGTCCTGGACCGCTACGCCGTACGGAAGCCCGAGGACTGGGGGCGCATAGGGCGGAAGTCCGTGCGCGAGCCGGCGTTCCAGGAGCTTCTCCACGGGATGCGTCTTGTGCGGGGGGTGCTCCCCGACACGCCGCTCCTCGCGACCATCTTCACGCCGCTCGGTGTACTGGAGCGCCTCGCCGGAAGGGAACGCGTGCTCGGCGATCTGCGGACGAGGACCGACGTTGTCGTCGCCGCGCTCGAGGCCGTCGCCGAGACGTATTCCGACCTCGCCTCGGCACTCTGCGAGTACGCCGACGGGATCTTCCTCGCGACGACGGCCTGGGCGCGTCGCGACACGCTCGACGAGGGTGAATACCGGCGTTTCGGAACGACGTACGACCTGCGGGTTCTGGCGGGCGCGGGCGGTGCCGCGCTCAACGTGCTGCACGTGTGCGGTCCAGGCGCGCGCGTCGTGGAGCTCGCGCGCTATCCCGTCGCGGCGGTCTCGTGGAATCCGCGCCTTCTGGGAAACCCCGACCTCGCGGCTTTCCTTGCCGCGGTGCCGTCGCGCGGGGCCATCGGAGGACTCTCGGACGAGGCGTTCGTGGCGACCACCACCGCGATCGCCAAAGGCGAGGCTCGTGAAGCCCTCGCGCAGACGACGGGTCGCCGATGGCTTGCCGCCGGCGGATGCACGATCCCGGTCGAATCGCGCCCCGAGAACATCGACGCCGCGAGAGACGCACTGGTTGGATAAGGCACTGTGGGTCGTCCGCGACAAAATCACGACGAAGGGGGCGATCGACGATCTCATGGCCGACGCCACGACGAGAGGGATTCACGACGTCGTGGTCCAGGTCCGGGGTCGGGGCGACGCGTACTACGCGTCCACGCTTGAGCCGCGCGCCGAGTCGTTAACGGGTGAGTTCGACCCGCTCGCGCATCTGGTTCGCGCCGGCGCAGCGGTGGGTGTGCGCGTGCATGCCTGGGGCAACGTCTTCTTTGTGTGGTCGAGCCCCGGAGGGGCGCTTCCCTGGGCGCCCGAGCACCTTGTGCGACGGCACCCGGAGTGGCTGCTGAGGCCGGCAGGCGTGAAATATCTCGACCCTGTGGGCGGAAGCGATTGGGAGGGGATCTACATCGATCCGAAGAGCACCGCGGCGCGCGAGCACACCCTCGCGGTCTTCACGGACATCGTGTCGCGCTACCCGGTCGAGGGCTTCCACTACGACTACGTGCGCTACCCGCAAGTCACCTACGCGGGATCCCCAGACGATCACGCTGCCGTGACCGCGCTGGTGGCGGAAGGCGCGAAGCGTCTTCGCGCCGCACGGCCAGGCCTGGTCATCTCCGCTGCCGTGTTCCCCGACCCGGAGATCGCGCGCGATCGTGTCCTGCAGCGTTGGCCGGACTGGGCGCGGGCCGGCCTTGTCGATCTGCTCTGTCCCATGGCGTACCGTCGCGAGACAGCGGAGGTCGCGCGTCTTCTGAAAAAAGCGCGCGCGGCCGCGCCGAGAACGCGGATGTGGGGAGGTCTCATGGCATACGCAGGCGAGCGCGCGCTTCTCCGCGAGCAAGTGCGGGCCGCAGAAGATGCAGGATGCGAAGGCGCGATCCTATTCGCGTACGACCCGACGCAACGCGATCTGCTGGATATTTTCGCGACGGCCTGACCTCTTAAATTCAGGCGTTTCGCTCACACCGAAATGCCGTTCTAGGATGTGCGCTCCATGCCCGAACAGCCGACACCAACCCCGGTTGCACCGCCCCCCGAGGAGCCCCAGCGCGCCGACCCGCTCGCTTCGGCCGTGGCCGAGGCCGTCGGCAAGCTCCGGCGCACGGCCGGACTCTCCGAGCGCGCCGCGGCACGCCGGCTCGGCACTTCGCAGACGCAGCTGCGCCGCATGGAGGATCCGCGCTACCTGCCGTCGCTCCGTTCACTCGCCCGGGTGGCCGCCGCCTATGGCTACCGGTTGTCGGTCGAGTTCCAGCCGCAGGACGCCCCGAAACAAAAGCCGCCTGCGAAGCCGCCAAAGCGGGCGCCGGTCACAAGGTCCGTGTCACCTTCGCGAGGCCGGCGGGCCGCTCCGGGTCGCGCCCGTGGCGGCGCGCGAGGGCGACGGCGAGCTGCTGCCCCGCGACGACGAAGCTGATCGGAACGAGCGTTTCGGAGAGCGGCGCGCGCAACAGCACCGCGTCGCGAGCTTTCTCCGCCACACGCTCGTCGTTCGTGATCGCGTAGACCCGGGCCCCCCGTTCGGAGAGGGATGTTGCCAGGAGCCGCGCTTCCGTCTCCGTCACGCCGCGCGAGCTGAGGAGGAGCACCGGCGTCCGAGGCCGCAAGAGAGTGCGGGGACCGTGAGCGAAGTCGGCGCTCGAGTAGGGCTCGGCCCAGACCCGGGCGAGCTCCTTCACCTTGAGCGCGGTCTCGAGTGCGGCGGGGTAGAGGTAACCGCGACCGAGGACGATCACCGTCGGCGCGCGCCCGATCGCGCGCGCCAGGCGCGCCGCGTCGCGCTCCGCGTCGACCGCCTCCTGGACCGCCTCGGCTAAGCCCGCGAGCGACAGGGCGCTGCGGCCGCGCGCTTCCGCGGTCGTTGCCGCCAGGAGCGCCAGCCCCACGCACGTCGCGGTGAATGTCTTCGTCGCAGCGACCTCGCGCTCGGGCCCGGCGCGTAGCGCGAAGACGTGCTCGGCTGTGCGACCAAGCTTCGATCGCGGTCGATTTGTTAGTGCGATCGTGACGGCGCCTGCTCGCCGACCCTCAGCGACGACACCCGCGACATCGGGCGACGCGCCGGACTGCGAGATGCCTATAACAGCGCCGCGCGCGTATGAGGGCGGTGCCTGATAGCGAGTGACCAGCGAAGGGGCCGCCAGCGCCGTGACGACGCCGGCGACGCTCTCGAACAGGTACTTCCCGTACGTCGCGGCATTGTCGGATGAGCCGCGCGCGACAAGGGTGATGTGCTCGACTCCCGCGAGCGCCCGGCCGAGGGTGCGCGCCTCGGGCCAGCCTTCGTCCAGGAGCCGGCGGACCACCCGCGGCTGCTCGGCGATCTCGTCATGGAGCGACATGCCTGCGGATGATGCCCGACCGGTACCACCGAGCAGCGAAACGAACCGAACTTTCACAAGTTCGGTGAGGTTCCGCCCGTAGCATTTAGCCCGTGACCGCACGCATCGTTGTGGTCGAGGACGATCCCTCGGTGGCCGAGCTGGTCATGCTCTACCTGCGGAATGCCGAGTTCATCGTGGTGCACGCGCGCACGGCAGCAGAGGCGCGCCTCAAGTTCGACGAGGAGAAGCCCGCGCTCGTCATCCTCGATCTCGGCCTCCCGGACGCGAACGGCCTCGATCTGTTGCGCGAGATCCGTAAGCACGCGGACACGCCGGTGCTCGCGCTGACCGCGCGTGCGGAGGATGTCCAGAAGATCGAAGCGCTCGAGTCGGGCATGGACGATTACATGACCAAGCCGTTCAACCCCAAGGAGCTGGTCGCTCGCGTGCGCGCGATCCTGCGGCGAACGTCGGGGATGCCGGGCGGCGGCCGCACGCTGGTAGTGGGAAACGTACGCATCGATCCGGCGCGTCACGAGGTGCACGTCAGTGACCGCGCGGTCTCTCTGCGCGCAAAGGAGTTCGAGCTTCTCGAAGCGTTCTGCCGGCAGCCTGGGATAGTCCTGACCCGCGACCGCCTTCTCGAGGATGTCTGGGGTTTCGCGTATCCAGGCGAGACGCGCACGGTGGACGTCCACGTGAAGCAACTGCGCGACAAGCTCGCAGGCGCCGACGCGAAGATCGAGACCGTGTGGGGCGTAGGTTACAAGCTAGTGAGGACGAGGGACCAGACGGAGTCTGGTCATGAGGACGAACGACGCTTGTGAGCGCGCAGCGATACAAGCTCGTGGCGCCGACCTAAGCGATGCCGCGCAGCATCGCGACCCGGCTCTTCCTGTCCTATATCGCGGTCGTCGTCGTCGGTCTCGCGGTCGCCGCGGTCGCGATCTCGGGGCTTCTGCTTCGGTACGAAGATGACCAGACGCGCGTCCATCTCGAGGAGCTTTCAGCCCCGTTCCTCACTGCGATCCAGACGGGCGTCCGCGCCGGACAGCAGCCGCGAGAGATCGTGGACGCGCTCACGGAGCAGGCACATGCCGCAAACACGCGACTTCTCATCACGACAGCGGCACGGCGCGTGGTGATCGACAGCGACGGAAGGCTCGTCGGTTCGATCCTCCCTCAGCCCTCCGCATCGAACATCGGTGAATTCACCGAGAGCCCTGACCAATGGCTCTTCGTCCGCCAGCAGCTGCGGCAGGCCGCGGCGGGCGGTGTTGGCCTCGGCTTCATCGTCGTCGCGCGGCCGCGCGCGGTCCTCACCGACACGCTCCGCGCGCTTCTCCCGTCACTCGCCCTCAGCGGTCTCGTCGCGCTCGCGTTCGCCGTCCTTGTTGCGGCGCTGCTCGCGCGGACGATCACGCGCCCGTTGCGCGATCTCGTCGGCGGCGTGAGGCGATTCGCGGGCGGCGACTACGGCACGCGGGTCCCGCTCGCCGGACCCAGCGAGGTCGCGGAGATGGGCACGGCGTTCAACGAGATGGCAAGCGAGATCCAGCGCTCGCGCGGGAGCGAGCAGGCGTTCCTCGCCGACATCTCGCACGAGCTCCGCACGCCCCTCACCTCGATCCAGGGGTTCGCGCAGGCGATCGTCGAGGGCGAGGCGCGCGGCGACGCGGTATCGCACGTCGCCGAGATCATCCACCGCGAGGCCCGGCGGCTTGTGCGGATGGTCGAGGGGCTGCTTCAGGTCGCCCGCCTCGAATCGGGCGGGCAATCGATGGCGCGCGAAGATGTCGTGCCCGCGCGCTTGCTCGAGAGCGCTGTCGCCGCGCTCGAGGTACAGGCAAAGACTGCCGGCGTGTCGTTCGACGTCGAGGGTGCAGAGGCGTTGCCTTCGTTGCGAGGCGATCCCGATAAGCTTGCGCAGCTCTTTCTCAACGTGCTCGATAACGCCATGAAGCACTCACCCCGAGGGACGACTGTTCACGTCCGCGGCAGTCGCGACGATGGAGCCGTCGTGGTTCGGGTGCGCGACGCCGGTTCGGGTCTCCCGCAGGGCGCACAGACACGGCTCTTTCAGCGTTTCTATCGCGGAGAGAACGCGCAGCGCGACGGTGCCGGTCTTGGGCTCGCAATCGCGCAGGCCATCGCGCAAGCGCACGGCGGTTCGATCCGAGCGTCGAATGTCGACGGTGGGGGTGCGGAGTTCACCGTGCGGTTGCCGATCGCAAGGACCTAGTCGGCCTGCACTAACCAGATCGCGGAGTTCGCGACGAGATAGAGACGGTCAGCCCGCCCTATCGCACGCGTGAAGTCCAGCTGGTGGCCGTCGGCAATTGCGTGACCCATTTCACTCCGGCCCGACTCGGGGAAGTAGCGAGTGAGCGAACTCGGGGCGCCGTAGTCCCCAGCGAAGAGCACGGTCCGTTCGCCGACTGCAAAAGCATGCGCCCCCACACCCGGTGTGTCGGGCCATATCGCTCCGAGTCGCTTATCGACAAGCCTCACGAGCGGAAAAGCTTTGAAGTAGTAGACCCAAACGTCGTCGTCGGCCGCCACATTCAGCGCATAACAGTCGTCGATGACCGGAACGCGGTCGTCGTCGGCGACCGAGTCGGCGAACGACAACACACGCTTGCCTGCTGCATCAAAACAAGCGAGGCCAGGCTCTCCGGCACCGTAGACGCCCTCGTCGTGGTAGCCGACCCAGACCTCTGAGCGCACTGAAGTTTGAACATTGTTGATTCCGTCGCCGAGGAGAATCTTGCCGATCAGCCTCCCCTCGGAATTCCAGACATCGCCGTTCCTCTTGTCGCGCATCGCCTCGTAAATCCCCGGGGTAACCAGAAGAAAGTTGCCGTCGCCGATCGGCTGCACGTGCGTGTACGCGGCGCCCTCATGCTGGAATTCGAAAACGTCGAACGACCCGACTGTGCGTCTGTACAGCCGGTAACGAGTAGTCCGACCCGCCCGTCGAGCGTCGAACGGAGTGTCCGCAGCAAGTAGGAGAACAGCAAAGTCGGGTCCCACTCCGGTCGCGGCCCACCCCCAACCATTCGGAATAATCGGCAAGTCAACGAGGCGCTGCGCCTGCTCATCGACCGGCATGTGGGGAGATGATGAACCCCTAGCCTGCTCCGTAGACTCGCTTCATGGCTCTTGGCGGGACGATCCGCGGAAAGAAGACGACACTTCGGCTTCCAATCGAGGCGGACCTCGAGACGTACAACCGCTGGATGGCCGACATGCGCGTGCGGCGAGCCCACCGCGTCTGGCACGAACCGGCGATGCCCGCGACGTGGAAGGAGCGCTTCAAGGAGATCGCGAAGGTGAAGGAGTCGATCCTCTGGTCGATCGACACCGATGGAAAGCTCGTCGGTTTCGCTCTGGGGCGTCTGTGGACGATCGGGAACGCGTTCGACGTGATCCACTTCCTCATCGATCCGGCCGAGTGGCGCAAGGGCTATGGGTTCGATGCGGCCCTCGCATTACACCGCTACCTCTTCGATTACCTCGACCTTCGGCTAGCCACGGCCGAGCTCCGGGCCGACAACGCGGCAGCCCTCAAGATAGTGGCGAAGCTCGGCTACATCGAGTTCGCCCACGGTCACGAGGTGCATTATCGCGACGGCGCGTACGTGGACGAGATCAAGCTCCGGATGGACAAGGAGACCTGGCAGGAGCGTTGGAGCACAGAGCGGGAGTACCCGCCTCTGGCCGCGGACGCGACGCGCTGATGTTTGGTCCCCGGATCGACGGCCACAACGGAATCGTGCTGGTGCCCTCCACGCTCGAACATTTCAAGCTGTACATGTCGTGGATGCTTCAGCCTGAGACCGATCGCTTCTGGGGTCCGCGATTCGGTGAGGTGACGGAGGAGAAGCAGGCGGAGCGTTTCAAGAAAACAGGTGAGGACGAAACGCAGATCCAGTGGACGATCGCCTATCACGACGAGCCCGTCGGCTTCACGGGAATCTTCGACATCGACTGGGTGCGGCGCGACGGCGAGAGCGGCATCTTCATCGGGCGTCACGACCTCTTCGGCCGCGGCATTGCAAGCGAGGCGATCCGGCTCCGAACTGATTTCGCCTGGCGCGAACTTCGAATGCACCGAGTGCACAACTGGATCGCGCACGCGAACCGCGGATCGCGCCGCGCGAATGAAAAGGCTGGCTACACCCAAATGGGTCTTTTCCGACGTTCGTTCTTCCGATCGGGTGAGTGGTACGACGAATGGCTCGGCGAAGCTTATCCACAGACCTTCCCCGACCAGCATTGAACTGTTAGGCTTGACATGCCCCAAAGGGGCAGCGGCGACGAGAGTCACCACGCGGGTCAAGTGAGGCACTTCCTCCCTAAGTCCTGGCGAGGCTCAAGGCGGCGCGAACAACAAAGGGAGGAAGCTTTAAATTGAGCTTCTCTGACAAGACTCTGACCTGCAAAGACTGCGGTCAGGAATTCACATGGACGGCCGGCGAGCAAGAGTTCTACTCCTCGCGCGGCCTCATGAACGAGCCGGGACGTTGCCCGTCCTGCCGTGCGGCGCGTCGCGCCTCCGGTGGCATGGGTGGCGGCGGCGCTGCCTACGGCGGAAGCCGTGGCATGGGTGGCCCTCGTGAGTTCTTCACGGCTACCTGCAGCAACTGCGGCGGCGAGGCACGCGTGCCGTTCCAGCCCCGCGGCGACAAGCCCGTCTACTGCAGCTCCTGCTTCGAGCAGGTGCGGCCGTCGGCCTCACGCAGCCGGTACGCCTAACTAGCGCTCCGAACGCGGAATGAAGGAAGCCCTGTCGAAAGACAGGGCTTCTTCTTTAGAGGCCCTCGCCCGCTATCCGCCGGATGGGCAGGCGGTACGTGATCCGGTGCTGCTTGCTGAAATTGTCCCGCATGGCGTCCGCGACCTTGCGCTCGTCCCTGTAGTAGCGGGTCGCAAGCCGACGGATATCTTCGTGGGTGATCGACTGGTCGTGCTCGATCCGCGCGCGGCCGTCGACCCGGATCCAGCGGTACTCATCCTCCACCACCACGCTCATGCGCGGATCCAGCGCGAGGTTGCGGTCCTTGATGCGTCCCTGGGCGCTGTTGACCACGATGTCGTCGCCGTCCACGAGATACCACATGACCGCGAGATGCGGCGACCCGTCGGGGTTCTTCGAGCCGACGACGGCGAAGCGCCTCTCTTCGAGGAATTTGCGCTGCGCCGGAGTGAGCTCGCCCCGCGCCACTAACGGAACATGTCGCGCGCGGCCGGGCGGACGTACTCCTGCGCGGTCTCGTCCGAGTCCTCGAAGCTGAGCCCGCGCACGATCGCGACGGGGCAGCGATCGAGCTTCCCCATGACGAGCTCCGCGGCGGCTGCGATCTCGTCGGCGACGGCGATCTCGGTGACTCGCAGCTCGTAGCCTTCGGGGTCACGCTGGCCGATGTACCTCTTGAGGGCCGGCAGACCGGCGATGCCGATGGCAACGTTGGTGTGCCCCTCGCGCCACGCGCGACCAAACGTGTCGGTGATGACGACCGCGACGGTAGCCCGCGCGCGCTTTGCGATCTCGTCGCGAATGCGCGCGGCGGAAGCGTCGGGGTCGAGGGGCAGCAGGACGACCGTGTCGGGCGCCCCCGCGTTGGAACGATCGACGCCGGCGTTGGCGCAGACGAACCCGTGCCGGGTTTCGACGATCAGGACACCGCGCTCCCATCGCACGATCTGCTTCGACTCGCCGAGCACCACCTCGAGCTGCCGCGCGTCCTTGCCGGACTCCTCGGCCATCTCGAGCGCCCGTTTTCCCGGCACGACGTCACCGAGTCGCACCAGGCGCCCCTCGCTCTTGGACACGACCTTTTGGGCGACCACGAGAACGTCACCGTCAACGAGCTTCTCGCCGGCCGCTCCGAGGGCGGAAAGGAGGAGGCCGACGAGGTCGTCGCGCGGGCGCACCTCGGGTATCCCGTGGACCGGGATGATCGAAAGGGTCACGCCGAGAGCGATTTGAGGAGCTTCCGCAAGCGGGGCGTCTTCAAGAGAGACCTTCCGAGGCTGCGGACAAGCTTCGCGTCGACCATCATCGGACTCCGCCGGAAACGGCCGCGGTGGTCGTACTGGCAGAAGCGGACCGCGAGGGTGCCATCTTCATAGCGGAGCAACTGAATGGAGGGCTCGCTCCATTCCCCGATGAAGGTCGCTTCCTCGACGATCTCGCCCTTTCCCCATGGCATCGCAAAAGGCCGCGGGACCTTGCGCGCCGTAGTCTTCATATAGGTAAGTGTTAGCGCTCGGCTGGAAAGCGTCGGCGGAACAATTCGACCCCAAGCGGCTCCTCGATTACGCCGTACTCGCGGAGGAGCTTGGCTACGACAGCATTGCCATAAGCGACCACTTCCATCCGTGGCGCGATACCGGCGGGCACGCGCCCTTCGCGTTCGCCTGGCTTGGTGCCGCCGCGGCGAGAACGTCGCGGGCCCGTTTGGGCACGAGCGTGGTGACCCCCTCCTTCCGCTACCACCCGGCGATCGTCGCGCAGGCCATGGCGACCATCGCGCTCCTCGCTCCGGGTCGCGTGTTTCTCGGCGTCGGCAGCGGCGAGTCCATGAACGAGACGCCACTCACCACCACGGAGTGGCCTGAGCCCGGCGAACGGCTCCGCCGCCTCCGTGAGGCCGTGAAGCTCATCAAGCAGCTCTGGTCCGACGACTACGTGACCTTCGAGGGAAAGTACTTCCGCACCAAAGAGGCGAAGCTCTTCGACAAGCCGGCCCACTCGACCCCCATCCTCATCGCGGCGGGCGGCCCGCAGGCCGCGACGTTCGCCGGGCGCGAGGGCGACGGGATCATCGTGACGAGCGGCAAAGGTGCGGAGCTCTACAAGGACACTCTGCTCCCGGCACTCGAGAAAGGCGCGCGCGAGGCTGGCAAGGATGCCGCGAAGCTCGACCGGATGATCGAGATGAAGGTCAGCTACGACCACGATCGTGAGCGCGCCATGGAGGACACCAAGGAATGGGCGGCGCTCGCGCTGCCAGCCGAGGACAAAGCCGGGGTGGAGGACCCGCGAGAGATGGAGCGCCGCGCGAAGGCCGCGGCGGATAAGGCGCACACACGGTTCATCGTGTCGACCGACCCCGACGAGCACGTCGCGAAGATCAAGCCGTATCTCGACTGGGGCTTCAACCATCTTGTCTTTCATTTTCCCGGCCAGGATCAGGAGCGCGCTCTCAGGCTCTATGCGAAGGAGGTGCTCCCACGGCTGCGGGGTTCAGCGAGAAGCTGAGCGCGCGGTCATTGGAGCTCCTGACCCTGGAGCGTGTCGCGCGCCTCGCGACGGCGGACCAGTACGCGCGCCCCCATGTGGTGCCGATCGTGTTCGTCTACGAGCCTCCGTTCGTTTTCACCCCCATCGACGCGAAGCCAAAATCGGTGGAGGACTGGCGCGAGCTTCGCCGTATCAAGAACATCGAGACCAACGGGCGCGCGAGCGTCCTCGCCGACGTCTATCAGGAGAACTGGTCGAAGTGCGCATGGGTGCGCATCGACGGTGTCGCGGAGATCCTGACGAAAGGCGACGATCACCGGCACGCGCTCAACCTGCTTGCCGGCAAGTACAAGCAGTACGAGGGCATGCCCCTGCGCAACGCGCCCGTGATCCGCGTGCGGATCGAACACGTCTCCCAGTGGCACGGCTGACCTAACATCCGCGCTCTCATGGACTTCGGTTTCACTCTCAAACCCGACCACTCGCTCGAACGGGTCGCATCGCTCGCGCGCCTCGCCGAGTCCGCCGGCTTCACGTACGGATGGCTCTTCGACAGCCATGTGCTCTGGAAGGAGCCATACGTCCTCCTCACGCTCATGGCGCAGAACACCAAGCGGATGCGCCTCGGTACGTGCGTGACCAATCCCGCGACACGGGAGCCGACCGTCACGGCAAGCGTCCTTGCCGTGCTCCAGGAGCTGTCCGGCGGCCGAATGGACCTCGGCATTGGCCGCGGCGATTCGGCACGCCGCGTCCTCGGGAAGAAACCCACCGATCTCGCGACTCTTGAAGAAGCGACCAACGTGATCCGCGACCTCTGTGAGGGCCGCGAGGTCGTCTACGAAGGGACAACGCTGCGGTTCGACTGGACCGGCAAGCAGCGTCTTCCGGTCTGGATCGCCGGGTACGGACCGAAGGCGCTCGAGCTCACCGGCCGCATCGCGGACGGGGCGATCATCCAGCTCGCCGATCCGAGCCTCGTCGGCTGGTGCGTCGGCTTACTTCGAGACGGTGCGCGCAAGGCCGGGCGTGATGAGAGCGCAGTGTCGGTCATGGTCGCGGCGCCGGCCCATATCGGACCACGCGACAAGGTTCGCGACCGTGTCCGCTGGTTCCCGGCGCTCGTGTCGAACCACGTCGTCGATCTGGTGAAGCGCTACGGCGAGAAGGGCCTCCCCGCCGATCTCACCGCGTACGTCCGGAACCGACCCGGGTACGACTACCAGCACCACGCCGAATCGGGCTCGTCGAATGCCGCATTCGTCGACGACGAATCCGTCGACCGTTTCTGCGTGACCGGCGAGGTCGAGGAGCACATTGCAAAGCTGCGTCAGCTCGCTGCCATCGGCGTCCGTCAGTTCAACATCTATCTCATGAGCGGCGAGGAGGAACGGATCCTCGAGCTCTACGGCGAGCGCATCATCCCCGCGCTCGCTCGCGCGACCGCGCCGGCCTAAGCCCGGGCGGCCTGCTTCTTCGCGTGGAAGCGACGCGCCTTCGCGCGGTTTCCGCAGTCGCTCATGTCGCACCACCGCCGCGAACGGTTCTTGCTGCGGTCGAGGAAGACCCACTCGCAAGTCGTCGAGGCGCATTCCTTTACGCGGTCGAGCTCTGGCGACGTAAGGAGATCCGCCGCGGAGCATGCGACCTCCCAGAGCGGCCGCTCCAGCGCGTCGCCGTCGGCGGGCAGGGACCAACCCACGCCGTTGCGGTCGTAGACGAGCCGTTCACGGGCTCGACCCGCTGCGGCCGCGTCGCCGATGAGCCCGAGGTCGACCTCGCGCGGCACCTCGCCTGATGCGAGCGCGGAAAACACGCCCCAAATCGCCTCGCGGAGCGCGATGCCGAGCTCGTACACCGCCGCCGCCCGTCGCGGATCTTGCTGTGCCCGCCGAGCAAGACGCTGAGCGGTCTGGGCATCCAGGCCATCAGCCATCTCGGTGAAGCGGACGATGTCCGCGTAGCTCCGGAGGTGATCGTGGGTCGGCCGGACGTGGGTACCGCCAACGGTGTTCGCAAAGTCGAGCGCGAGCGCGCCGCCGGCGAGCTCGATTTCGTGGTCAGGGACCGCGGGAATGTCGCGCATCTAACTCATGCAACCGCCTAATATCACTTGACCGGTTAGACGATACGGCTTAGCGTCGGCGGTAGTCAAGCGACCATCCGATGACGCTCTGAAGTAACCAGTGTCCGCCAGAGAGCTGGCCAAGGGAGACGGCAATGGAGATCCTCATCTTCGTGCTCGCGCTCGTGGCACTCGGTATCGCTGCGCAGCTCTACGGAGCCGACAGCCGTCCCCCAGAGCCTGAGCGCAAGCGGCCCTAGATCTTTCCCGTCGCCGCGTAGCGGTCGGCGATCTCGAGCGCCTCGTCGATCGCACGAAAGCCGATCGCGAGCTCCTCGTCGCTGACCGACAGCGGCGGCGCGACGAAGAGCATGTTCCACCGGCAGAAGACGTAGACGTCGCGCTGGAGCAGCGCGGCCTTGAGAGCGTTCGCGAGAGGACTCGAAGGGCCGTTCCAGCGCTCGAGCATCTCCTTGGACCCGCGGTCCTTCACCAGCTCGATCCCGGCGAAGAGGCCGCGCCCGCGAACCTCGCCGACGGAGGGATGGCGATCTCCTACTCTGCGCAGCTCCGCGAGAAGCTTCTCCCCCATCCGCGCTGAGCGATCGATGAGCCCGTCCTCGCGGTATGCCTCGATCGACGCGACGCCGGCGGCGCACGCGAGCGGGTGCCCGCTGTACGTCGAGCCGACCCAGAGCACGTTGTCATCGAAGTGATGGGCGATCTTCTCGGTCACGATCGCGCCACCGAGCGGCACGTAGCCGGAGGTCACGCCCTTCGCGAACGTCATGACGTCAGGTACGACGCCCTCATGATCGGCGCCAAACCATTTTCCGGTGCGACCGAAGCCGGTCATGACCTCGTCGAACATGAGGAGGATCCCGTAGCGGTCGCAGAGCGCGCGGAGCCCGCGGAGGTAGCCGTCGGGCGGGACGAGGACGCCGGACGTGCCGGGGATGGGTTCGACCAGTATTGCCGCGATGTACTCCGGCCCTTCGTACCAGATCACCTCTTCGACGTGAGCGAGCGCCTTCTGCACGTCGCCGCCGAACACGGAACGGTACGGATCGGGATTCAGGAAGTGCACGACGCCGGTGATCCCGGGCTCGGCCGGCCACCGCCGGTTGTCTCCGCCGAGCGTCATCGCACCTTGGGACTGGCCGTGGAACGAGCGCCACTGAGTGAGGATCTTGTGCCGCTTCGTGAAGAGTCGCGCGATCTTGATCGCGTGCTCGTTCGCCTCGCTGCCGCCGGTGGTGAAGATCGTCTTCGCGAGGTCACCGGGCGTGACCTCGGCGAGCAGACGGGCGAGGGTGGCGCGGCTCTCCTCGCCGAACCCCGGCGTCACGTAGCAGGCGCGCTCGGCCTGCTCCTGGATCGCGCGGACCACCTTGGGATGCCCGTGCCCGAGATTGACGTTGATGAGCCCCGACGAGAAGTCGAGGATCCGCCGGTCGCCGGCGTAGAGCCAGGAGCCCTCGGCGCGGGTGATGACGACCTGTTTGATGCCGCCCTGCGCGGACCACGCCACGAGAACGTGGTCGGCGGTGTCCTTCGTGACCGACGAAGGGTCGGCGGATCGTTTCGTCGCGACGGCCATCGCCGCCGAGTCTAGTCCGCGAAAAAGAACGACCGCCGGGACGGTTTCCCGGCGGTCGTCGACAGAGCGCGTCCTTGCTAGTTGCCGCCCGCGGTCACCTGCACGGTGGCTTTTTTGAAGCTAGCGCCGGTGATGTCCGCGCCCGATGCTTTCAGCGCATCCGCGGCCTTCTTCGCCAGATCGGTCCGGTACGCACCGTCCGTGGGCTTGCTCTTCAGCACCTGGTACGTCGTCGAGATATTGACGGTCTGGTCCCACGCCGTCTTGTCCAGCATGCCGATGCCGTTGGGCGACGGCCAGATCAGGGCGTTGATCTCGTTGAGCTGCCAGGTCATGTGCCCCTTGCCGAGCGTCGTGCCGGCCTTGAGGACGATATCGACGCACTGGCTCTGGTTGTCGCGGCAGAACACCCAGCCCTTGAACGAGGCCTGGAGGAATTTGGCGGCGATGTCCTCGTTGCCGGACTTCGAGAGCCACGACTGCCGCACGAAGACGTGATCCTGGAGCATCGCGGTGCCGACCTGATTGAAGTCGATAACGTTGAGCTCGGCGGGCGTGTACAGCTGGCCGGTCTTCGGATTCTTCTGCTCGAGCACCTGCGCGTACTCGTTGTAGATCATGGCCTGCGCCGCATCGACCTGGCCGTTCAGGAGCAGCGACATGTCGAAGGGTTGGGCCACGATGTTGACGTCGCTCGCTTTGGCCGGGTCGATGCCGACCTTGCGCATCGCGGCGTAGAGCTCGGGCTCGTTCCCGAAGCCCCAGGTCCCGACCTTCTTGCCCTTCCAGTCCTCGGGCTTGGTGATGTTCTTTTCCTTGAAGGAGACCTCGAGCGTGCCCGACCGCTGGAAGACCTGCGCGATGTTGACGAGGTCCGCTCCCGCCTCGCGCGACGCGAGCATCTTCGGCACCCACGCGATGCCGAACTCCGCCGCGTCCGAGGCGACGACCTGCTGGGGCACGATGTCCGGCCCACCGAGCTTGATCTCGACGTCGAGACCGAGGTCCTTGAAGTAACCCTTGTCGAGTGCCGCGTAGTAGCCGGCGAACTGCGACTGCGCGACCCATTGAAGCTGGAGTCGCACCTTGGTCAGCTGACCGCTGCCACCCCCGGTGCCGGCGGTGCCGCCGCCGCAAGAGACCGCGAGCATGACGGCGACGATCGCGAACGAAAGAGAACGAAGACCTACGCGTCGCATGGCAACCTCCCTCACGCGTGATCGGAGCGCGTTACGACGACTCGGCGATGCGGGCCGAAGCGTGCCACGGGATCGCGACGCGCTCGATCGCGACGATGATAAGGAAGAACGCAATGCTGACGGCCGAGGCCACCACGATCGCGGCCCAGGCATTCGCGAATCGAAAGAACGCGGCCTCGGTGATGATGAACTGACCAAGCACCGAACGCGACCCGCCGAAATACTCCGCGACGATTGCGCCGATCAGCGAGAGTGTCGCGCTCACCTTCACGGCGGTGAAGATGTACGGGAGCGCGTTCGGGATCCGGACTTTCGCGAAGATCGCGAGCTCGCTCGCCGCATACGAGCGCATGAGCTCGAGCGAGGCTTGGTCGACGAAGGTGAGCCCGCGGAGCGTGTTGATCATGATCGGAAAGAACACCAGGACGGCGACGACCATCATCTTCGACAGCGGGTTCAGGATCCCGAACCAGTTGTTCATGATCGGAGCGAACGCGATGATCGGCACCGAGTTCGCTGCGATCGCGAACGGCAAAAGAGCACGGCTGGCCGTAACCCAGCGGGCGGTCGCGAATGCGACAACGAGCGCCGCGACGCCGCCGATCACGAGGCCGCCGATCGCTTCAAAGAGGGTGTTGCCGCCGACCGTCATGAGCTCATCGAAATGCTCGACGAAGGCCGCCGTGATCGCGCTCGGGGGCGGGAGCAGGAACTGCTGGATGCCGAACGCGCGCACGACGAGCTCCCAGAGCCCGAGGACGCCCACGAACACCGCGATCGCGGGCACGTAGTAACGGATGCGCCTGGTCAACTCGCGGCGACCTCGGCCGCGCCCGGCCGCCCCATCTCGTGCCCGCGCAGCCGCTCGCGGACGCGCGTGATGAAACCGAAGTAGCGCTCGTCTTCGCGCGTCAGGTCATTGCGTGGCTGCGGGAGGTCGACCGGGATGAGCTCGATGATCCGGCCCGGCCGCGCCGACATCACGGCAACGTGGGTCGAGAGAAAGACCGCCTCGGGGATGCTGTGCGTCACGAAGACGATGGTGGTGCCGGTCTGCTGCCAGATCCGCAAGAGCTCGAGGTTCAACCGCTCGCGAGTCATTTCGTCGAGAGCGCCGAACGGCTCGTCCATCAAGAGGATCGCGGGCTCGATCGAGAGCGCGCGTGCGATCGCGACGCGCTGCTGCATTCCGCCCGAGAGCTGCCACGGATAGCGCCGCTCGAACCCGGTGAGCTCGACGAGCGCGAGCATCGCTTTCGCTCGATCGGCCCGCGCCGACCCGTTTTTCGCGCTCACCTCGAGCGGGAGCTCGACGTTGCCCTGGACGGTCCGCCAGTCGAAGAGGACCGGCGCCTGGAAGACCATGCCGTAGTCGCGATCCAGACGCGCGCGATGCGCCGTCTTTCCGTTGACCTCGACGATCCCCGTGCTGGGCTGGGTGAGGTCGCCGATCAGCCGCAGGAGCGTCGACTTGCCGCAACCGGAAGGCCCGATCAGGGAGACGAACGCGCCCTTCGGGATCTCGAGATCGATCTTTTGGAGGGCCGGCGTCTTATCCGCGCCGGTGCCGAAGACCTTGTCCACGCCGCGAAGGCGTACGACCGCATCGCTCATGCGTCGGACGGCGCGACGCGCCCACGAAGGAACGCCACTTCAGCCGCACGGACCAGCGCGAAGAAGCCGATGCCCACGACCGCGGCCACGATGATCGCAGCCCAGAGCTTTGGGGGGCCAGACACGTAGAACTGGTTGAAGTTGAGGATCGCGCCGCCGAGCCCGTCGCGGATCCCCGATGGCAGCTCGCCGATGATCGCTCCCACGACGCTCGCCGTCGCGGCGACCTTGAATGCGGCGAAGAGGTACGGCGCCGCCGCCGGAAGCCGCACTTTGAAGAGGACGTCGCGCGACGACGACGCATACGACCGCATCAGCTCGAGCGCGCGCGGGTCGGGCGAGCGAAGGCCCCGCAGCCCCGCGATCGTCACCGGGAAGAAGGTCAGGTACGCCGAGATGACGGCGACCGCAAGCCATCCGCCGCGCAACCAGATGACCACGACGGGCGCGATCGCGATGATCGGCACGGTCTGCGACGCGACCACGTACGGCACGAGCGCGCGCTCGAGAAGCGGTGAATGCACGAAGACGATCGCCAGGACGAGCCCGAGCACCGCACCGAAGACGAAGCCACCGAATGCTTCTCGGAAGGTGAAGACCCCGGCGTTGACCAGCACGACGCCGAGTGGAGGACCGTTCCGCTGCGCAGGTTCGATGAACGAAGAGGCGATGTCCCAGACGTGCGGCATATTGAGGTCACTAGCGACCGTCCACTGAAAGGGGGGCGGCCAGGGTTCGCTGCTCGGATCGCCGCCCAGCAGCTTGACGACCTCCCAGAGAACCATGAGCGCGCCGATAACGATGACAAACGAGAGAACGCTGCGCGCGGCGCGGAACACGGCGAAAGTGTAGATACTGGAGACCGCAAATCATGGAACTTGGGATCAACCTCTGGCCGCAGAACACGACCTGGCCGAGCATGCGCGAGCGCGCGGTACTCGCGGATCGCCTCGGTTTCGACTCGCTGTGGGTGTGGGACCACTTCTACTCGATCGCCGGTGACAACCACCGACCGAACTTCGAGGGTTGGCAGATCCAGGCGGCCTACGCGGCGATAACGCAGCACGTGAAGATCGGCTGCCTCGTGTCCTCGATCACGCATAGGCATCCGGCCGTGCTGGCGAACATGGCCACGACGCTCGACAACATCTCGAGCGGCCGCGCGATCCTCGGGATCGGCGCCGGCTGGAACGCGCTCGAGCACAACGCATACGGCATCGATCTCGGCACACCGCGCGAGCGATCGGACCGCTTCGCGGAGGGAGCGAAGATCATTCGCCAGCTCGTCGACGGAAAGCGCGTGACGTTCTCGGGGAAGTACTACGAGCTCGTCAACGCCGAGGTCCTCGTACGGCCGGTGCAGCAGCGACTGCCGATCTTGATCGGCGGCGGCGGCGAGCAACGGACCCTCCGCACCGCGGCTCGGTACGCCGACCTGTGGCACGCCTTCGAGAGTCCCGAGGTCATGGCGCGCAAGATCGCGATCCTGAGGAAGCATTGCGAGGACGTCGGTCGTGATCCAGGGGAGATCCAGCCGATCGGCGGGAGCTGGGTCGTCGTTCGGGACGATCCGGCCAAGGCGAAGGAACAACTCGCGCGAGTCGCCGAGCAGCACGGAATGTCCGCGCCACCGAACGCGATCATCGGCGGGCCCGACGAGGTCGCGGAGAAGATCACCGCGCACTGGAGGGCCGGAGTGAAGGGCTTCATCGTTCGGTTCGCTGAGCCCTTCGACGACGAGAGCATCGAGCGATTGGCCAAAGAGGTGCGACCCCGCCTCAAAGAGCTCGTTTCGGAGACGCCCGAACCCGTTTCCCGCTAGGCTTTTCTCGTTCCATGAGGATCGGAGTCGTGCGGGAGACCACGCCCGGCGAGCGGCGCGTCGCGCTCGTTCCGGAGACGGTCGGACGTCTGGCCAAAAGCGGGAACGAGGTCATCGTCGAGCGCGGCGCGGGTGAGGCGTCGAGCTTCCCCGACCGCATGTACACCGAAGCCGGCGGCACCATCGGCGACGCGTGGGATGCGGAGCTCGTCCTCAAAGTGGCGAGACCGTCCGACGAAGAGCTCGCGCGACTGCGCGAGGGCGCCGTCCTGATCGCGTTCTTGTCGCCCCTCACAAACCACGACCTGGTGCGTGAGCTCGGCCGCCGGCGCGTGACCGCGCTTTCGATGGATGCGATCCCGCGCATCACGCGCGCGCAGCCGATGGACGCGCTCTCGTCACAGGCCACGGTCGCCGGCTACAAGGCCGTGCTTCTCGCTGCGGTGGCGCTCCCGAGATTCTTCCCGATGCTTACGACGGCGGCCGGCACGATCGCGCCCGCGAAGGCATTCATCATCGGCGCAGGCGTCGCCGGGCTACAAGCGATCGCCACCGCGCGGCGGCTCGGCGCGGTCGTCGAGGCATTCGACACGCGGCCGGTCGTGAGAGAGCAGGTGCAGTCGCTCGGCGCGAAGTTCCTCGAGGTCGATCTCGGCGAGACGGGCGAGGGCGCGGGCGGATACGCGAAGGAGCTGTCCGAGGAGGCTCATCGCAAAGAGGTCCAGCTCCTCGCGAAGGCCGTCAAAGAGAACGACATCGTCATCACGACCGCGGCGATCCCCGGACGGCCAGCTCCGAAGCTGATCACGGCGGAAATGGTCCGCTCGATGAAGCCCGGCTCCGTCATCGTCGATCTCGCCGCCGAGACCGGCGGGAACACCGAGCTCACTCAGGCTGGGAAGGTGATCGACGTGGACGGCGTTCGCATCGACGGCACGACCAACCTCCCGTCGACGATGCCGTACCACGCGAGCCAGATGTACTCGCGCAACATCCAGAGCCTGCTCGGCCTCTTGATCACGAAGGAGGGCAAGCTGAATCTCGACATGAACGACGACGTCATCAAGGGCACGGTCATCACCAAGGACGGCGACGTCGTGCACGAGGCAACGAAGAAGGCCATCGCACCCCAGCCACAGAAGGTGCCGGCTTGACCGGCGAAGCGATCGTCGCCGCCTACGTCTTCATCCTGGCGATCTTCGTCGGCTTTGAGGTGGTCTCGAAGGTGCCGTCGACCCTCCACACGCCGCTCATGAGCGGCGCGAACGCGATCCACGGGATCGTGATCGTAGGCGCGATGCTCGTGGCGAGCGCCATCCCTGGCCCGATCGGGGTGGTCCTCGGCTTCCTGGCCGTCGTGCTCGGCACCGCGAACGTGGTGGGCGGGTTCGTCGTGACCGACCGGATGCTCGCGATGTTCAAGCAGCGTCCGGCGAGGAAGCGCGAATGACCGTCGAAACTCTCATCCCGGTCGCCTATCTCATCGCGGCGATCACCTTCATTCTCGGATTGAAGGGTCTGTCCTCGCCGACGACGGCGGTTCAAGGAAACCGCATCGCGGCGACGGGCATGCTCATCGCGGTCATCGCGACGTTCTTCGCCGCGGACGTCAGGGGCGGGGTCCCGCTCATCCTGGCGGGGGTCGCGGTCGGCGGGATCGCCGGCTTCGTCGGCGCGCGGATGGTGAAGATGACCGCGATGCCGCAGATGGTCGCGCTCTTCAATGGCGCGGGCGGTGGCGCTGCGGCCCTCGTCTCGATCCTCGAATACGCGCGCGTCCTCGAAGGCGGCCGACTCCCGGAGCTGGGCGCGACGATCGCAACGCTGCTCGGACTCATCATCGGTGCGGTCTCGTTCTCAGGAAGCGCGATCGCATTCGGCAAGCTTCAGGGCATCATCACGCCAAAGGCGTTCAAGTACGCGGGTCAGCAGTTCGTGACTGGCGGCATCGCGGCGGCGGTCGTGCTTCTTTCTGTCTTCCTCATCGCTGCCTCGATCCCCGGCGGAACCCCGCCGGTTGATTCGGCTATTACTCCGATGCTGCTCATCGCGGCCATCGCTTTGCTGGCTCTCGTGTTCGGCGTCGCGCTAGTGATGCCCATCGGCGGGGCGGACATGCCTGTCGTGATCTCACTCCTCAACGCGTATACCGGTCTCGCTGTGGCGATGGCCGGCTTCACGCTCAACAATCAGCTGCTCATCGTCGCCGGCACCCTCGTTGGCGCGTCCGGAACGATCCTCACACGGCTCATGTCGAAAGCCATGAACCGGTCGCTTGGAAACGTGCTGTTCGGCGCTTTCGGCGCCGCGACCACCGCAGGTGCGGAGGCGGCGACCGCCGGCGACGATGGACGCTCGATCCGCTCGATCGGCCCCGAGGACGCCGCGATCCTGTTGTCGTACGCGCAGAACGTGATCGTGGTGCCGGGTTATGGCCTCGCGGTCGCGCAAGCTCAACACAGTGTGCGCGAGCTCGCCGACCTCCTCGAGTCGAAGGGCATCAGCGTGAAGTACGCGATTCATCCGGTCGCGGGCCGGATGCCCGGTCACATGAACGTGCTTCTTGCTGAAGCGAATGTCCCGTACGACAAGCTCTTCGACATGGACCAGATCAATCCCGAGTTCCAGCGTGCCGACGTCGCACTCGTCATCGGGGCGAACGACGTGACCAATCCGGCCGCGCGATCGAACCCCGGCTCACCGATCTACGGAATGCCGATCCTCGACGTCGACAAGGCCCAGAACATCATCGTGATCAAGCGTTCGATGAAGCCCGGCTTCGCCGGCATTGACAACGACCTCTACCTCGACCCGAAAACCGCGATGCTCTTCGGAGACGCCAAAGACGCGGTCGGGAAAGTCGTTCAGGAGCTCAAGAAAGCGGCATAGCCGCTAGCCGCTTCGCAAGTCACGAGCCGTCGTTCGAAGACTTCCCACGATCTCGCCGAGCGTCTTTTGGTCAACCCCCACGGCACCCTTCACGGCAGATGTCCCGGCAAAGGCCGACAACAGGTCCGCCTGTCGTTCGATCTGCGTCGCGCCGTTCTGCTGCGTCTCCTGGAGCGCCTTGAGGCGAGAGGTCACCATCGCCTCGAGTCCCGTCCAGACGGCGGGCGCCGCGAACCCGATCGCGACCGCCAGCGAGAGCGTGTCCAGACGTGGTGCCACCGCCGCGAGCGTCGTCCCGATTTGTGAGACATCCTTTGGCACGTTCAGGAGGATCAGCGCGACGGGTGCCGCCAGTGCGCTCGTCGCGATGCGCCCGAGGAAGCCCAGGTCGATTTGGGGCCCGACAGGGTCGCCGAAGCCTGACGCGTTTGGTTTGGCGGGGTCCGCAGGCTTTGCCGACACCGTCGACGGGAGCTCCATCGTCCAGCGGCTCTTGATGAGCTCGAGGACGAAACCGCCGATTGCGCCGGCGATGAATGCCGGAACCCACACGAGGAGCGAGTCGACGGGCTCGCCCATGCCGAAGGCATCGAGAACCCGAAGAGCGATCGGAACGATGAGGATCGCGACGATTCCGAAGGCCCATGGGGCCGCGGATTTTGTCGCCCAGTGCTCGAGCGCGTGCGCGGCACTACCTACGTTGCTCGCCAACCCAATCTCCCTCGGGGCGGCCCGAGGCCACCCGAACGATGTCGCGGCCGAGCCTACTCGCCGAAAAAAATGCAACCTCCAAGGCCCGTGGTGGCCCGGCCTCGGCGGAGGAGCGCGAACATCTCGCGTTAGGCGGGTTGCCGGGCAGGCTGGCAGCTCGGGCAGTAGTAGCTCTTGCGGAACTCGTTCGGGTGGAATCCGACGTCGATCGCCGTCCCGCACTCGTAACACGGAAGCCCGCGACGCTCCTGCACCGAACGCAGCTGCCGGCGATCGAGCACAAAGCGCGAGCGCCGCGGCCCACCCTCGCGATTGCGCCGCAGCAGCTCGCGTGCGGCGAGGACGATCCGGCGCAGCTCGCCGTCATCGAGCTCGCCGATCTTCGTCCAGGGCCATGTGCGGGTGATGAAGAGCGTCTCGTTCTTGATCTCGTTCCCGATGCCCGACAGGGTGCGCTGGTCGAGGAACGCGGTGGCGATGTCGCGCTCGGGTTGCGCACGCAGGCGGCGCAGGCCTTCCTCGAGATCGAAGTCGTCGGCGATCACATCCGGGCCGAGCTCCGGTAGCACCGGGTGAAGGGCTATCTCGCGCACGGTCATAAGCTCGACGACGGGCGGCGTTTCGCACGGCGCGACGTATTCATCAGTGCGGATGACGACGCGCGCCTTCGACGGCGCGAACCACCAGCGCTGCCCCGGACGGTAGACATGCCACTGCCCCTGCATCCGCATGTGCGTATGAAGGACGACGTCCTCGCCGTCGGTGGTGAATGTGATCAGGAGGTGCTTACCGTTCGACTCGACGGCCTTGACCGTGCCGCCGACCACTTGGCGACGCGCGGCGGCCGGCGTGACTTTCGGCGCGACGAGCTCGAATCCCGTCACGACTCGCCCGGCAAGCGCGCGTCGCAGCACGGTCGCGGTGCGGAAGATCGTGTCGCCTTCGGGCATCGCGCGGTCAGGCGCGCGCGACGCGCCGGAGATAACCGCGCGGCGTCCGCGCGAAGCCGGCCTCGCGCAGCGCGTCCGCGACGGGCGACTCGTCAACGGGAGCGCCGTCGACCGACTGGATGAAGAGAGTTGTCCTGCGATCGGGCCCGACCTCCGCCGCCAGCGCGGCCGCGAGCGCCTTCCGCGTTGGCTCGGCGTCGGCCTCGTCCGCGACGAACGTGAGGAGCTGCTCCTCGCCGCGACCGAGCCACCCGGCGAGCCGACCATCAACGAGGACGACCAATGCGCCGGCGGTGCGCATCGGCTTGCGGCCTTCCGCCCGCTCGGGCCACGAAAGCGCCGCGCCATATTGGTTGGCCGGGTCCGTCGCCGCGAGGACGACGGCGTGTGGCTCTTCGGTCCGCTCGCGGGCGGTGCGGAGCCGATCGACAGCACCGGGCAGCGCGAACTGCGCTGCGCCGAGGCCCGCCACGAAGTAGCCGCGCCGGATGCGCCCCGCGTCCTCCATCGCTTTCAAGATCCCGTAGGCCGCGGCGAAGCCGCCGCCGATGCCTTCGGAACGCACGACCTCGCGTGTGAGGACGCCGTGCCGCTCGAGCAGCTGGCGGATCTGGGCTGTGGCGCGCTCGGTCGTCGTCACCGGCGCGTCGCCCGCCGCGTCGGTCAGGGACCAGCGTCCGGCGACGTCGTCGCGCACGGTGAAGCGCTCGAGGCTGCGGACGTGCATCGCGCGGCCGACCGAATTGCTCCGGCGCGAACGGCGCAGCGGAGCGAGGAGCGCGCGCACCGCGTGGAAGCTGTCGTTCGTGACCTCACCCGCCCAGACGAGATCCCAGAGCGCGTCGCCGAGCTCTGGCGCGAAGCCGCCGCGCGCCGCCACGAGAAGCTGCGGAAAGAATGACGCGCCTCGTGCCTGCAGGACCTCGCGTAGCCGATCGTGTATGGGTCGGTCGGGTCGTGTTTCCGGTGTGGGGCGGAGTAGCGAGAAGTGCTCGGCCAGGAAAAGCGCGACCCGACCGTCCTTCGGGCCGAGCGCGCCACCGCCCATCCACATGACCGCGCCGGAGCCAAGGAGCGCATCGAGGTCGCGTGGATCGTATTTCGCCACGCGGGCCGGCAGGATGCGCGTCTCGAGATCCGACGCCGGCACGAATGCGCCCTCGAGCTTTGCGATCGCGTCGAGGAGCGCGGCCTGTCCGCGCTCGCGTGAATCGATGCCGTGCCAGGCGATCGCGAATCGACCGAGCGCATCCTGCTCGACCGGTTCGACCTCACGGCGAAGGCGCGCAAGCGATCGTCCGCGAAGCGTGCGCAGAACCCCCGTGTCGACCCATTCGGACCCGGATTGGCCCGGACGGAACTGCCCCTCCACGACCGTCCCGGCCTCGGCGAGCCGGCGAAGCGCCGCGACGACGGGCGCCTCCGCGAGACCGAATCGCCGTCCCGGGTCGCCCGCGAGGAACGGGCCGTGGGTGCGCGCGTACCGCCGTAACAGCGAGACGAGCGGATCGACGTCATCGGTCGTCAGGAACGCGGCGGGAAGCCCGAGCGGCAGGCCGATGCCGAGCGCGTCGCGGTAGCGGCCGGCGTCTTCGGCCGCGATGAAGCGCCGCTCGCCGGCGATACGAACGTCGAGGACGCGCCGCTCGCTGACGAGCCGCGAGATCCAGTCGTCCACGGCCTCGGGTTCGGCGCTCCGAGCGCCGATCTCTTCCGCGCTCAGGTCGCCGAGCCGAAGGAGCATCTCGTGGACACCGTCGGCATGACGCGCGGCCCGCTCGCGAACGAGGTGCTGGAGCGAAAGCTCGAGATCCGCGATCGCGTCCTGGTCGAGGAGCTCGCGAAGCTCCACCTCGCCGAGCAGCGCGCGAAGCTGCGAGGGATCGACGGTGAGCGCCTGGGCTCGCAGCTCGGCGAGCGGCGCGTCCCCTTCGTACATGAAGTTCGCGACGTAGTTGAAGAGCAGCGATGCCGCGAACGGCGACGGCGCTCTTGTATCGACGGTCACGACGCGAAGCTTGCGCGACCGGATCGCGGCGAGCAGCTCGGTGAGGCCGGGCATGTCAAATACGTCCTGCAGGATCTCGCGATACGTCTCGAGGACCATCGGGAACGACTCGTACCGGCTCGCGACGGCGAGGAGATCGCCGGCGCGCTTGCGTTGCTGCCACAGCGGCGCGCGCTGTCCGGGACGCCGCCGCGGCAGGAGCAACGCGCGCGCCGAGTTCTCGCGGAAGCGCGCCGCGAAAAGTGCGGTCGTCGGAGCGCCCAGATTCGCGGCCCGCGCTCCGCCACCCCCCACCGCAAGCGACGCCTGAACGAGATCGCTCACGGTGTCCGCGTCGGGCAGCAGCAACTCGATGGGCGGCGGCTGGTCGGTACCGGGGAAGCGCACGACGATGCCGTCGTTCGTCCAGAGGATGTCGGGCTCGTCACCGTTCCGCTCGCGGACCATCGCGCCGATCGCCATCGCCCACGGTGCGTGCACGCGCGCGCCGAAGTGGCTGAGGATGCACACGCGCCAATCGCCCATGTCGTCGAGGTAGCGCTCGATAACGATCGTGTGGTCGTCAGGCACTGTCCCGGTCGCCGCCTCCTGGTCGCCGAGGTATTGCAGGAGATTGCGCGCGGCACCCTCGGCCAGGGCGTGTTTGGTCACGAGCTCTTTCGTCGCCTCCTCCGGTGGGAGGGATCGCATGCGCCGCGCAAGGGCTCCGATCGCGCGACCGAACTCGAGCGGACGGCCGACGTTCTCGCCGTGCCAGAACGGCATGCGCCCGGGCACGCCGGGCGCGGGGGAAACGAGCACGCGATCCTGTGTGATCTCCTCGACCCGCCAACTTGAGGCTCCGAGGAGGAACACATCGCCTTCTTTCGTCTCGAAGACCATTTCCTCGTCAAGCTCGCCCACACGGCCCTTGCCCTTCTCGGCGCCGGCGAGGAACACGCCGTATAGGCCGCGATCCGGGATCGTCCCGCCATTCGAGATCGCGACGACCTTCGACCCCTCGCGCGAGCGCACAACACCGGCGGTCCGATCCCAAACGATGCGCGGCCGCAGCTCGGCGAACTCGTCTGACGGATAGCGACCCGCCAGCATGTCAAGCACTCCTTCGAAGGCGCTGCGCGGCAGCTCGGCAAACGGCGCGGCTTGGCGAACCACGCGCTCGAGATCGTCCACGCCCCAGTCGTCCATCGCCGTCATGGCGACGACCTGCTGCGCGACGATGTCGAGAGGGTTGCGGGGATAGCGCAGCGGCTCGACCGCTCCGGCGAACATCCCCTCGGTGATCGCGGCGCTCGCGAGCAGATCGCCGCGGTACTTCGGGATGATCACGCCGGTCGACGGCTCGTCGATGCGGTGACCGGCTCGCCCGATGCGCTGCATGCCGCTCGCGACCGACGGCGGCGACTCGACCTGGATCACCAGATCGATCGCGCCCATGTCGATGCCGAGCTCGAGCGAGCTCGTGGCGACGAGGGCCGGCAGGCGGCCGGACTTGAGGTCATCCTCGATGCGCAGGCGCTGCTCGCGCGCGATCGAGCCGTGATGCGCGTGGACGAGCTCCTCGCCGGCGAGCTCGTTAAGCGCGCCCGCTAGGCGCTCCGCGAGACGGCGCGAGTTCACGAAGATGAGCGTCGAGCGGTGCGAACGGATGAGCTCGAGGATCTGTGGGTGGATCGCGGGCCAGATCGACGAGCGTTGGACCGCGGTGACCGGACCGGTCGGGATCTCGGCAGGCTCGCCCAGGCGCGCCATGTCCTCGACCGGAACCTCGACCCGGAGCTCGAGCGTTTTCTTTCGGCCGGCGTCGAGCACGCGCACCGGACGTGGCACGCCGTCGTCGAGGCCGCCGAGGAACCGCGCGATCTCGTCGAGAGGACGCTGCGTCGCGGAGAGGCCCACCCGCCGCAGCGGTGGAGCGCCGCGCCCGCGTAGCTCCTCGAGTCTCTCCAGCGTGAGCGCGAGGTGCGATCCGCGCTTCGACGGCACGACCGCGTGGATCTCGTCGACGATCACGCTCTCGACCGTGCGGAGCGCGTCCCGCGCGAGGCTCGTGAGGATCAGGTAGAGCGATTCAGGCGTGGTGATGAGGATGTCCGCGGGCTCGCGCTGGTAGCGCGCTCGCTCACGCGACGGCGTGTCGCCGGTCCGGATGGCGACGGTCGGCTCGCGATACGGGATCCCCAGACGCTGCGCCTGTCGCGTGATCCCGACGAGCGGCTCGCGCAGGTTGCGCTCGACGTCGACAGCGAGCGCTTTGAGCGGTGAGACATAGACGATCCGGGTGGCGGGCCTCTTCGGCGCGGGAGAGAACATGAGATGGTCGATGGCAGCGAGGAACGCCGCGAGCGTTTTTCCGGAGCCGGTCGGCGCGAGGACGAGCACGCTCTCGCCATTCGCTATTGCGGGCCAGGCGAGCTCCTGCGCGCGTGTCGGCGCTTGGAATGTCGCCTCGAACCAGGCTCGCGTCGCCGGATTGAAGGTCGCGAGCGGATCTCTCCCCACGAATACAGAGGTTACCGTTCCGCGGATGGAGATCGGTCTCGGTATCGACAGCCGTTTCGCCTTGAGCGACGGCGATCAGCGCACGATCGCCCGCGAGGCCGCCGGGCTCGGCTACACGAGCCTGTGGACGCCCATCGGAAATACGCGGGAGCCGTTCGATATCTGCGTGGCGTGGCACGACGCCAGCGGACTTCCGACCGGCATCGCAGTCGCGCCGGTGTCGGCGTGGCCCATCGAAAAGGTCGCTTCTGTAGCGAAAGAAACACTCGAGCGGACCCAAGGAAAGTTCACGCTTGGCACTGGCGCAGGACGAACGGCGGACGCGCCGATCAGAGTCATGCGAGACGCGATCGAGGCCCTCCGCACACGGCTACCCGGCGCTTCGGTCTATCTCGGCGCCCTCGGACCGCAGATGCTCCGTCTCGCGGGCGAGCGCTACGACGGCGCCGCGCTCAATTGGTGCAGCGCCGATCAGGTCCGCTGGAGCCGTGAGCGCGTGGCCGCCGGTGCGCGAGCCGCCGGACGCAAACCCAGTGACGTGCGAATCCATGAGTACATCCGCGTGTGCATCGATGAGGACGAGGAGGCGGCGCGCATCGCGTTCGCGACCATGGTTCTGACGTACGCGCTCGCGCGGCCGGAAGCCGACAAGACGAAGGGCTACCGCGGCCACTTCGCGCGGATGGGGTTCGATGCCGCGCTGACGGATCTCGAGGCGCGCCGCGCGGGTGGGGCCGATGACCAGGAGCTCACGCGGACTTTTCCGATTGGCCTTCTTCGACTGGTCGGCTACTGGGGTCGATCCGAGGGTGCGCGAGAAGCATTCCTGCGGCTCGCATCCGGCCTCGACATCGCGGTGGTCCGTCCGGTCCCGGCGCGGCGCAACGATCTCGCCGCCGTTCGCCTCGCGATGCAGGCGTGCGCGCCGCGCTCCTAGTGGACCTGTTCGGCGAGCCGTAGCACGTCGGCAAGGAGGAGAGCGCGGGACGACACCTCGTAGGTCATCCCGTTCTCGGTCCAACGGACGGCGCTGATGGACGTGGCCTCGACCGAGTAGTTCACCGCGTACGCGCCGTGGACTGAGAGGGCGTCCGCCGGCACGATCGCGGGCCGGACGATCGCAGGAACACCGGGAAGCATGGCGACGATCACCACGGTGGTGGAGCCGCGCATGCGGAAGGAACGGACCGTCGGCGCCGGCCGTGCCGGCCCATAGATGCCGTCGGATCGCAGCGGCTGGACTTCGACCGCGATGTCCGAGGGAAGTGCGAGATCAAGGGTGGGCGGCGGCTTCGGCTTTGCGAACGCCTGCTCGAGGATCGACGGACCGGCTTCGGCAAAGCGCGGCGTTGATCCATGGGGGAGGGCCGCGATCGCAAGAAGAGCCGCGGCGGCCACGGCCGCCGACGCGATCGACAGCATCCCTCCGAGTCGGGAAGAGATCGGCCGGTGCCCGGATCCGCCTTCGATGTCGAGGATCACGCCGACATTCTCCGCCGAGTCCTAGAAGTCGGCGATGGCACCTTCGGCCGTGGCGTATGTCCACACATCGAGCTCTGGCGCCTCGAGACCGTTCAGCGTCAGGATCGTGCCGATCTGCGAACGGTGGTCGCTTCCGTGATGCGAGAACTGAGCGAGCGGCACCCAGAGCTCCATATCCACCTTGCGCCGCTCGTCGTGGATCTTCTCATCGAAGTCGATCTCCTTTGACTTGAAGAGCTGCTCGACCGCATCCCGAACGCGGGCCAGACGCGATGCAATCTCATCAACCGATGCGGTGAGCTCCATGAAGGGCTGCGAGATCACGCCGTACGTGTTGAGATAGCCCTCGTTCGCGCGGACGATGTGCGCGAACGTCTTCTGGATCGATCCGTACGTTCCCGGGGCGGTGAGCTGAAGCTGCTCGTTGGTGAGCGAGCGGCACCGCTCGAGCAGCATCCTCGTCGCCCACACGTCGTGTCGCATCTGACGAAGCATCGGTGGCGTGCTCATCGGTCCTCCTTGGCCTCGCGGCTCGCGCCGAGCTCCATCGCGTACGGCCACACCTGCAAGTCGAGCGTCTCGAGACCGTGGGTACTGAGGATCGTATCGATCTGCGAGCGGTGATCGATCCCGTGGTACACGAACTGCGCCGCAGGTGCCCACGCGGCCATCTCGAATCGGGGCGCGCCTGCACGACGCAGAGGCGTGTCGGCGATGACGCGATCCGGATCGAGACTCCCCTTTGCGAAAAGCCGCTCCACGGCACTTGTGACGTGCACGACGTGCGCCGCGATCACGTCCAGCGTCGCCAGGTCCTGCTCGCGTAGGGGCGGCTCGTGGAGAAGCGATCCCAATAGGCGCACGAGGTAGCCCTCCTCGGAAGCCACGATGTGCGCAAGCGTGTTGCGAATCGTCCCGTACGTGCCGGGCACCGTGAGCTCCAGCTGTTCGTCGGTGAGGGCTCGGCAACGATCGAGGAGCTTCTCGTTCGCCCAGACACCGTGCCGCATCTGGCGCAGGAGGAAGTCGGTCAAGCCTCAATCCCCATCGTTTCGTGAGATGCCGTTCGCGATGCCGTACGTCCACGCGCCGATCTTGGGCGTCTTCCGGCCGTGCGAACCGAGGATTGTCGTCGCGTGTGCGCGATGCTCGTTGCCGTGGTGCACGAGCTGCGCGAGCACGATGCCAACCGTGGTTTGGTCCTCGCCAGGGCTTATCACGCGCGCCGCATCGTCGTTCGCGGCGACGTCGATGGCGCGGGCACCGGTCAGTGCTGCGATCGCGACGAGATCGTCGAGCGTGCGTCGCTCCGTCTTGCGCACGGGGGTCCCGAGCACCTCGCCGGTCAGCAGCCGGATGTAGAACTGCTCTCCACCGACGATGTGCTGAAGGGTCCCGTACAGCGTTCCGTACGTGCCGGCCGCGCTCAGATCAAGCGCCGCTGGCTCGAGAGCGGCACAGAACTCGAGCAGGGTCTTGTTCGCCCATGCGTTGTGTCGTAGGACGTGGTCGAGGGGCGAGACACCCACCGATCAGGTCTGAAGCAAGGGGCTGCCGCGCTTGATGAACTTGCCGCGGCCCTTCTTGCCGAGGAACTCGTCCTTCTCGACGATGACCTCTCCGCGGGAGAGCACCACGGAGGCCTTTCCCTTGACCTTGCGCCCTTCGTACGGGTTGTAGTCGACGCGCATGTGGTGCGTCTTCGCCGAGATCGTCGACGTCGTGCGCGGGTCCCAGAGCACGATGTCGGCGTCGCTCCCGACTGCGATCGTCCCCTTCTTCGGGAACATGCCCATGATCTTTGCCGGCGTTGTCGACGTGACCTCGACCCAGCGGTTCAGCGTGATCCGCTTTTGCACGACCCCGCCGTCATAGAGCAGCACCATGCGCGTCTCGACGCCGGGTGCGCCGTTCGGGATCTTCGAGAAATCGCCGACACCGAGCTGCTTCTGTTTCGGCAGCCCCTGATAGCCCTCGGTCATACAGAACGGGCAGTGATCGGTCGAAACGACCTGCAGGTCATTGCGCGCGAGACCCTTCCAGAGCTCGTCCTGGTGCCAACGCTCACGAAGCGGCGGGCTCATCACGTACTTGGCCCCGTCGAAACCCGGCTCGTCGTAGTTGTCGATAGAAAGGAAGAGGTACTGGGGGCACGTCTCCGCATACGCCGGCAGTCCGCGATCACGGAAGAGGCGCACCTGCTCGAGCGCCTGCGACGACGACAGGTGAACGATGTACAGCGGGATTCCGCCGGCCATCTCCGCCAAACGGAAGGCGCGGTTCGTGGCCTCGCCCTCGGCCTCGGGTGGCCGGGTGAGCGCGTGCCATTTCGGCTCGGTGTGCTTCGCGGCGAGCGCGCGCTTCACGAGAACGTCGATGACGCCGCCGTTCTCGGCGTGCATGCAAATGAGCCCGCCGTTCTCGGCCGTCTGCGAAAGCGCTTTGAAGATCGAGCCATCGTCGACCTGGAAGACGCCTGGATACGCCATGAACAGCTTGAACGACGAGACGCCCTCTTTGACCATGACGTCCATCTCTTTGAGCACCCTGTCCGTCACGTCGCGGACGATCATGTGCAGGCCGTAGTCGATCGACGCCTTGCCACGGGCCTTTTTGAGCCAGGCGTCGCGCGCGGTCTCGAGGGGTTCACCCATTCCCTGCACCGCGAAGTCGACGATCGTCGTCGTACCGCCGAACGCGGCTGCACGCGTGCCGGTCTCGAAGTCGTCCGATGCGAACGTGCCACCGAACGGGAGCTCCATGTGCGTGTGAACGTCGATCCCGCCAGGGATCACGTACTTCCCGGTCGCGTCGATCCGCTTCGCGCCAGCCGCCTTCAGGGCTTTGCCGATCATCGCGACCTTCTCATCCTCGACGAGCACGTCGGCCTTGTACGTGTCGGCGGCCGTGACAATGGTTCCATTGGTGATGAGCGTCTTCCCCACGTCGCACTCCCCTCGCTGGCGCGCGGATGCTAGCCCAACGTATCAGCCGCGATAGTTCCCCTCGACAGAGACGGTAGGCTCGCGCGATGACCAACCCGCCCGGCTACTCGATCGAGTCCGTTGACCTGCAGACCGCGACGAACGCGGAGATCCAAGAGATCGCGCAGTTCCGGCAGGACCTCGCACTCGAGCAGAAGCCTGAGGATCCGCCGACGCCGATCGAGGTCATCACGCAGTGGTTGCGCGCGCGGCCGCCCGGGCAATGGCGTGTGGTCTTCGTGGCACGAGACCGCGACCTCAAGCTTGCCGGCTACGGTGTGGGAGCCCGGAATCTGAAAGACACTCAAAACGCGCACATCCGTTGGTCCGAGATCGCGGTCAAACCAGAGCACCGGCGCCGGGGACTCGGTCGCGCGCTCTTCGCCCACGTCCTCGGGTCATTCAAAGGGCAGGGCGATGAGCTCACGGTGTCTCGGAGACCACGGACCGCGTGCCCTCGGGTGAGGCCTTCGCGCAGGCGATCGGAGCAAAACCCGGGCTTCCCATGAAGATGAACCAGCTTGACCTTGCCGCGGTCGACCGGAGGAAAGTCCGCGAGTGGAGCGAGGCAGCGCCGAAAGGCTACCGGCTTGAGCAGATCGACGACACGGTGCCCGAGGAGTTCGTCAAGGCGTACATCGAAGCCTCCGAGGGAATAAACGACATGCCCCGCGGCGATATCGCGTTCAAAGATTGGAAGCTCACCGAGGCGCAGATCCGCCAGCGCGAGAGCTTCTTCAAGCAGGCCGGGCTGACGTGGTGGCTGCTCCTCGCCATCGACGAGCAGACCGGCGCGGGCGTCGGCTTCACCGAGGTCGAGTTCAACCCCAGCGATCCGCACGCGATCCAACAGGAGGGAACGGCGGTCGTCGCGGCGCACCGCGGCCGCGGCATCGGCCTGTGGCTCAAGGCGGTGATGCTCGGACGCATCCTCGCCCAGCGGCCCGACTCGCATTTCATCAGGACGGGGAACGCCAATGTGAACGCCCAGATGCTCGCGATCAACGAGAAGCTGGGCTTCACCTACGCGTGGCAGAGCACGCTCTGGCAGCTGCCGATGGCGGACGCACGCAAGGCCCTCGCGGGAGCCGAAGCCCCCGCGAGAGCCTGAGTACAAAAGACCTAGCTCTTCTCCTCGCCGTTGCGGCGAGAAGCGAGGCGACCCATCAACTCAGCGAGATCCACCCCGAGCAGTGACTTAGCGATCGCAGTGCCCTCCGCTGCGGTCCGCACGACCGTGTCGGTCAGCTTCGACGCCCCGCTTGGGTCGATCACGGTGAGATTGTCGATGTTGCCGAGCGGCGCCGCTGCTTCGCGGACGATCGGCGGTACGAGCGGCAGCGTCTGCAGGAGGATCGCCGCTTCGTCGAACTTGCGGTACGCCTCGGCGAGAAGCTCCTTCGATCTCGCCTCGGCCTGGCCTCGCGCCAGGATCGCGGCGCCTTCTGCCTCGCCGGTGAGCTGCAGCTGTCGCGCGTGCGCCTCGGCAGCGAGGATCGCGGCCTGACGGGTGCCTTCGGCCTTGACGATCGCGGCACGACGCTCGGCCTCTGCGGGCTTGACCGTCGTGGCGAGCAGCTCCTTCTCTCGGCGGATCGCTTCGAGCTCGGCGAGCTCGGTCTGCTCCTTGATCACATCCTTCGTCGCGGTGGCCTGCGCGAGCGGGCCTGATTGATCCGCCTCGGCCTGGGCCTTCGCGGTCACCTTGTGCGCTTCGGCCCGCGCGATCTCGCGATCGCGCTCGGCTTGGATGATGATCCGCTGCGCCTCGTTCTCCTTGACCGCTGCCTCCTGCGACGCGCTCGCTTTCGCGATGCGCGCATCGCGCTGCACGCTCGCGAGATTCTTCTCGCCGAGCTGCTCGATGTACCCCTTGGTGTCGCGGATGCTCGTGATGGTCAGGGCGTCGATGTGGATGCCGCTTGCCTCGAGGTCGCCACGCGCGGCCTCGGACACCGCTTGCTGGAACCGGTCGCGGTCCGTGATGAGCTCCTCGATCGTGAGGGTCCCGGCTATCGAACGGAGTGAGCCCTCGAGCACCTTCTTGACCATCGTTTCGATCTGGCTATCGGGCTCGCCGATGAACCGCTCCGCCGCAGCCCGAAGCCGCTCGGGTTCCCGGGCGATCTTGAACATCGCCTGTCCGGTGATGAGCACGCCGACGCCCTGCTTCGTGACGGCGGCGTTCTCGTGCGCGAGACCGATCTCGACCTGACGCGCGGTCAGCTGGAGGCGGCCGACCTTGTTGATCAGGGGCCATGTGAACGTACCGGCTCCGACGACGACCTTCACACCCTGGTCGTGGATGGTGAGCAGATCGCCCTTTTCGTCGCGGACCTTACTCCCCCGGGCGCCCGAGATTACGAGCGCCTCGTTCGCGCCGGCGACCCGATAGCGCTGCGCCGCAACGAGCGCGAGAAGCACAAGTACGGCGAGCGTTGCCAGAACGAGCTCGGTGATGGTGAGTGTCATTTCAAATCCCTTCTTTCTGCGCAGAGACCGCGTGCCGGTCTTCTGGCGGAGGAAGGGAGCGGACGGCGACCGCCATACCGCGGACGGCGACAATCTCGACCTCGTGACCTCGGGCGATCGGCGTTGTCGACGTCGCCGGCAGCGTTTGCACCGCCCCGTCGTATGTCAGCGCGATCGTGCCCCGTCCGCGCTGGCCGATGCTTACGGTGACGCGGGCCTTTCGCCCGACCAGATCGCGCAAGGCGGTCGGCTCGCGGCCTTCGGCTCGCCGCAGCGCAGCGAAGATCGCGAACCCCACCGCGGCGCCGAGGGCACCGAAAGCGAGCGCGATCGCGATCCTACCCAGAGGTCCCAGACCGAACGCGACCGCACCGAAGAGTCCGCCGATCCCGAACATCGCGAGGAATCCGAGAAGCACCGGCGTCGCGGTCGCATCGTCCGTCCGTGTCATGCGCAGGAACGGCACACGGACATGCGGCACGCGCAGGGGTAGATGGAGACGGACGTGCATGCCGCCGCCGAGGCTCGAGAGGAGGAGAAGCGCCGTGCCGAGCACGGCAGAGCCGGTGAAGACCAGCTCCAGTGCGTCGGCGCTCATCGTGATCGCCAGCTTTCCGGAAGAGCTTCTTCCATACCCGATCCTACTGCGCACCACACGTCTGATACGACGAAATGGAAACGGATTTCCGCGCTACGGTCGTAACTTGCTAGTTTACGTTCGGCGGACGTTCCACCCCAGGAAGCCGCAGAACGCGTAACCCAGCGCGTTGAAGGTCCCGTGCCAGCGCACCATGTCGTCGAGCCCGATCGCAGAGATTCCGAGCGGGTTGGCGACCCCGTAGAGCGAGGCGAGCGTCATGGCCACGATGGCGGCGGCCGACGACACCGCGAGGAGAACCCTCGCGAGCACGCCCCGGATGCGCTGCAACACGGCCGCGAGCGCAAGGAGCGCGACGGCCGCCGTTCCTGCGGCGAG